>Ga0209484_10000094_pt1 | contig 18720 bp, 10 predicted proteins | sample NGEPer16B_FD_185493 | JGI IMG/M metagenome (GOLD analysis project Ga0209484, IMG submission 185493) | Arctic peat soil microbial communities from the Barrow Environmental Observatory site, Barrow, Alaska, USA - NGEE Permafrost159B-16B... | ecosystem: Environmental > Terrestrial > Soil >... | reverse complement strand
CAAAGTATTCGCAATGCATGACTATATCTATTGGGAATATTACCAGATCGAAGCCGGAAAGGTTCAAATCCTTACTGAGGGCGTGGAATCCTACAAAAATTCGTTTCGTGAATACGCTGAGACAGCTGAAGAGATCGAAAGATTAAAATCTATTTTACCAGTTTGCAAAGCGATGACCGAATTTATGAAGCTTAATCCTAAAATTACTGATTGCGCTTGGATCAGTACTAATCTAATGATTTATGATGCTGAAGGTTTGTTTTTTTACCCTTCGTATGCGTTTGTCAAGTACAATCGGTTTTAAAACAGCACTGAAACATTAAGAACCTGGAGAGATCCGGGTTTTTTTATGCTCTTTGAACTTTATGTATAATTATTTGTTTGTAAGGTTGTAAATATTCGATTCTCTAAGCAAACTTAACTAACATTTTTTATTATGGCAAAATCCCGGGATTTTGATTTCGTTGTTGGAATAGAAATACATCTATCAAATAATCACTATGATAAAAAACCAGTGTGCGATATCTGTGATAAATTAGTTGGCATATATCCGAAAACATTCAAATGGTCAGGGTTTCATGATGGTTGTAGATGTTACACCACGACAATACTTTGCACAAAGGCCGAAATGAGGGAATACTTTACAACCGGCGTAATGAGGTCAGAAAACACGGTTACAAAAATACCTGAAAGAACTTTATCGTGGGTAAGAGACCATAATAAAGAGTGGAAAAATTTTAAATGGATTAAAGCCAATGGCCTCAATGTATGATCTTGAAATAGATTATAAAATCGAAACCGCCTCAGTAAATCGAAGCGGTTTTTTTATTGTATTTTTGAACGGTTACATACAAGGATTAAGGTCATTAATATGTTAGTATATTATTGTTCAATGTGTGGTTATATGTATGTAATAGTATTTAAAGTATTGACTGACAACTATAAATATATTCAGAGTGGGAACGTCGTATTTCAAAGTGTCGAAACAAATTTGGATGAACTTGAAATACTAATATCTGATGGGATATTAAACGGATATGCATTAAATGTCCCGGTTTTGGTAAGAGAGGTTTCGGAGTTGAAATATATTCTGGCTCAGAATCCGTTATTAGGCGAAATTGAAGACGACATCACTAAGCTTCACATTACATTTTTATCCAAGGCTCCCGAAAAGAGTTTTTTAGAAAGCATTGATAATTCGGTCTATTTGCCTGACAAGTTTTTTATAACGGAGAGAACTATTTACCTGTTTTGCCCAAATGGTTACGGCAATACGAAGTTGAGTAATAATTTCTTTGAAAATAAGTTGAAGGTAAGTGCAACCACAAGAAATCTCAGAACATTGATGGAATTAGTGAAACTATGTGACCAGATTGATTCTAAAGATCTTTGGTATTAGCAATTAAAGGTATGCAATTTGATGTAAGTATTTCATCAGTAAAACTCCGATATTTTCGTAATTTTGGCGGTTGTCCGAAAAATATCGATATTGGAACTCAAGGAACTGCTCAAATATTACACTTCACACCCATCCGTAATCGGGTTACGCCAAAAGATTGCTGAATCTGGTGCAGCAAAAATTTCACTTACAGGCCTGACCGGATCGTCGTCCGTCGTAGTATTAAATGCTGCATTTCAGATAAATCCGTTTAGTACAATTACAATTTTAAGCGATCGGGAAGAAGCTGCCTACTTCTTTGATGATCTCAATGCCTTGGGTCTAGGGGAAAACGTTTTGTTTTTTCCGTCATCGTATCGCCGTAGTTTCGTCCACGAAAGAATCGAGAGTGAGAATATCATATTCAGAACTGAGGTGTTGAATAAACTGGCGCTGAATGAAAATGGCTATATGATAATCACTTATCCTGAGGCAATCATGGAGAAGGTGATCTCGGGAACGGGACTCGCTAAAAATACACTTCACATCCGGAAAGGAGAAAAACTATCCATTTCATTTATTAATGAAGTATTGTATGAGTATGGATTTGAGCGGGTTGAATTTGTTTACGAGCCTGGACAATACTCACTTCGTGGGTCGATCATCGATATTTTTTCATTTTCCAACGAAGATCCTTACAGGATTGACTTCTTTGGCGATGAGGTAGATTCGATTAGAACCTTTGATATTGAAGACCAGATTTCGAAGGAGACATTGACTAGAATTTCGATTATTCCCAATATTCAGGAGGGTCTTCAAAACGAAAAACGGGTTTCCATCTTCGATTTTTTGGATAAAAAGATGGTAGTTGCAGCCAAAAGTTTCACCTATGTTTCTGCTCAGATTAAGCAATTACACCTGGAAGCCGCAGAAAAGTTTAGCGATACTGAAATAGCAGACCTGGTTATCTCAGGTAAGGAGTTTAAAAGTGGAATATCCGGGTTTACGTGCGTTGAGTTTGGATCTGCACACTATTTTAGTTCGGCTGATGAATTCGCTTTCAACACTTCCAAACAACCCGTATTTAATAAAAACTTCGATTTATTGGGTCAAAACCTGAAATCGAACCGGCAAAAAGGATACAGGAATATCCTCTTGACATCAAGTCCCAAGCAGATTGAACGACTTCATGCTATTTTTGATGATAAGGGTGATCCTCAAAAGATAGATAGTTTATTATTCGCATTAAATGAAGGATTTATAGATCACGATTTGAAAATCTGCTGTTATACCGATCACCAGATTTTCGAACGTTACCACCGATTTAATTTGCGCTCTAAAAAATCATCAAGACAAGCAATTACAATTAAAGAGTTGAGTAAACTTCATCCTGGTGACTTTGTGGTGCACATCGATCACGGTGTGGGGAAATTTGCAGGTCTGGTAAAGACGGAGGTTAATGGAAATATCCAGGAAGCGATACGTTTGATATACAGGGATAACGATTCCTTGTTGGTCAGTATTCATTCGTTACATCGGATTGCAAAATATAAGGGAAAAGAAGGGCAGGAGCCCACAATTAATAAATTAGGTACTGCCGCATGGCAGAATCTTAAAACCAAGACCAAAAACAAGGTTAAGGATATTGCCCGCGAATTGATAGCGCTTTACGCTAAGCGAAAGATGGAGAACGGATTTGCTTTTTCAGCTGATTCGTACCTTCAGGAGGAGCTGGAGGCAAGTTTTATATATGAAGATACCCCTGATCAGCTGAAGGCGACCTATTCCATTAAAGAAGATATGGAGAAACCAATGCCGATGGACCGTCTTGTTTGTGGTGATGTTGGTTTTGGCAAGACAGAAGTGGCAATCAGAGCTGCATTCAAAGCCGTTGCTGATAGCAAGCAAGTGGCGGTGCTGGTTCCGACGACGATATTGGCTTTGCAACATTATAAAACATTTAAGGACAGACTAAAGGATTTCCCATGTAATGTGCAATACATTAGTCGGTTACGAAATTCCGGTGATATAAAAAATGTTCTTAAAGAATTAAGCGAAGGTAAAGTCGATATTATTATAGGTACCCACAAACTGATTGGGAAAGATGTGAAGTTTAAGGATTTGGGATTGCTGATAGTCGACGAGGAACAACACTTTGGGGTTTCGGTTAAGGAGAAGTTGAAACAGTTAAAAGCGAATGTTGATACATTGACTTTGACGGCCACACCGATTCCGCGTACACTGCAATTTTCGCTGATGGGTGCGCGTGACCTCTCCATAATTAATACACCACCACCGAACCGATATCCGATTAATACTGAGGTGAGTGTTTTTGATGAGGAGATAATCCGTGACGCTATCAATTACGAGGTTGCCCGCGGTGGACAGGCTTTCTTTATAAATAACAGGGTATCGAATATCTATGAAATTGAATTGCTGATAAATCGGCTTTGTCCGGGTGTTCGTACAATCGTTGGTCATGGTCAAATGGAAGGCTCGAAGCTTGAAAAAGTGATGTTTGACTTTGTGAACGGTGATTTTGATGTACTTATTGCAACCACAATAATTGAATCTGGTTTGGATATCCCGAATACCAACACGATCATTATCAATAATGCCCAAAATTTCGGTTTGAGTGAACTTCACCAGTTGCGTGGACGAGTTGGCCGGTCGAATAAAAAAGCATTCTGTTATTTGATGGCACCACCTTTGAATGTTATGTCGGCAGACGCTAAAAGACGTTTGCAGGCAATTGAAGAGTTCTCCGAAATCGGGAGCGGGTTCAGCATTGCAATGCAGGATCTCGATATTCGGGGTGCTGGTAATTTGCTGGGTGGCGAGCAGAGCGGATTTATCGCAGATATCGGTTTTGAAGCTTACCATCGAATTTTAAATGAAGCAATGATGGAGCTGAAATCGGGCGAATTTCAGGATCTTTTTCAGGATGAAAATGCAGAGGCGTCAGGCGCTTTTCTTGATCTTAGCTATGTAAACGACTGTAATATTGATACTGACCTTCAGTTGCTTTTCCCTGACAATTATATTTCAAGCGTTTCGGAGCGGATGCTGCTTTACCGCGAACTGGATAATATGGAAAACGAAACGATGGTGCAATTATTTGAGAAAGGGCTCGTCGATCGTTTTGGACCCATTCCTGAACCTTCGCGTGAGCTGATTGATGTAGTCCGCTTGAGATGGATTGCCATATCTCTTAACATTGAGCGGATCATACTCAAGGAATCAAAGATGGTATGCTATTTGCCTTCAGATCCTGCATCGAATTACTACCAAACGATTCATTTTCAAAAACTGATGCAGTGGATTGTTCAGAACCCGTCGAAATGCCGTGTAAAAGAGGGGAAAGGGAAGTTAAGTATCAATTTTACTGAAATCAAGACATTGCGAAAAGCTGTTAATATGTTGACGGGTATCGCTGGTAGGGTAAGTGAATGATACTTTCAGTGGTCCAAGGTATTTGATCTTTCGAGGCAAAGGCCAAATGTTTATTAAAACGGTCGCCTTACCGATTTAATATTGAAATGGCCCGAAACTGTCATAATTGACTGAACTTTCTAATTTAATAAGTCAATATTTCATATTTCGAACTTTTTATGCGCCAAATTGTCTGATAATCAGGATTGGCAAGTGTTTTGAGTAAACTGGTATGATTCTCTCATTCAAGTTAATTGTGGATGGGATGTCGTTAGAAGAATAAATAAAAAATCAAATATATGAATTTTGACAACTTCACAATCAAAGCACAGGAGGCCGTAAATCAGGCAGTTAAAATTGCGGAAGGGAATAACCAGCAGGCCATTGATACAGGACACCTTTTAAAAGGGTTGATGGTTAATGCCGAGAGTGTAATCGGTTTCCTGTTAAAGAAATTGGGCGTTAATGTTGTGATATTTAATGCTGCTCTTGACAAAATCATTGTAAGCTATCCGAAGGTTACAGGAGGGGAATCATACCTTTCGTCAGCCGCAAATTCGGCAGTGCAAAAGGCAGTTTCTATTTCACAGAAAATGGGGGATCAATATGTTTCGGTTGAACATTTGTTGCTGGGACTTTTGGAAGGCAGTGATTCGGTTAGCCGTTTGATGAAGGATAGCGGAATCAGTCATAAAGAACTTGATGAGGCGATTAAAGCATTGCGTAAAGGGTCAAAGGTCGATAGCCAGACGGCTGAGGATACCTTTAACTCGTTGAATCGCTTCGCTGTTAACCTGAATGAACGGGCAAAGTTAGGAAAGCTTGATCCGGTAATCGGACGTGACGAAGAGATTCGTCGGGTCTTGCAAATCTTGTCACGACGCACAAAAAATAATCCAATCCTGATCGGAGAACCGGGAACGGGGAAAACTGCAATAGTTGAAGGTTTGGCCCAAAGAATTGTCAGGGGAGATGTTCCTGAAAATTTGAAAGATAAACAGGTTTTCTCGCTCGATATGGGAGCGTTAATTGCCGGTGCAAAATATAAAGGTGAATTTGAAGAACGTTTGAAAGCGGTTATCAATGAGGTAATACAGGCGGAAGGCAATGTGATTCTTTTTATTGATGAGATACATACGTTAGTTGGCGCGGGCAAAGGTGAAGGTGCGATGGATGCTGCCAACATACTGAAGCCAGCTTTGGCGCGTGGAGAATTGCGTGCAGTAGGAGCAACTACTTTGAGTGAATATCAAAAGTATTTTGAGAAAGACAAAGCGCTGGAACGTCGTTTCCAATTGGTAATGGTTGACGAACCAACCACGTTAGATGCGATCTCAATTCTTCGTGGATTGAAGGAACGATATGAAAATCACCATAAAGTGAGGATCAAAGATGATGCAATTATTGCTGCTGTTGAACTTTCGCAGCGCTACATCACCGATCGGTTTCTTCCTGATAAGGCAATTGACCTGATGGATGAAGCCGCCGCAAAACTCAGGATGGAGATGGATTCGCTCCCGGAAGGTCTTGATGAGATTGATCGTAAACTGACGCAGCTTGAGATTGAACGCGCTGCTATTCAGCGCGAAAATGATACTTCCAAACTTGTGAAACTGGAAGAGGAGATTGCCAACTTAAAAGCAGATCAAACGAAATACAGGGCGTCGTGGCAGGCCGAAAAAGGGGCTATTGAGGCTGTACAAAATGAGAAGCTATTGATTGAGGACCTTAAGTTGCAAGCTGATCAGGCTGAACGTCAGGGTGAATATGGCCGTGTTGCCGAAATCCGCTACGGTAAAATAAAGGAAGCTGAAGCAGAGATTGCCCGGTTACAGAAGGAACTGATCGAGTTGCAGGCTGGTAAATCGCTGATAAAAGAAGAAGTAGATAGTGAGGATATTGCAGATGTTGTTGCACGTTGGACAGGGATTCCTGTCAAGAAAATGCTCCAGAGCGAGCGTGAAAAACTACTTCACCTTGAAGAAGAGTTGCATTTACGTGTAATTGGTCAGGATGAGGCAATTGCTGCGGTTTCTGATGCCGTACGGCGCTCGCGTGCAGGTTTGCAGGATGACAAAAGGCCGATCGGATCGTTTATCTTTCTGGGAACCACTGGTGTGGGTAAGACTGAGCTTGCGAAAGCTTTGGCAGAATACTTATTCGATGACGAAAATATGCTGACGCGTATCGATATGTCGGAATACCAGGAAAAATTTTCTGTTACGCGGTTAATTGGATCGCCTCCGGGATATATCGGATACGATGAAGGTGGGCAATTGACCGAAGCTGTAAGACGGAAACCCTACTCTGTTGTCTTGTTTGATGAAATAGAGAAAGCGCATCCCGATATTTTCAACGTTTTGCTACAAGTTCTTGATGATGGGCGGCTTACCGATAATAAAGGTCGTACCGTCAATTTTAAAAATACTATTATCATCATGACTTCAAATATTGGCTCTCAAATCATTCGTGAACGGTTTGCTCATCTCAACGAGAGTAATAGAGTTAAAGTTGTGGAAGATTTGCGGACAGAACTGTTCGAATTGCTCAAACAAACAATCCGGCCCGAGTTTCTGAACCGGATTGATGAAATCATTATGTTTACACCATTAACCCGTAAGGAGATCTACCAAATTGTAAGACTACAATTTGCACTGGTTGCTGAGCGGTTAAAGAAGAGTGGATATGAGACCACGATTACCGATGCTGCAGTTGATTGGATTGCGGAGGCAGGTTTCGATCCTCAATTTGGGGCACGTCCTGTAAAACGAATGATGCAGAAATACCTGCTTAACGATTTGTCAAAAGATATTCTTGCAGGAAAAGTGACTGCTGGGCATCCGGTTGCAATCGATGTAAAGGATGATAAACTGGTTTTTGTGAGTGAATAGTTTGTGAATACTTTTTTACAGAAAGGGATAGGTAATACACTTATCCCTTTCTGTTTCTTAAATAATGATTAACCTTTCCTATGGCAAGAGTTGATTTTTTTGCCAAAAAATCCTTATCCCTGGTTTTTAATAACTTTGCAGCCAACTTGTATGACCTGGAAATGATACAGAATTAGGTGTCAATACTCTTAAAAACAATTTTCGGGGTTAATGCCTTATTAAAGTAGTCGCAGTCGTAAGCGATAAAATGAAATTCGAATAATGACTAAAGAAAAAATAAGAGGTCATGTGGCCATGTTATTTACTTCACTGATTTTTGGAGTGAATATCCCCCTTTCAAAGAATCTGATGCCCGACTGGATGAGTCCATTGGGGTTGACTTATTCCCGTTTTGCCTTTGGAGCAATGGCTTTTTGGTTGCTTTCGATGTTCCTTAAATCAGAAAAGGTATCCCGAAAAGATATGGGAACCCTTTTTCTTGGATCACTTTTAGGAGTTGGGCTTAACCAGGCCGCATTTATCTCCGGATTACAAATGACCTCAGCAACCAATGCCTCAATAGTAATAACAATCACCCCGATTCTGGCGATGATAATCTCGTTCTTTTTTCTGAAGGAGCCAATTACATTAAAAAAGACAGGAGGCGTCATTATTGGGTTGGTTGGCGTTTTATCAATGATTTTGACATCCGAAGTTTCAGGCGCCGGTCACGAAGCTTCAATGATCGGTGACTTTTTGTGTGTAGTCAGCAGTCTTTCATATGCCTTTTTTCTCGTGTTGACGCGCGGAATATCAAAGCGATATAGCTCTGTTACTATTATGAAATGGATGTTTTTATTCTCTTCTCTTATGTTTTTACCTTTCGGCTATAAAGACGTTTTTACTGCAAAAATATTTACCGAAGGAACCTCGGCTGCCTGGAGTAGCTATGTCTACTTATTGGTTGGAGCCACCTTTATCACCTATTTATTGATCCCAATTGCACAAAAACAAATCCGGCCGACAACCATCGGGATGTATAATTATTTGCAACCACTTGTTGCGTCCTATATTGCAATTATGTGGGGGCATGATATCTTTTCATGGTCCAAACCGCTTTCTGCAGTATTAATTTTTGCGGGGGTTTATTTGGTTACAACGAGTAAATCACGTGAAGATATTGAACGTGAACGTCTGCTGAAATTAGGAAAGGAGAATTTAAATGACCTGCAACTTTCCCCTATTAAAGAGACGGTAATCAAGTCTTGATATTTTCAGAAAAAATCTGTTAAATATTCTCTTTTTAGCTTCATCTTTACCCAAATTCTTTTCAGTAAGATTTGAAAATTGGGGGTTTTTGATGTAATATAGCATGATCATAATCTAAATCTGATGAAGCTACTTCACACCTCCGATTGGCACCTTGGTAAGCGATTGGAAAACTTATTGAGATTCGACGAACAAAAGGAAGTTTTAACCGAGATTTGCGAAATTGCGGAGACTGAACAAGTTGACGCAGTGATTATCTCGGGTGATCTTTTCGATACCTACAATCCCTCTGCCGAAGCGGTTGATTTGTTTTATAAAACGCTGAAACGTCTTGCAAACAATGGCAAGCGCGCTGTAATCGCCATTGCCGGTAATCATGATTCGCCTGACAGGATTGCAGCTCCGGATCCACTTGCCCGCGAGTGCGGTATTCTGTTTGCCGGTTATCCTAACGTTATTATTCCCCCGTTTGAATTGGATGCTGGATTGATGGTCACTCATAGTGAAGAAGGCTTTGTGGAGCTCCGTTTACCCGGATGTGCCGATCCTCTGCGTATCTTATTAACGCCATATGCCAACGAATTCAGATTGAAAGCTTACCTGGGTCATGAAGATTCGGAGGAGGAATTACGTAAGCTATTAAATGCCAAATGGTCATCATTAGGTCAGAAATATTGTGACCACAAAGGGGTTAATATTTTGATCTCTCATCTTTTCTTTGCCCGGAAAGGTGCGGCATTGCCGGAGGAACCCGAAGATGAGAAACCAATTCTTCATGTCGGAGGAGCTCAGGTAATCTATTCGGAAAATATTCCTCCTCAAATTCAGTATGTTGCATTGGGCCACCTACACCGGAAGCAAACCATCGATACATCACCTTGTCCAATCATATACGCTGGAAGCCCGTTGTCCTATAGTTTTGCGGAAACTGACCAGCAAAAGTATGTGTTGGTAATTGACATTGAACCGGGGAAAATCCCGGTCATATCAAATCATGAGTTGACAAAAGCAAAACGGTTGTTACGCAAAAGAGCTGATAGTGTAGATGAGGCGATTGAATGGCTGAATGACCATCAATCGGCACTTATTGAACTGACGATGAGTACTGACACCTATCTGACCGCCGAGGAACGTAAATTGCTGAACGCTGCTCACAATGGAATTATCTCGATCATACCTGATGTAAAAAGAGTAGATGATGATCAGGTTAATTTCCGAAGGATAATCGATCTGACAAAAGGAATGGACGAACTATTCACTGACTATTTCAGATCCGAGAAAGGTCAGGAACCAAATCAACGGATTTTGGACTTATTTAAAGAGGTTTTAGCACAGGGGGGCGACGAATGATACCAATTAAACTTACGATACAAGGTCTTTTTTCTTACCAGGAAAAACAGACAATCGATTTTCAGAAACTAACTGAAGCCCATCTTTTCGGTATTTTCGGATCAGTTGGAAGTGGAAAGTCGTCAATCCTTGATGCCATCACCTATGCATTGTACGGCGAGACAGAGCGAATGAACGCCCGCGACAATCGCAACTACAATATGATGAACCTGAAATCGGATGAGCTGTTTATTGAGTTTGATTTTAGTGTTGGGAAAGAGAGTACTATCTTTCGTACAGTTGTAAAAGGAAAGCGGAACCGTAAAAAATTTGACGATGTAAGGACGCTCGATCGTTCTGCCTACAAACACCGGAATGGAAGCTGGGAACCAATAGAAATTGAACAATTACAGCAGGTTATCGGACTAAGTTACGAAAATTTTAAACGAACCATCATTATCCCGCAGGGAAGGTTTCAGGAGTTTCTTCAATTGGGGAATAAAGACCGGACACAGATGATGAAAGAGTTGTTTAACCTACAGAAGTTTGAGCTTTACTACAAGACCGTTGCGCTCGAGACGAATAACAATGAACAGATGCAGAAACTTCAGGGACAACTTCAGCAATTGGGAGAAGTAAAACCTGAGCAATTGGAAGAGGCAAAGTTACGGATGGAGGTGATCCGGTTGGAAATCAAACAGCTGACATCGCAATTGTCATTAAAACAAAAGGAAGAAATTGATTTAATTAAACTAAAAGAGCTTGTTGAGAAGTTAAAGGCGCAACAAGTTCAAATGGATTTTCTTAAAACAAAAGAGGCGGAGATTCTAAAAACAGAGCAAATGCTCAAAGAATATGAATATTGCCTGGTAAATTATAAAAACTTATTTGATAGGTCGGACGAAGTTGCCAGAGTAACCCTTCAGCTTGAGAAATCGATTGCAGATGAAGATTTTATACTGAATGATAGCACTAATCAATTATTGATTCTCGAAAAGGAATTTGTAAGTATAAAAGCAGATTATGAGCAACGCGATCTGCTTAAACAACAAGCAGCCGAGTTGATAAAGATTACCCGGATCATCGAATTGAATGCTGGAAATCAAAAGATTGGTGAACGTGTATTAAAAGGGATGGCGTTATGTGAAAGTTCAAAAGACAAGGTTAAGAAACATAAAATTTTGGAAGGCGTGATTGTCAATGAGCTGAAAACACTTAAAGCCAGTTTGCCTGATCTCGCTGAGCTTTCGAAAATTCAGAATTGGTTTACCATCAGAAAGTCGCTCGTAGCTGTGAGTCTTGAATGTTCCAAAGAGCTTGATACGATTCAAAAAGAAATTAATATCCTATATAATAAGTTTGAAGAAAGTGTTGAAAACCAGATAGGAGGATTGGATAAGCCTCTTAAGATCCATGATGTACTTGGATTGCTAACGCAAAAAGGGATAAAAACGAAGGATTCGATTTCTATGATCGATAAGAACATTGAGCATCTTTTAATTCGCACTAAGTTTGAAGAGTATGCTACGAATCTGGAGGATGGAAAACCTTGTCCGTTGTGTGGTTCTTTGTCGCACCCCGATATTTTGGATAGTGGTGATGTAAAGCTGGCCCTACAAAAGGACCGCGATTCGAAAGCGATACAGGAAAAAGCGATTGAATCGCTTGAAAAATTGATGGTTAGTTTACGTAAGATCGAAACTCAGCTTTATCTGAAGCTTGAGTCAGTTCAAAAGCTGAAGTTAAAACAGATTGAAAATCAGGATAAAACGGAGATACATCAAACCCTCTTTATTTGGCCAGATTATACGGATGAACTTTTCCTGAATAAGTCCTTTCAGTCGGCGAGCGCTATTCAGTATTCAATTAAGCTGAAAGATAGTGAGCTTGAGAAACTGCGGATGGAAGTTGAAAATGAACAAAAGTTACTTGAGAATTATAATAAGGGCCTGGAAACTATCAAAGAACAGCAGACCATTAATCAGTCGGAAATCCACCTTTTAACTCGGCAAATCGAAAAATTGGATATTCAAGCTTATATTTTGCAATCGGTAGACGAGGTAAAACAGTTGTCGAACAGTTTATTATTGAAGTATTCTGAAATTGAAACTGCCTATTTAAAAACTACGAATGAAATTACACGCCTTCAAAAACGAAGAGACGAGTCATCCGGCAAACTACAGGTAAACAGAGCTATGCTACTCGAAAGGCAAACAGAACAAATCGCTGTTAATGACCAGATTAATATATTGTTGTCTGCTTCGGATTATGCCTTCCCAGATCAGATAAAAAGGATTCTGAATCAGAAAATTGATATTGAATTAGAGAAGAAAAAGATTCAGAACTTCAGGCAACAATTTCAACTTTCTGAAAATCAATTATCATGGTTGAAAAATGAGATTGGAGACCGTACTTATTCTGCAGACGATCATCAGAAATTGAAGGATGAAGTTTCGAAATTGATTGAAGTTCAGGCAGAAAAGAATCGGGAACTTGGGAAAACAGAAGGTGAGATTCGCAAACTGACCAATGACCTGAATCAGCAGAAACAGATCCGCAAGTCACTGGATGATCTTGAATTACGGGCAGAGGACATTAAAACGATGAAGCAATTATTTAAGGGAAGCGGATTTGTGAACTATGTTTCATCGGTTCATCTCCATAATCTTTGTCTTGCTGCCAACGACCGGTTTTATAAGTTGGTCAGGCAAAAAATGAGCCTGGAAATCACACAGGACAATAGTTTTCAGGTACGCGATTTTTTGAATGGAGGGAAGGTGAGGAGTGTCAAAACACTGTCTGGTGGACAGACATTTCAGGCTGCTTTATCGCTGGCGTTATCATTGGCAGATAGCATTCAGCAATTTACGGACTCATCTCAGAACTTTTTCTTTTTGGATGAAGGATTTGGATCGCTTGATAAAGAGGCGCTTGATGTGGTATTTGAAACCCTTAAATCGTTGAGGAAAGAGAACCGTATTGTTGGTGTGATTTCCCATGTTGAGGAGATGCAACAGGAGATTGATACCCACTTAAGGATTGTCAATGATGAGGAGATCGGAAGCAGGGTTTTCAGAAGCTGGGAAAATTAATCGCAATATTATCAATTTGTAAACTTTTTCGAGCCATTACCTCTTGATTGGAAAATAAATCTACTTTTGTTTGCCAAATTTTTTTAGGGTTGGGTTGTCTGCCTTAAATAATCACAGGCGTCAAACAACAAAAATATTTGAATTATGGAAAATTCTAAACGTAATGATGCTTTACGAACCGATGCATTAAATTACCACAAAAATGGCAGACCAGGGAAAATACAGGTTGTACCAACAAAACCATACAGTACAGCGCGAGATTTGGCGCTTGCGTATTCACCTGGGGTGGCTATCCCTTGCCTGGAGATTCAAAAAGATCTCCAATGTGCATACGACTACACAGCCAAAGGAAATCTGGTTGCTGTAATCTCGAATGGAACAGCAGTTCTCGGTTTGGGTGATATTGGTGCTCTTGCCGGAAAACCCGTAATGGAAGGCAAAGGTCTGCTATTCAAAATATTTGCTGATATCGACGTGTTTGATATTGAAGTCAATGAAAAAGATCCTGCAAAATTCATCGAAGTTGTGAAAGCTATTGCCTGTACTTTTGGTGGGATCAATCTCGAAGATATTAAAGCTCCTGAATGTTTTGAAATCGAAGAAAAGCTGAAGGAAGCTTTAGACATCCCGCTAATGCATGATGACCAGCACGGAACGGCAATTATTTCATCTGCAGCACTAATCAATGCTCTTGAACTGGTTGGCAAGAAAATCGAAGACATTAAAATTGTGGTAAATGGTGCCGGAGCTGCTGCTTCGTCATGCACCACGCTCTACATGGCACTTGGTGCCAAACTGGAGAATATCGTAATGGTTGACAGTAAGGGTGTTATTTCAACACGACGTACCGATCTGAACAGCCGCAAGCTTCCGTTTGCAACCTCACTTCCTTGCAATACGCTTGCCGAGGCAGTTGCCGGTTCAGATGTATTCCTTGGTCTTTCAGTTGAAGGATGTCTTACGCAGGACATGGTTCGCAGTATGGCGGCCAATCCACTCGTATTTGCCTGTGCTAATCCAAATCCGGAAATTTCATATGCAGACGCTATGGCTTCGCGTCCTGATATTATTTTTGCAACCGGCCGTAGTGATTATCCCAATCAGGTCAACAATGTATTAGGTTTCCCTTATATATTCCGAGGTGCTTTGGATGTACGTTCAACTGGCATTAACGAAGCAATGAAGGTAGCTGCGGTACTTGCAATTGCTGAACTGGCCAAAAAACCTGTTCCTGAAGTGGTGACAGCTGCCTATAATACTTCCCACCTGAGTTTCGGATCTCAATACATTATTCCAAAACCACTCGATCCAAGATTGTTGGTAACAGTGGCACCAGCAGTTGCAAAAGCGGCTATGGAGAGTGGTATTGCCCGTAAGCCGATCACTGATTGGGCTAAATATGAAGAAGAATTGCGCCAACGGATGGGGCTCGACAATAAACTGATTCGTGGGTTGACCGAAAAAGCAAAAGAAAATCCAAAACGTGTAGTTTTTGCTGAAGCGAACCACGTCAATATGCTGAAAGCTGCTTCAGTAGCCAGAGCCGAAGGAATCTGCATCCCAATACTCCTTGGAAATGAAGAACGTATTGAAAAATTGATTAATAAAAATCAAATTGAACTCGAAGGCATTGAAATCGTGAATCTTCGTCACGACAGGGAGAATTCCAGACGAAAAAAATATGCTAAAATGTTGACTGCAAAACGTCAGCGTGAAGGAATGACTTTTGATGAAGCTTACGAAAAGATGTTCGATCGTAACTACTTTGGGATGATGATGGTAGAAGCTGGTGATGCTGATGCTTTTATTACCGGCGTTTATACAAAGTACGAAGATGCCATTATTCCGGCGATCGAAATTGTTGGGATGCGCGAAGGCCTTAATCATATTGCCGGTTTAAATATTGTAAATACCAAACTGGGGACTTTCTTTTTTGCGGATACGCTTGTCAACAATCATCCGTCTAAAGAAACACTGATTGATGTTGCAAAACTGACATACGAAGCAGCCTTGCTCTTTAATACAAATCCGGTAATGGCAATGCTCTCCTATTCAAACTTTGGCGAACGTACCGTAGGCAGTCCTGCGATGGTACATGATGCAATTAAGTTTTTGCACACTAACCACCCTGATATGCTGATTGATGGCGAGATGCAAGTTAACTTTGCGCTTGATAAGGACCTGCGTCATGAGAAATACCCTTTCTCGAAGATTGACGGTATGAATGTTAATACATTGATATTCCCTAATCTTAGTTCTGCTAATATCTCATATAAATTGATGCTCGAAATCGGGATGAGCGAAACAATCGGGCCGATACAGATGGGCTTGAACAAACCAATTCATATTTTGAATGTCGAAAGTTCTGTTCGTGATATTCTTAACATGGTTACTGTTGCTGTTATCGATGCACAGGTTGAAGAGCAAAAGCTTCGGCAGAAATTAGTATAAGACAGCTGAAACAAGCCCTTAAGCAGGTTTGTTTTTAAATAATAGAAAATCCCGTGAAGTAAAATTTGTGGGATTTTTTTTATAGTTCACCAGCGTTCATTTTAGGCTATCTATACCCTCTCTAAATCTGCCAATTTACCTGATAATCGTTCCATTCTTTCTGAATCTAATATCAAACATCCAAAGAATGTTATTAATAATATTGAAAACTTATTATGTATTGAATAGCAATGTTTTCCTACAAAAAAGAGAAGTTTATTTATTCATCAGCGAAGAATCCTATTGCATCGAGAAACTTTCCTTTTGCATCAGAAAAGAATCCTAATTAATCAGGAAACTTTCCCATTGCATCAGAAAACATTCCTATTGTATCGGGGAGGATTCCCATTGCATCGGGAAACTTTCCTATTGAATGCTTATTTTTTAAAAGCTTACAAAGTTGTCTGTAAAGTCAAATTTGTTTGATATCTACAAACTGATTTTTTTGACAATATTCAGATTATCTAATGAAGATTAATGAGTGCTTCTCCTGTTTATTGGTTCTCTAAACTAAGGTAAAGATTTTTTACACCTGACAATTATTAAGTCCCAACTTTTTTGTGATTATTGCCTTTTTTGAAGCTTGAAATTTTAAAAAAATGCAACCTTAAATCCTAAATCGCCTTGAATATTTGCCTTTTATTATATTGCTTAGTCGTTATTATACCAGTAAGGGAAAACGCTTGCAACAATTAACCGTTCAAAAATTGATTTACAGTACCTTCGGTTCAACTTATAAACAAATTCATTGAGGTATCGCTGCAAATTTGCGCCCTTTATCTTATGAAAAACGCCCAGAAAAGTCCTTTTTGCGTTACTAATGGCAATATGTACCCATTGTAATGTCTCTTTGGTCACCTGCATATTTGATTTTTCCATTAAGTGTACCTCCACATACTTACAGATGTCGATATAGCTGGAGCTCTTGTCTGTGAAAACGATGCTTTTTTCATCAATTGATTCTTGTACAACCTTTGTTATCGAATCACCCGAGTGATTATCCAACACCTGCATCTTGAAGTAGCGGCACGACTTGCTTTTTTTGCCTGTTTCCAAGTCTTCGAGTGGAACTGATTCTGCCATTACAGCCACATTTTCTTGCCGTTGGCTACCTTTGCCTCTCTTGAGTTTAGAGCGGACTCTGCTGGAAACTTCAGTTTCAAAAAAGCCCTCATCAAATTCCACCATGTCATTAAGTTGGTATTGGCTATCGCGCTTGCCCATCAGATCTCTTATTCGGTTCATAACAGACAAAACAGTATTATATCTGGTATGTCCCATTTGTCGCTTTATCTCACAGGCTGACATTCCCTTTTTTGTAGATGTCATAAATAACATGATTAAAAACCATTTACGTATGGAAAGGTTCGAGTTCTCCATCACTGTTCCACTTCTTAGCGTGGTTCTGAAAGAGCATGAACTGCACTGAAACTGCCACTTAGCAGCAAGCCAGTAGTGCTTCTTACCTCCACAATGTTTGCAGGTTACGCCTTCTTTTAGCCTTATATCTCGCAAGTACGCCTTACAAGTAAGTTCGTCCTTAAATTTCTCAACAAATTCCAATATGTTCATAGCCAAAAATTTTATAGTGCAAAACTAATCGTGCACTATGCCAAAACATGTCGTACTGGTAAGAAAACGACTAAGCAATAATACACAATGGTGATTTATTTGAAAGTACTGGTTCACCCATTGATTTACCTTGGACAAAATCATTGTTTGGCATCGTTGACTTGTCAACTGGTAAAATTGACACAAAAGTTAAGTTAGACAGAGTTAAATATTTTGGAGAAGGCATAACATTTTTAAATGGGAAAGTATTTCAACTTACTTATAAAACTAAGGTTGGATTTATTTATGATGCGACCAGCTTTAAGAAAATAGGTGAATTTACTTTTCCAAGCGAAGAAGGCTGGGGCATGACAACGGATGGAAAATATTTAATAATGAGTGACGGTACATTTAAATTGACTTATATAGACCCAAATAATTTTCAGGTGATTAAATCAATTTCTGTTACTGAAAATGGATACGTAAAAGAAAATTTAAATGAGTTGGAATACATAAAAGGTTATATTTATTCTAACATCTACACGAAAAATATAATAGTAAAAATAGACCCGACAACAGGCAAAGTAATCGGTCAAATTGATTTAACTCCTTTGACCGATGAATGTAAAAACATTAACCCAGGTTCCTTAGAAATGAATGGTATTGCTTACGACTCAATTAAAGACAAGATTTTCGTGACTGGTAAGCTTTGGCCCAAGATTTATGAGATAAAAATTAATGATTAATGAACAACAACCCATAATCGAGTAGCCCGCCCCTCCAGTAAACAATGGCAGGGAGAGCCCCTCACACCACCGTTCATACGGTTCTCGTATACAGGGTTCATTAAGATATGGCGCAATTTTCCCGTAATGCGTAAGCATAGCCTGGCAACTTCTTTTGTGCAGGCTTTCTAAAGCCAAGCCGGTATTGAAACCTCTTTTACAGGAAAGAGTATATTTGAAAAGCAGCACTTCGTAGGATGTTTATCGGAATACTCCCGTCCTGCGTGTATTTTCGGAACGTTGCAGGCAATTTTACGGAACACCGTACCAACAGATAAAACGATGAAATTTGACAAACATTTTCCGACAGACCAGCTAAAGCCCTACATTAAATATTTTGTAGTGTCGGAGAATGAAGTGGAAAATGAGTATAAAGTTTTCCCTTCATCAGGACTTGTTATAGGTTTTCAATACAAAGGATGGACACGCCGGATAAAATATCCAGTCTCCGCCGGAGCAAATTGACCACCTTCTGCCGGCCGAAATGGTCAGTCCACGCCGGAGCAAATTGACCACCCTTTAAG
>Ga0209484_10000086_pt1 | contig 19420 bp, 21 predicted proteins | sample NGEPer16B_FD_185493 | JGI IMG/M metagenome (GOLD analysis project Ga0209484, IMG submission 185493) | Arctic peat soil microbial communities from the Barrow Environmental Observatory site, Barrow, Alaska, USA - NGEE Permafrost159B-16B... | ecosystem: Environmental > Terrestrial > Soil >... | reverse complement strand
AACCATTACTTAAGTTCTTCTTTTCATTTTGTTATTCTTTAAAAAATATCAAAAATTACAACACTTTATCACCTTGCTCCTTAAAAAGAGTAAGGTGTTTTTGTTTTTAGGTAGCCCCTAAAATGTGTGAATCATGTAACTCTTTTAGTAAATTGTGTAATGCTTTCCGGTGAAAAAGAGTCCACTTTTGCATTGTATTAATTTATATGAAATACAAAATTTAATCTGTTAAAATGAAAGCTTTAAGATTAATAGCTTTAGGAATAGTGCTGTTTTTCGCTAGTTCGGCACAGGCGCAGATTTCTGTGCATTTAAACATTGGCAGTCCTCCTGCATGGGGTCCATCAGGATATTCCGATGTGCAGTATTATTACCTTCCTGATGTGGAGGCCTATTATGATGTTAATTCCTCCATGTTTATTTATTACGAAGGAAGTTCATGGGTTCACAGATCATATTTGCCAAGCAGATATAGAAACTATGACTTGTATGGCGGATACAAAGTTGTGATGAATGATTATCATGGCAAAACTCCATATTACAATCACCGCGAATACAAAAAAAAGTATGCTAAAGGATACCGTGGGCCATCTCAACGAAATATAGGTGAGCGACCTGGAAGAGGGAACAACAGCAAAGATTACCGCCAAAGTAACCAGGTTAACAGGGGCCGCGGTACTGTTGTCAATAGAAATGACAAACGTGGTGATAAAAGCTACAACAAACGTGGTACTGAAAACAAGAACAGCAAAAGCGGTAACAATAAAAATGACCGTGGTCGCGGAAATAACAAAAGGAAATAATTTTAGAAAGAACGATTATCAATTAAGCATTTATTAACTAAAGAAAATTCGAAAATATGAAAACAACAGCTTTTGCATTACTATTCTTACTTACACTTATAGGAACTAATTTATCAGCTCAACAGCAGCATATACATTACTCTGAGGGTCATGGAAATTCCTTAAACATAGGGTTGGGTGTTGGTGGATACGGTGGATATTATGGTTATTACGGACGGTCACTGCCAGTGTTTAGTATCAACTATGAATTTGATGTTGCCAATAATTTCACATTGGCCCCATTTGCCACTTTTGTTACCTATCACGATTATGACGGTCCCTATGGTTACAGGGAGACAATTATACCTTTGGGAGTCAAGGGAACCTATTATTTTGATGATGCACTTAATGCAAGTTCGGACTGGGACTTTTACCTGGCAGGTTCGTTAGGATTTTCTGTCGTAAAAACTTCATGGGATGACGGGTACATCGGTAATAATGATTTGCGTACAGCCAATCCTTTATTCCTCGATCTGCACATTGGAACTGAATACCACTTAAGTAACAAAGTTGGATTATTCCTTGATCTTTCTACCGGTGTTTCAACAATTGGACTTGCATTTCACTAATAACTGAAAAAGTCATATAATATAAAGCGAGCTCTGACAATTCAGGGCTCGTTTAATACAGCCTCTTAAATATTTATAAATGAAGCATGTTATAGTTCTATTTGTAATTTCATCGTTGTTTGTTTGTGCTTCACATACTTCTGTAAAAGCACAAAAAACAAATTCGCAAATTTTGGTATCAAAGGTGGTGTTAATTTCTCAAATCTTTATGTGAATGACGCTGGTGATAATAAAATGAGAATTTTCGCAGTAACAACTTACACAACACCTGATGCAACAAATGGCGTTATGAGTTTATATCTCTCATATTCTTTAGGTCAGAATTAATACAATTATTATAAATTAACAATTTAAAAATTAACAAAATGGGTGGTCTACTTTATCTTATCGCAATAATTCTTATAATTTTATGGGCAATTGGCTTTTTTGCATATAGCGCAGGTGCCGTAATACATATACTTCTCGTTATTGCCATAGTCGCAATATTGTTAAGGGTAATTCGCGGATAATTAAATCGGGAGCAGTACACGAAAGGTGTTGTTGTTCCTTTGAATTCTCCATAAAGGAGTATTGTTAAATACAAAATATAAGAGGCTACTGTCAAATGACGGTGGCCTCTTATATTTATAGTAAATAGAGTTGAAGACTATGTAACGTGTAAGTCCCATTTCCAACAGATTCTGTTTTAATAAATGACCAGATGAACAACATCGTATGAGCAATGTTAAAACAATCCGGAATTTAATTTGTTGATCAATTAAACAATTCAAAAGCATGCACATCCTGTCCTGGTTCGATAAAAGCACGGTAAAGCACTTGAGGTTGCCATTTTCCTTTTTTTTAATGCCCGTTTTTTTATTCGCATTAAGTCAGGCAGATGCCGTTAATTGGCAAACAACCATTATCGCGTTTGTGATTATGCACTTGCTTGTTTTCCCATCCAGTAATGGCTACAACAGTTTCCAGGACCGGGATGAAACCAGCATTGGTGGTTTAAAATATCCTCCCAAAGTCACCAAAAATCTATTTTACGCAACACTTTTCATGGATATCGTCGGCATACTGAGCGGCCTGTTTGTATCGGCTTATTTTTCGCTTTTGGTTTTCATCTTTGTTCTCGTCTCCAGGGCCTACAGTTACAGAAAGATACGGTTAAAAAAGTATGCTTTCATCGGCTTTTTAACTGTGTTTATATTCCAGGGAGCATTTGTATATTTAATGTCCTCTGCTGCAATTTCAACTTTTTCTTTTTCAACTTTCTTCACGATCAATAATATTATTTGCATGAGCATAGCCAGTTTTTTTATTGGCAGCATTTATCCGCTTACGCAAATATATCAGCACGAAGCAGATAAAAATGATGGTGTTATTAGTATCAGCTATAAACTTGGATATATTGGCACCTTCTTATTCTCTTCTATATTATTCTTTATAGCAACCATTTTCTTATTTTACTACTTCAGTTTTAAAAATCAGCAAATCGCTTTGGTATTGTTTCTGGTACTTATGCTGCCCGTTTTTATCAAACTTGGGATTTGGTTTAACCAGGTTCGAAAAGATACGGTGAATGCGAATTTTGAAAATACCATGGCAATGAATCTTTTAACTTCTGGTTGTATGAATCTGTATTTTTTATTGTTGATTTTGAATAATCACTTCACCTGGTTTTAACGATGAGCAAAATTATTTCGATTGGAACAGCGGTACCAAAATATGGGACGAAACAAAGCGCTATATTGGATTTTATGGTTGAGGTTTATCATGACGATACCGCTTCACGTAAGCTTAAAATATTGTTTCATCACAGTGGGATCACAACCAGATATTCCGCTGTTTCCGATTTTAATAATATCAGGCCTGAAAGTAAGCTTTTTAATGACAATCAATCTGTTCCTAATGTTGAAAAGAGACTGGAGATATTCAAGGAAAATGCAGTGCCACTTGCTATTGAAGCAATTCATAATTCACTAGATAAACTGAATACTACAATTGCTGAAATTGGTATCACTCACTTAATAACCGTTACCTGCACTGGAATTTATGCGCCTGGTATGGATTCCATCTTAATTCAGCAACTGGATCTGCCCATTGACACCTTCCACACTTCAGTTAATTTCATGGGATGCAATGCGGCATTTCATGCCTTGAAACTGGGTGATATGATTGCCAAAACAGATGATAATGCAAAGGTCCTGATCGTTTGTGTTGAGTTGTGCACATTGCATTTTCAGTCGAAGAACAATCACGATAATTTGTTGTCGAATACTATTTTTGGCGATGGAGCTGCTGCTGTTTTGGTCGTTTCCGATTCAAAAGCCAGACAGAATCTTCAAAGTGGGTTGACGATTAACGGATTCTATTCATTGCTTCTCAGCAAAGGAACTGATCTGATGGGCTGGAACATTACGCCTCTTAATTTTGAAATGATTTTGGATGCAAAAGTTCCCGATTTCATCGGCGACGAAGTGGACGATATTGTACTGAAAGCCAGCAAAAAATTCAATATTACAGCTGCTCAAATTGATAATTGGGCCATACATCCGGGAGGGAAAAAGATTCTTGATACGATAAAGAAACAAATGCAACTGGGTGATACAGATTTAAAGTATTCGTACAAAGTATTGGATGAATATGGAAACATGTCCTCTCCAACCATTCTGTTCGTTTTGAATGAAATCCTACAGGCAGGTCTGGAGCCAAAAGAAAACATTTTTTCCATCGGATTTGGTCCCGGCTTAAGCATCGAAACAGCATTGTTTACCTATGCTGAATAAATTTAAACACCGGTCTTACGAGTCCGAGTTACTGGATGCTCCTGATATTCCTAAAGATCTGTTATTTGAAAACCTAAAGGAACTCGATTTCATCAATCGTGTTTTGGGAGGGCACACCATATCGTTGAATGGAATCAAGCAATTAGTTACAGATAAGAATAAGATCTATCACATAGTCGATCTTGGCTGCGGCGGTGGCGATTTGATGCTGGTGATTGCCAATTGGGCAGCAAAGGAAGGTTACCAGGTAAAGTTGACAGGTGTTGATATGAATCCTGACGTAATCGATTACATGAATGACTATTGTAAGGATTACCCTGAAATAAGTGGTGTTGCGAGCGATTACCGCGATTATTTAAAAACAGGCGTTCCGATCGATGTAATTCATTGCTCCTTATTCTGCCATCATCTAAAGGAAGATGAATTGGCAGAGCTATTCAGCTATTTTAAAAATTATACGAAGACCGGATTTGTTATCAACGATTTACACCGTCATTGGCTGGCTTATTATGGTGTTTATCTGATTACACATCTGTTAAACGGATCTGTACTGTCAAAAAATGACGGCCCGATTTCTGTTTTACGCGCATTTAAATTGAAAGAGCTTCATAACCTGCTTCAAAAAGCGGACATAACCAAATATTCAATTAGCTGGAAATGGGCATTCAGGTATTTGATTGTAGGCTATAATCAAATCTAAAAGAACTGACAGGTTTTCAGAAACCTGTCAGTTCTGAAATTATATGACGAAAGAATGCAAAGACAATCACGCGATAAAAACATTGATGTCCTGATTGTTGGGGCGGGCCCTGCAGGTCTGATGATGGCTTGTCAGCTGGCTCTTCACAATGTCACATTCCGTATTATTGATAAAAAGGATCGTCCTACCAATTATTCCGGCGCATTGATTGTTCAGGCAAGGAGTTTAGAGATATTTCAGCAGATGGGCATTGCTCAGACAGCGGTTCAAAGTGGAGTGATTGCAAATGAAATCAAACTTATTTTCAACGGGAAAAAATCTTTCACGATTCCTGTGAAAGACATCGGACGAGGACTTTCACTTTTCCCCTATATGCTGTTGTTGGAGCAATCAAAAACGGAGCTTATTCTCACCGATTTTTTGAATAATTTTGGGTATTCCATTGAAAGGGGGCCTGAACTGGATCGATTTACACAAGATGATCTTGGTGTCACCTCCATTTTAAAACTCCCCGATGGAAACGAGGAGACCATTACTACAAAGTATTTAATTGCTGCCGATGGCGCGCGAAGTACAATCCGTAAACAACTACAAATTCCTTTTATTGGTAAAACCTATCCGATCTCCTTATTTGTCAGCGACTGTAAAGCCATTGGGGAATTATCATCCGATCAGTTGTGTTTCTCTTTTTCGGATAAAACCACGACCGGTTTTTTTCCGTTGCCCGGCGGAAGGTGGCGGATTGATGGGGCAATTTCAAAGGACATTGAAAACAAAGATCCGCTTACTTTTAAGGATGTCGGTAAACATTTTAGGGAAAATACACGGATGAATGTAGATATATCGGAACCTGATTGGTTTTCGGTATTTCATGTAAATGAGCGCTATGCTACATCTTTTCAGCAAAATCGGTGCTTTTTGGTAGGTGATGCGGCACATATTCATAGTCCTGTAGGTGCCCAGGGGATGAATACAGGTTTACAGGATTCTTATAATCTGGCGTGGAAGCTTGCAATGGTCATTCAGGGAAAGTTGAAATCACCGCTTCTGGATACCTATTCATCCGAAAGGATCGATGTCGCCAAAAATGTTGTGCGTGGCACCGATCTGGCATTTACGTTTGTTACAAGCAGAAACTTCTTTGCAAAGTTATTCCGCGTTTATACGTTGCCAAATATCCTGCAATTGATGATGCCACTCCTATTAAAACGACAAGCTTTACTTCATCTATTCTTCAGGAGAATTTCGGGAATTGGGATTCATTATCGTAAAAGTCCGTTGTCTCAACATTCATCCACGGGTAATTTCCCAAATTATGCACCTAGGCCAGGGGAAAGGTTAACATATATTAATTATCAGGAGGATGGTGAAAGGATTAATATTCAAGATAAAGTAAAAGTGAAGGACTTTCAACTTTTCATTTTTTTGAGACATTCATCCTTAGATGCAATTAGTCTGATTGCTGAAAGATACGCACACCTGCTTTCATTTGAAATCATACAGTATACTTCAGGTACAGACGATCTTTTTAAACGATTCGGAATCGTTGATAGCGGATGCTACCTTGTCCGACCAGATTTATACATCGCTTATCGCTCCGCAAAACCTGATGCTGATCACCTCGAAGCCTATCTTCAGCAATTTTGTATAGGTAAGTAAGAAATACTCATTATTCTGCTTCATTGAACATTCAATCGGGAAAAGCGTTTCGAATCAGCAAAAAAATACCTTTTGGAAAGTGAAAATCACGGTTCTTAAAGCATGTATTGAATAAATTAGATTGTATTTTTGTCATCAGGGAATTACTACAAACTGTAAATGTTCTAAAATGAAATTTTTAAAATTAGTTGTTTTCGGATTATTATTGTTTTTTGGAAGTGCTACTCAGGCGCAAGTTTCAGTACATTTGAATATTGGTACTCCTCCCCAATGGGGTCCTGTAGGTTATTCCGATGTGCGGTATTATTATTTACCATATGTGGATGCCTATTATGATGTTCAAACTTCTATGTTCATCTATTTTGAAGGCAGATCATGGGTTCGCAGATCATATCTACCCAGCCGATACAAAAACTATGATTTGTACGACGGATACAAAGTAGTTATGAAAGACTATCATGGTGAGGCTCCTTATTATAAACATCGTGAGTATAGAACTTTGTATCCAAAACGATACCGCGGTCTATCTCAAAGAACAATTGGTGATCGACCAAAAAGAGGAGACGAAAATCAGCGTTCGTATCGCCAAAGTAATCAGGCAAACCAAGGACGGGGTAGAGCAATTGACAAAAATGACAGACGTGGTGATTCCAATTATAACCGGCGTGGCGATGAGAAAAGCAATGCCAAACGCGATAATGATAAAAAGGAGAAAAATGATCGTGGTAGGGGTAATGATAAGGATAAAAGGAAATAATTGAATTAATTGTTTCGCAAATACCAACCTCAAGCGGTGCATTGTAATTTCCTTTACATTGCACCGTTTGTTGTTTCGTCCGGGTTGATTAATGCGCATGATTTGCAAATAATATCCGAGACTATTCTGGTATCTTGTTTTGTAATTTTAAAGTGTTTAACTTGCGTTTGTAAATGAGTAAAGATCATTCGGATCGAACTAGAATGCGACCACTTTTAAAACTCAATATTATGTCCAAAACATTATCTTTCGCATTGATTGTCTTCCTTCTCTTTGGCCTAATCGAATATTCAAAAGGGCAAAATATTTCAAATCAATTAAAAACAAAGATTGAAGAACAAGTCGATTCGCTTTTTCATGAGAATATAATTGCGGCTGAGCTCCTCGAATATGATCAGTTGAGTAAGTGTGTTGATGATATACACCAAGCCGGTTTTATTGTGAATGGTTCTTATTTTGCGCAGTATGATTCGCTTATAAATAGCCTTAAGGCGAGGTCTCAGAGGATAGTGAAACAGCATATTACCATCCAAAAGGAGAAAATTTCCGTCCTATCTGATCGCATTGTGTTATTAACAGCTTATGGAGACACCAAAGTCGAAGTAAGTGATGGCAATACCTTTACTGCAAAATTTTTCTGGTCTTTTGTCTACGAAAAGATAGGAAAGGACTGGAAAGTTATTCAATCACATCAATCAAGTCTTAGATAATCTGATTATGGAAACAATTGTATTAACGGACAGGTTTACGACGCCCACCGATGAACTTATCTTTTCAATAATCGGTGATAAAAAGATCTTCTGGCAAAGAATTTTAAGTTATTTGCATGATAATCATACTGGCATCTCTGAGGTCTGGCGGTATTATGATGATGGCAAATGTTGGCTTTTCCGTACTTTAAACAAGAAAAAAACAATATTCTGGATCGGAATTTTAGACGGTACTTTTCGGGTAAGTTTTTATCTGGCTGATAAGGCAACTCCTCTTATTGTGCAGAGCGAACTGCCTGAAAAAATAAAAAATGCATTTTTAAATACCGTAGGAAACAAGTTTCGAAGCATTACAATTAAAATAAGTGATGCAGAAGATGTTGAGAACGTAATAAAGCTGATCGATATAAAACTCAAACTAAAGTAAATTGTGTTTTAAATGCCTTCATTTGATTAGATTCTATTTGGAATACTTGATTTAAAACTTGAAAAAAGTAATTCTTTATCTTATCTTTATTGCTCATTTTGATCATGGTACATTGAATGAATTTTGATGATATAATTATTATAAACTGTAGTTGTTACTATCACAGCCTGAAACTATGAAACGGACTGAAATAGAATGTTTTATAACCTGAAGAATTTGTTTGTGATTTATTTCAATTAAATTGGTTTGATCGATTAAATTTTCAAAAAATGAAACCAAATGCATTAAAATCCATTTTAATATTTGTGGCTTTGTGCATTTTAAGTTCCTGCCACAAAGTTATTATAGCGCCTAATACGGTAAGTGCTGCTTCATCAAAACCTACCTTGGGTGTAAATACAACCTTATCTGCCATTTACTTTACCACAACAGGTGCAAACGGTATAGGAGCTGCAACAGGTTTACCGGAAGGCGTAACAGCAAGTTGGACTTCCAATGTGATAACGCTCAGCGGTACACCGACAATAAGTGGAATATATAATTATACAATCCCTTTAAAAGGCGGTTCCGGAACCGTGAATGCCATAGGGACGATCATTGTAATGAACGATTATTTGCCATTGAAAGTTGGTGCCAAATATCTGTATTCCAATTATGGCAGCTTTTCCTATCCCTATATTCATTATACGGAGGTAGGAAAATGTGAATGGGAATTCTTTGATAAAACTCCAACTCCACCCTATGTTTACAGGGTGCGTCAGATTTTAAATGGTCTCCATATAGAAAATAAGAATAAGCTTGATATCTCCTCGACTGAAATGGACACTACTTTAATAACGAATAGAATAGATACGCTTACTTTTCAGGAAAATGAAAATGGAACAGTGACAATTAAATGTCCGATTGCATATTGGAAGTATACTACTGAGACCGTACAACGATATGTGGAAGGTTCAAAAAATGATACTTGTTTTATCATTCACTATATTGGAGGGATTTGTCTAACTAAAAATGTTGGTATAAAATCTTTATTCTTTTTTGTAAATGGCAATCATTCTTCATCAACTTCATATGGATTAGAAAAAGGGCCTTATTAAAGTATAATACTGGTTTTAAAATAACTAAGGCTATCGATTCAACTATCGGGACAATAAAATTCTTTTGCCAGATAATGATTGATACTTATCCCCTCGTAAACACAGGCCTTCCCATTTCCGAAAGACGGCTATTAAAGCAATACCCATCATTATCGAATGCCTGCAATTGCTCTTCAGAATCAATACCATTTTGAAGGATAAAACGGGTCATCATACCACGGGCTTTCTTGGCAAAAAAGGATACCATTTTGTAAGTACCATCTTTCGCCTCCCAGAATTCGGGTGTAACAATTTCTGCCTTTAACTTCTTTGGGTCAATTGCCTTGAAATACTCCACAGAAGCAAGATTGATTAACAGATTTGATCCACTAATATCAAGATCTTTCCGCATTTTATCAGTTATTTTTTTCTGCCAGAATTGGTATAAATTACGCTGTTTTCCTACCTCTAACGGAATTCCCATTTCAAGACGGTAAGGTCTTATGAGGTCAAGTGGCCGGAGCACACCATATAACCCCGAAAGTATCCGCAGCTGTTTTTGGGCCGCTTCGATGTCAGAAGGTAAAAGCGAATCTGCATCAAGACCTAAATAGACATCACCTCTAAAAGCGTAAAATGCCTGGCGAGCTGTTTCGGGTGTGAATTCTGGTCTCCATAAAAAGTATCGTTCCTGGTTAAACTGGGCAAGTTTGGGACTGATGTCCATCAATTTCATAATCCGATCCACACTAAGTTTTCGGAGTGGTTTGATCAGGATTGAAGCTTCTTTTATAAACTCGGGCTGCGTATGCGACTGATTGGTAATCGGTTTTTCGAAGTCGAGTGTTTTGGAAGGGGAGATGACAATAAGCATTGTTGTGTTTTTTTATTAATAACAGATGCCAAACAGTAAAGGTTTTCTGGAACACAAACAGAAAGCCCCCGAAACCGGAGGCCTTACTGATTTTATTGAATATTCCGAATTCTCTTTATTTGATCTTTTCAATCCATATATTGCGGAACTGAATTTTCGATCCTTCTGCCTGCAGTCCGATTCCACCTTTTGAGTCGCTGCAATCGGTGGCGTAGTTTTGAAGAACGCCATTGACTTTTATTTCAACAGTATTTCCTTTGCAAACAATATCATAGCTATTCCATTCGCCGGGTTGGTTTTCGCTCGAAGGTTTCATCTTTGGCGCGATTGGCTTCACTTTTTCCGTCGAAACATAGACTGTATCTCTGACTGTTGCTTTTAATCCTACATCCTGTATAATAAAATCTCCCGCGAAGAGGTGTTTCAATTGACATTGGTAGTGCCTAGGCCAGATTTTGTCAGGACCTACGGTGTGAATGAACACACCACTATTTATAGGTTTTTCGGGATAACGCCATTCAACATGAAGTCGATAGTTCGAATATTCCTTTTTTGTCCGGAGATATCCCATTGGTACTCCGGGTGTTTCGATCACACCATCTTTTACATAGAAGAAAGAAGCAGGTTTGATCGTTGAGTCCGCTACAAAGATGGTCCAGCCTATGAGGTTTTTGCCGTTAAACAACATCTCCTTTTTCTGAGAAAATCCGGGGAGTGAAACTATTACCAGTAAAACTAAAAGAAATGCCTTTGTCATTTTTATATTTTTAAGACGATAAAAGTAAAATTTAATATCCCCATTTTTTCATTACATCGAGGTCTTCTTTCACAGATTCAAGAGCAGTCGCGTTTTGATACGACTCCTGTTCGATGATAAAGACAGTTGTTCCACCTATCTTCCGGCCGAGATCGATGGCCTCTTTTGTAGGAATGATCCCTTTTCCCAAAATAGCACTCTCATATTTCTCAGGAGTATTAACTGCTATTTCGTCTTTAACATGCAGCATTTCGAACCTTCCGGGATATTCACCTAAAATGTCAAGCGCTTTGGCTCCGGCAATGTACATATTACCAATATCCAGCTGCATGATAACGAGTTTAGGATCCATGTTTTTCATCATGATATCGAACACTTTAATATCATTCAGTTTTTCGCTGAATTCGAAAGAGTGGTTGTGATAGCCAAATTTCATACCCGATTTCTGGCAAAGTTCACCGCATTTGTTGAATACTTCCATGTAGCGTAACATGTCATCATAGGTGGTGCGCATGCTTTGTTCCATAGAAGGACTGATCACGTACTTTTGTCCCATGTAACCAGCATCTTCTATTGTATATTTCCATGAATCAGAAAATTCTTTCTTTTCTGCATCCCAGTGATTTTTACCCATTACGGTATGACCACTTGGCATTTTCAATCCCAGATCATCCAGAATCTTTTTAAACTCAGCTGCTGTATAGCCATAGAATTTCCGGTTGATGTAATTGGCATGTTCAACATTCTTATATCCCATTTTGGCCAGTTGCGTCAGCGTCCCGATCGGATCTTTTTTCATATCATCCCGAACCGAATAGAGTTGAAGTCCCAGAATTTCGTTGGGTTTTGACGCTGCAAACGAAGTTTTCGACAAAAGAGCCGTTCCTGCAAGCAGAACAGCACTGTTTTTAAGAAATGTCCGACGCGATGTTGTCATAATTCTAAGGTATTGATATTTTGTTAGTAATTGAATTGATCTTGTGATTTCAGTCGGTTTGTGTTATTGAAATATTACCTATTTATTCGTTGTGATTGTCCAGATAAATTGAGCGAATTTATCCAATTGTTAATACCAACAAATATATGTTTTACTTCGGCAAAAACAAATGACTGATTTGTGAATAGTTGGATATTAAGCGTATTTTTGATTTTAAAGAAAAACAACCAATGAAAAAACTTACGATCCTTCTTATTTCCCTTTTTGTGACACAACTTAATTTCGCACAGGACCGGATAACCGGCAGGGCATTTGCCACTCGTTCTGAAGTGATTGCACAACACGGGATGGCTTGTACAAGTCAACCTTTGGCGACCCAAACGGCCATCGACGTATTAAAAGCCGGGGGCAGTGCCATTGATGCTGCAATCGCAGCTGATGCAGTGCTGGGGCTGATGGAACCTACCGGCTCCGGTATGGGTGGTGACCTGTTTGCCATCGTTTGGGATGCACAAACCAAGAAATTGTACGGATTGAACGCGAGTGGCCGGTCGCCGAAGTCTTTAACACGGGAAATACTGTTGAGCAAGGGAATAAAATCGATCCCTTCCCTTGGACCGCTCCCCGTTTCGGTTCCCGGCTGCGTGGATGGCTGGTTCGAGTTGCATAAAAAGTTTGGCAAACTGCCGATGAAACAAATTCTGTCGGGAGCTATCAACTATGCCCGCGACGGATTTCCGGTTAGTGAGGTGATCGCCTATTACATGGCTTCAAATTCAAGATCTCTTCAGAAGTTCCCTAACTTTAAAGAGACCTATATGCCCGATGGCAAATCTCCTAAGAAGGGTGAAATCTTTAAAAACCCCTATCTCGCAAATACGCTTCAAAAAATAGCGGATGGCGGAAGAGATGCATTTTACAAAGGTGATATTGCCAAAACGATTGCCGCTTATATGAAAACGAATGGCGGATACCTTTCGTATGAAGACATGGCCGCTCATCATTCGGAGTGGGTTGAACCTGTATCCTCCAATTACAGGGGGTATGATGTATGGGAACTCCCGCCGAATAGCCAAGGTATTGCGGCATTGCAAATGCTGAATATCATGGAAGGCTACGATGTAAAATCGATGGGATTCGGAAGTGCTGAATATATCCACCTGTTTGTTGAGGCAAAGAAACTGGCATTCGAAGACAGGGCAAAGTTCTATGCCGATCCTGCCTTTAATCAGCTTCCGATAAAGCAACTGATCTCTAAGCCGTACGCTGATGAACGAAGAAAACTAATTGACTTGAACCGGTCTTCAAAAAGGCAACTGCCCGGAAACCCTGAACATGGAAATACAATTTATCTCACGGTCGCAGATGAGGCCGGCAATATGATCTCCTTAATTCAGAGCAACTATCGCGGAATGGGAAGTGGCATGACACCCGACAAGTTAGGTTTCGTTCTACAGGATCGCGGAGAGATGTTTACCTTGGAGGAGAACCATGTCAATACTTACGAACCTGGCAAGCGTCCATTCCAGACCATCATTCCTGCATTTATAACGAAAGACGGTCAGCCATGGGTGAGTTTTGGCGTAATGGGCGGCGCTATGCAGCCACAGGGACATGTGCAGATCGTGGTGAACCTGATTGATTTTGGAATGAGTTTACAGGAGGCGGGCGACGCCCCGCGTATTCAGCATTTCGGATCGTCAGAACCTACCGGCGAGAAGATGATGGATGCCGGTATTGTTTGTCTTGAAAGCGGCATCAATTACGAAACCATCCGGGCACTGATGCAAAAAGGCCATACCATTCAATACGATCTTGGCGGTTACGGCGGTTACCAGGCGATCATGTATGATGCAAAGAATAAGGTTTACTTCGGTGCCTCCGAATCGAGAAAGGACGGACAGGCATCCGGATATTAGCAAAACTATATAGACCAGATTATGAAATCAAGTAATTACAAATTTGTTGGAAATTTATTTCGGAACAAGACCTTTCTTTTTTCCGGAATCATCCTGTCATCCCTGGTGATGGCATGTTCAGTTTCAACTTTTGAGCCTACGAGTCGTTCGCAACTTTTCGATTCTGACTGGAAATTTAACCTCGGCGATATCCCGGGATCAGCAACTCCTGCTTTCGATGATTCGCAATGGCGCTCACTTGATCTTCCGCACGACTGGAGCATCGAAGACCGGACTCCCAAAGATAGCGTACTGCAAATCGGCCCGTTTTCATCCGAAAGTCAGGGTGGCGGAGCAACTGGACATGTAATGGGGGGAATCGGTTGGTACAGGAAATCATTTACGCTCGATTTAAATTCAAAAGGCAAAATGATCTCCGTCCTTTTTGATGGCGTCTATATGGAGAGTGATGTGTGGATCAACGGAAAACATGCTGGTTTTCATTCTTATGGATATACCCCGTTTAGCTATGATATCACTCCGTTTTTGAATCCTCCGGGTCAGAAAAACCTGATTGCCGTGAAGGTGACGAACCAGGGTAAGAACAGCAGGTGGTACAGCGGATCGGGTATTTACCGCCATGTTGAACTGATTACAACCAGTCAGGTACATATTGCACAATGGGGCACTTTTGTAACAACACCTGAAGTTACGAAGGAGAAAGCTACGGTTAAAATGGAGTCAACCATTGAAAACAATTCAGGAAAAAATCAACAGGTAAACGTTGTGACCACGCTTCTGAATCCCAGGGGAGAAACGGTGGCCACCGATGAAAAGCTTGAGCGGATTGTTTCAGGGGAGAAGAAAATTGTAACCCAACATCTTTCCGTGGCAAAACCCTTGTTGTGGTCGCCCGAATCTCCGTCGCTGTACAGTGCTGTCGTTACAGTAAAATTCCGCGATGCCATTTTCGATCAGACGACAACGACTTTTGGAATCAGGTCCATCAGTTTTGATGCAAAGAGAGGATTTCTGCTGAATGGTGAAAACATGCTGCTCAAAGGTGGTTGTATGCACCATGACAATGGAATATTGGGGTCTGCTACGATCGACCGTGCTGAAGAACGCCGTGTGGAACTGATGAAAAAATTCGGTTACAACGCGATCCGCACCAGCCACAATCCACCATCACGCCAGTTTCTTGAAGCCTGCGACCGGCTGGGCGTATTTGTGATTGATGAGGCTTTCGACATGTGGGAAAAACCCAAGAATCCGCAGGACTATCACCGGTTTTTCAAGGATTGGCACGCCAGGGATCTTGAGTCGATGATTCTTCGTGACCGGAACCATCCGTCCGTTATCATGTGGAGCATTGGAAATGAAATCCCCGAAAGGGCCGATCCATCCGGACTTGAAATCAGGTCACGTCTTGTAAAGATCGTTAAAAACCTCGATACGACACGTCCGGTAACGGAAGCGATTTGTGCCTTCTGGGATAACAAGGGGAGAGACTGGAAAGATTCGGCACCTGCGTTTGCAGGGCTGGACATCGGGGGATACAACTACCAGTGGAAAATGTATGAATCCGATCACGAGCTTTATCCCGACAGGGTGATGGCCGGAACCGAATCTTTTCCAAAAGAGGCATTTGAGAACTGGCGAATGGTGAAGGATGAGCCCTATGTGATCGGCGATTTTATATGGACAGCCTTCGACTACCTGGGTGAGTCGGCCATTGGTCATACCGTAACGGGTCCGAAGCCTTCGATGGAATTTAGCCTGCATTGGCCCTGGTTCAATGCATATTGCGGTGATATTGATATTTGCGGTTTCAAAAAAGATCAGTCATACTACCGCGACGTGGTTTGGGGAATCAGCGACCTGGAGATGGCGGTTCATACCCCTGTTCCCGCCGGAGAGATTGAAACCGTGAGTATGTGGGGCTGGCCAGACGAACGCCAGTCGTGGAATTGGAAAGGAGCTGAAGGCAAAAAAATGTTGGTCTCAGTTTATTCAAATTACCCGTCTGTGAGGCTTGAACTGAACGGAAAAGTAATCGGTACACTGCCTGTTTCAAATGAAACCAAATTTACGGCAACCTTTGAAGTCCCTTATGAAGCGGGAGAATTGAAAGCAATTGGTCTGAAAGATAACGTTGTGATCGGCTCAAAAACATTGAAAACAACCGGAGTTGCAAGGAAAATACGTTTAACACCTGACCGGGCAACCATCAATGCGAACCGGAACGATCTGTCCTATGTGATGGTTGAACTGACCGATGATGCCGGAAACCTCGTTCCCGACAGTGATCTGCCCGTGACCTTTGAGGTTATCGGAGCCGGTGAAACAGCTGCAATCGGAAGTGCCAATCCGTCGGATATGCGGAGCTTTAAGTCACCGGTCTGTTCAACTTTCCGTGGTCGTTGCCTCGTCATCTTACGTCCGACCGGAAGAACAGGCGAGATAACGCTTACCGCAAAAGCCTCCGGATTAGGAATTGTAACGACTAGATTAGTTGTAAATTAGCATAATACTTTCATCTATGAATTCAAGAGAACGTGTATTAAAAGCTTTCAAACGAATAGAAGGTTTGCCAGACAGAGTACCGGTTCAGTTTGATCTTTGCCGGAGTCTGGCTGATCATTTTGGCAAAGTGCTGAATATTCCGGTACATTACACCGAAAATCTTTACGAGGATGTCACCTATCGTATCAGCGCCAACGAGCTGCGCATTGCTATGGGAAGTGATGTCGTGATTACGGGCGCATCGGTTTCGGATGATTTCAAAATTGAGAAAGATGCGGATGGCACCTGGCTGAACGAATACCGGATGCGGATGCGCCAGGGCGATATTTATGTCGAGGTGGTTGATTATCCGTTGGCGCAAGCCGAGACCAAAGCAGATATTGATGCTTACCGGTTTCCCGATCCGGATGCTCCAGGGCGTTACAGGGATGCGGCAGAACTTGTGAAGAAATACAAAAATGATTACCTGGTAATCGGCGACATTGAGGTCACTGTTTTCTCACTGGCACATCAGCTGGCAGGGATGGAAAAACTGCTGATCGATATGATGATGGAGACTGAATACGTGGTTCCGTTGTTCGAGGCATGTGCCGAATTCCAGACCCAAATTGGTTTGAGGCTCATTGAGAAAGGGGTGGATGCTCTCTGGTTTGGCGACGATTTCGGGACACAGGTCAGCTTACTCATCCCACCTGAAACATTCAGAGACCAGTTGAAACCGATTTATAAACGGATGATCGATCGTTTTAAAGCAGCCAAACCTGATATCATCCCCATATTACATTGTGACGGAGCGGTCGCTGATTTGCTTGACGATATCCGTGAAATTGGCTTTGAAGTATTTAATCCGGTTCAACCGGGTGTTCCGGGGCATTTGCCGCAGGATATGAAAGACAACTTTGGTGATAAATTTGCCTTTTGGGGTGCCATCGACCAGCAGGATTTACTTCCGAACGGAACGGATGAAGAGCTCGAACGCGACATTACCGAAAAGATCGCCATCCTGGGGAAAGGTGGGGGTTATATGATTTCACCGGCACATATCATTCAGGCGGATGTCTCGCCTGAACGGGTGATGTTGTTTATTGAGTTGTGCAAAAAACACGGATAATGCAGGAAAATTGCTTAATATTAATTTGTTAGTTTAGCTGTTTTCTGCGGCGATGGCTGCCTTATTTGCTTTGCAGGCGATCACTAAATCAGCTGGTGCCAGTTTGATCTGCATCCCTCTTACGCCGGCACTTATATAGATAATGGGTTGATCAAATGCTGAATTGTCGATGTAAACGGGAAAGTTTTTCTTCATCCCTAGTGGCGAACATCCGCCCCTGATGTAGCCGGTTAACGGCTCAAGCTCTTTCATAGGAATCATCGCTACTTTTTTGTTGGCGCTTGCAAATGCTGCCTTTTTCAGATCGATCTCATCGCCTCCCGGAACAACGCACACAAAATGGCCGGTTTTGTCGCCTTCCAAAACAAGCGTTTTAAAAACCTTCTCGATGGGAACACCCGCCGTTGCAGCAAGGTGAACCGCGCTTAAGTCCGATTCGTCCACTACGTATTCAATTAACTCGTAACTGATTTTTAGCCGGTCAAGAATTCGGGCTGCGTTCGTCTTCTTCATGGTTTCTTAGTCTTTGAAAGTTCTCATTAACGGCTGCTTCGTATTTGACCAGGTTGGATGCTTTTTTAATCCGTTTGAAAGTTTTGTGCTGATCGGGAAAAGCGAAACTAAAGTAGCTCCAGAATTTTTCCATTCTCATAAGTATGTGACTACTTCCATTCAGAAAATTCGAATATTTGAGGAATATTTCGTTGTGGAAATTCCGCATGATAATCACCTGCTGCTCAATTTCCGGCAAACAACCACCTTTAAGAAGTAGCGGAAGGAATGGATTTTTCAGAATGCCGCGGCCAATCATCCAGGTTGTGATATCGCCAAATAGGATGTTGAGGCGGTTGAGATTTTCAGCTGACTCAATGTCACCGTTATAAACGAGTGAGTGGGTCAACATTTTATGCACTTCGGTAAACACGTTTTCATCAGCCTCTCCGCGGTAAAGCTGTTTGCCAAACCTTGGATGAAGTATGATTTCGCTCAATGGAAACTCATTCAGCACATCAATAATCTGAAAGATCTCGTCGTGCGATTGTAATCCGGTCCGCATTTTTACCGAAATCTTACAGTTTATCTGTGGCAATGAGGCCTCAAGGATTGATTTTATCCGATCAGGATGTGGAAGCAACCCCGAGCCAAGCCCCTTATTGGTTACCATGGGATAGGGGCAGCCGAGGTTCCAGTTGACTTCGTCATATCCGTTGTCCTGTAATAGCCGGGCAAGGAAGATAAAGTCAGCTGAATTTCCGGCAAGTATTTGCGGAACAAGCGGATATTCCTGGTTGTTTTCCGGTTTGATATCACGAAGGTGCGAAGTTTTTACCGTCCCGTCGTTTTGACGCACAATATAGGGCGCAAAGTATTTATCCACACCGCCGAAAAATTTCGCGTGGGCACTCCGGTAGATGTGGTCGGTTGACTCCTGAAGCGGAGCAAAGTAGATTTTGAAGCCTGATTCTTTCTGCATATCTGCAAAAATAGTGAACTCCGGCCATTTAATCTAAATCTTATCGCGTACCACCTCTTTTTCGATAACAAGTATCATCCCTTTATTATTTATCTTTGCAGCGCCGAAAAGTATGTTTTATGTTTGTTTTAAATTTGGTTGAAAAAGAGATATCTGAAGCACTTGTTACCAGGACAACGGTAAAGACTGGTCAGCAGCCGGTCGGGAAGTCAGCACCACAAAAACAGACAAGCGTGAAGGCGAAAAGCGTGGTTGCTGATTCCTCAAAGACCATTACCAAAAACAAAGCAGTTACTAATCAGTTAAAAAAAGAATTTTCTCAGAAGAAT
>Ga0209484_10000066_pt1 | contig 20969 bp, 26 predicted proteins | sample NGEPer16B_FD_185493 | JGI IMG/M metagenome (GOLD analysis project Ga0209484, IMG submission 185493) | Arctic peat soil microbial communities from the Barrow Environmental Observatory site, Barrow, Alaska, USA - NGEE Permafrost159B-16B... | ecosystem: Environmental > Terrestrial > Soil >... | reverse complement strand
GCCTGACTGCGTGGCTTGGCTACTGCCGGAAGCTCACGAACTTGTGACCCAGGTAGGTCAGGACTGCGACGACGACCACGGCGATGATCTGCGCGAGGAGGGGAGGCTGGCCGGCGAGCTCGACGAGAGCAGGCGTAGCGACGATGCCGGCGATGAACCCCCCGGACCACACGCCGAGGAAGCGTGGGAGATCGGACTGCCATCGCCCGGTCGAGCGGAAGATGACTCTCCGGTAGACAGGGAAGGCTGCCGAGAAGGCGATCACCTGGTCGATCAGGATGGCGATCATGTAGGGGCACCCGCTCGCAAGCAGCGCGGCCAGGATGGCGAGGTAGCAGACCGCAGTCGTCCCCGCCACGACGAGGTACCGGATCTCTTCTCGTTTGAGCGCGCCGTGGACCAGATCGCTCAGGCGGGCGGGTAGACGAGCTGCGACATCTGCGCTTGTCACGTCTTGCTCCGGTCCCGGCTCAGTCACCTGCTAAGCCTAGGTGATGGGCCCGAACGCCTACTTGTGTACCCTGAGCGAGGTGCAGACCCCTTGGATCCCCTACTCAAAGCCATATCGGGCACCTCATGAGATGGAGTACTTGGAGCAGGTGCTCAGCAGCGGCCGGACACACGGAGACGGACCCTTCACCAAGAGAGCCAGCCAGCTCATGGAGGACCTGACCTCAGCAGACTCCGTCCTGCTCACCGGCTCGGGGACGCACGCCCTTGAGCTCGCCAGCTGGTTGCTCGAGCTCGCACCGGGTGACGAGGTGATCGTGCCCAGCTTCACCTTCTCAACGACCGCGGCCTCGGTCGTCATGACCGGCGCCACGCCGGTGTTCGTCGACATCGACCCGGCAACGGGCAGCCTCGACATCGAGGCAGCCGAGGCCGCAATTACTGGCCGCACCCGGGCTGTCTATGTCGTCCACTATGGCGGTGTCGCACCCGACATGGACCGGCTCACTGGGCTGGCCGAGCGTGCGGGAATCCAGATCGTCGAGGACAACGCGCACGGCCTCGGCGCCCGGTGGGGCGGTCGTCCGTGTGGGAGCTTTGGCACACTCGCTGCGCAGAGCTTCCACGCGACCAAGAACATCCAGTGCGGAGAGGGCGGGGCCCTGCTCATCAACGACCCATCGCTGCGGGCACGCGCGGAGGTCCTGCGAGAGAAGGGGACGGACAGGTCGAAGTTCCTGCGCGGCGAGGTCGACAAGTACAGCTGGATCGACCGAGGATCAAGCTACCTCCCGAGCGAGCTGACCGTCGCCGTCCTGACGGCACAGCTCGAGGCCTTCGACACGATCCAGGAGCAGCGGCACGCTATTTGGAACACGTACGCAGAGTCGTTGGTGCCGTGGGCTGCGCAAACCGGCGCCGCGCTGATGTCCCCACCCGAGAAAGTGGACCACCCAGCGCACGTCTTCTACTTCCTGGCTCCAGACGCCGGCTACCGCACCGCGATGCTCGACCACCTGCACGCAGCAGGGGTTGGGGCGACGTTCCACTACATCCCCCTGCACTCGAGCATCGCGGGAAAGCGGTTCGGGCGCACACCCAACCCCTGCCCCGCAACAGACGAATTCGCAGCGCGCATCGTCCGGCTCCCACTGTGGCCCGGGATGACAGACGCCGAGACGGACCGCGTCATCACACGTGTACATGAGTTCGCACCAGCGATGGTCTGAATGTCCTGGGATCAGTTGCTCGAGCCGGGTGTGACGGTCCGCGACAGCCCGGTCGAAACGGATCGCTTCGGTTGCACGATCGCGCGCGTGACGATTGGGCCCGGCCCTGTCGACGCGGACCATCTGCTTGCAGTGATCCGGGATCTCTCCTCGGCCGTGCTCGTCGTTCGGTACGACGCCGCTCGGCTTGACCTACCCAGCACCTTCGCTCGCTCACGCCGCGCCGTGGTACCGGCGGGAACGTTGACATACTGGGAGCGTTCGGTATCCGTCGCCGACCCCCCGGCACCTTCGAACCTCCAGGTGCTCCCTGCGGACACCATGGACCTCGAGACCGTTTCCGCACTGGTCCGGGAGATCGTTCGGGCTTCTTTCTTGGACTACGGGAACCATTACACGGCAAATCCGCTTCTGGACCGTTCCGCAGCACTGGCAGGGTACGAGGACTGGGCGCTCCGATCACTGATCGGCGATCCGGGCAACGTTCTCGTCATGACGGATCAAGGCGAGCCGATAGGGTTGGCGACCCTTGAGTCGGGCGCTGATACGGGCCACCTCGAGATCCTTCTCGCTGGCCTCGTCCCGAGCGCTCAGGGCAGGCGGCTGTACGGGTCGCTCCTTGATGCCTGCGTCAGAGTGGCCGCCACACGGGGCGCCCGCCGGGTGGTGATCTCCACGCAGGTCCACAACGTGAGGGTGCAACGCGCCTGGGCCCGGGAAGGCCTGCGTCCCTTCGCCGCGATAGAGACGGTGCATCTCATCGACCGCGATCTTTTCCTCGCTTCGCACAAATAAGACGACTGGTATGCAGCGCTCGACGTGGAGTCTGGGTAGCCTTCGGCAAGGTCCGGCACGGTGGACTTCATGACAGCTCCCCCACAGTATGCAGGCCGAATTCGGATACAACTCAGCCGGTTTGTTGGCCTACTGCGCGGGGCTGGTCCGGAATATCCCATTGCGCTGTCCATTATCGCGCTGTCAATCGCGGCACCGATCTTGATCCGGCTTTCGGCCGCTGGGAGCCAGTCAGACATCCCTGCTCACGCCGCACTGGCGGCCGAGAGGGTGAGGGATGGCGGTTGGATCTCTTACACGCTGTGGTTCCCCCTTATCTACTTCACATCCTCAGGCTCTTCCGATCCGACCATCCTCCGCGAGCTCTCAGTGTTCTTCCTACTGATTGCAGTCGTGGCGAAGACGCTGCTCGCGTACTACTTCAGCTGGGTGGCCACGCGACACCGAGCCGCGTCAGCGATCATTGCAGTGCTGATGCTCGTGGCAATGCCACTCATGAACCCGTGGAATCCGCAAGATATATACCTAGGTCAGATCAGCCCCAATGTCTGGCACAATTCTACGCAGATCTTTGCACTACCCTTCTCGCTCGCCGCGTTTATAGCCGCCTTAGCCCTGCTGAGGATCCAGACAATGCCGCGAGCATTTGCCTTTGGAATTATGGTTCTGGCGTCGACTCTCGCAAAACCGAACTACACGCTCACGCTCCTGCCGGTTCTTGGCCTCATGCTTCTCTGGGAGATGTTCCGCGCAAAGATTCGTCCAGCGAGGCAAGTTGCCCTCGTGTGTGTGGCGTTTCTGCCGGTGGCGCTCCTGCTTGCGACTCAATACCTCCTGGTATTCGGCAAAGGAAGCGTGTCGGGGACGGTGCTGACATTCGCTCCTCTGGCTGTCTGGCGGAGTTACTCCACAAACATTCCGGTCTCCATCGGTCTGTCGATTGCTGGCCCCTTCTTTGTTCTTCTCGCTCTGCCCGATAAGCGCAGGAGCGACCCGGCCTTGGTGCTTTCTTGGCTGGTCCTTGCGGTTTCTATCCTGCAGCTCGCCTTGCTTGCTCAACGGCTCCCGGGCGGCGCCATCGCCTTGGACGGCAACCTCTTCTGGGGTAGTTACAGCGCGATCTTCATGGTCTTCATCGCATCGGCGATCTCTCTCGGAAAGACATACCTTTCAAGTCAGGATGCGCAGCGCCCCCGGATAGCATTGTTCGCATCAGTAGTGATATTGACGTTGCATGCCGGGACAGGCATATATTATGTGGGGCGGGCAGGCGTGCAGGATTTCCCTGTGTCTCGTCCCCTCAATAGTGGCTCGGCAGTCCCGGGCAGTCTCGGAGACTATCTCGCCACATGCAGGCCTCGGCCCAATGCCACGTAGCGTAATTCCAGGGCTCCGGACATAGGTGATCTGGTCGCAGCCCTTACAGCCGTTTGACCTGGCCTTTTACCGCACGACGACTTGCTTTCACGCCCATTAAGGGCTATAATTTATGCGAGATAACAACTGGATCTGGGGGTGGAGTGATGAGCGTGATGAACGCCCAGCCGCCCCTTCCGATACCTCCCGTCGCGGGAGCGGTGAGCATCGGTGAGGCCGTCGCGCTCGTGCAGGACGGCGATGGTGGCCGGGTGTTCCTACGCGGCGAGCTCGTCTACGCCTGGTCGGCCGACGACGTGCCGCTGCGCCGGCTGGCCGCGGTGCAGCTGGTGGCGAACAAGGCCGCCCGGGTCGGCGACGTCGCTGCCGCGTTCGGTGTCGATAACGGGACACTGTGGCGGTGGGGTCAACAGCTGTCAGCCACCGGGGTGGGCGGCCTGGTCCCGGACAAGCGCGGACCCAAGGGCCCCTCGCGGCTGAGCCCCGAGGTGGTCGCCGACATCACCGCCCGCCGCGCCGCCGGGGCCAGCTACCGCAAGATCGCGACCGCGACCGGGGTGTCGTACACCAGTGTCCGTCGCGTCTGTACCCCGCCAGCCACAACCCCGCCGGCCGCCGATGATGAGCACGAAACAGGCCCGGACAGCGATGCCAGCGCGGCGACCGAAGGTGCCGACCCCGCCGGGAGCACTGAGCCTGCCGGCGACGGCCTGCCGGTGCTCCCGCCGCCGGCCGACCGCGACGCGGAGCGGGCCGCGGCCCGGTGGGGCAAGCTGCCCCACGCCGACCCCGTGTTCACCCCGGCGGCGCGGGTGCCGCTGGCGGGACTGCTTTTGGCGATCCCCGCCCTGCAGGCCACCGGGCTGCTGCCTTGCGCCACACAGGTGTTCGGGGGCCTACCGAACGGGTTCTAAGGCCTGGACACCATGCTGCTCGAAGGGGTGTTACGGGCCCTGGCCGGACAGCCCCGCGCCGAAGGCGCGACCAGGGTCGACCCGCACGCGTTGGGCCGGGTCCTGGGAACCGGCTGGGCCCCGGAGGTCAAGACCATCCGCCGCAAGATCACCGCCCTTGCTGCCACAGGTCGGGCCGGTGAGCTGCTGGCCGCGATGGCCGCCACCCACGTCGCCCGGTTGGACGCGTCGGACCCGGACCTGTTGGCGGTGTTCTACGTCGACGGGCACGTCCGCGCCTACCAAGGCGGGGCCAAGATCGCCAAGACCCACCTGTCACGGTTGAAGTTCCCCGCCCCCGCCACCGTAGAAACCTGGGTGTCCGACGCCGCAGGGGACCCGGTCCTGGTCGTCATGGCGCACCCCGGCGCGTCGCTGGCGATGGAGCTACGCCGGCTGCTGCCCGACCTACGCCGGGCCGTAGGCGACCAGCGCCGGGTCCTGGTCGGGTTCGAGCGCGGCGGGTGGTCACCGGCCCTGTTCGCCCACATGGACGCCCAGGGTTTCGACGTGCTGACCTGGCGGAAGGTCCTCGCCGAGAACGTCGACGAGGGCCTGTTCACCAACCTCACCTACACCGACGAAACAGGGCGTGGGCACACCTGGCTGGTCGCGGACACCACCGTGGACCTCCCCGTAGCAGGCGACCAGGGGTTCACGATGCGGCAGGTGAGCCTGACCGTGGCCAACACCAAAACCGGTCGGGGCGAGCACAGTCAGGACAGCACCAGGCAGATCCACATCCTGACCACCCGCACCGACCTGTCAGCCGAACAGGTCATCTACCGGATGGGTTCCCGCTGGCGGCAGGAGAACTACTTCCGCTACGCCCGGATGCACTTCGACCTCGACTCCCACGACGTGCAGGCCACCACGCAGGACGACCCTGCCCGGCTGGTCCCCAACCCCGCGAAGAAGAAAGCACACACGAAGGTCCTCGCGGCCAGGGCCGCCACGACCGGGCCCTGGCCGCGACCGACGCAGCCCTGCTCGACGCGGTGTCCCCGCCACAGGGTGAGTCGGTACTGATCAGCAACGCCGACCACGACGGGCTCACCGCCGGCCTGCGCGCCGCGGAAGCAGACCTGGACACCGCCCAAGAAACCCACCGGGCCGTCCCCGCCCGGCTGCCCCTGGGCCAGGTCAGCCCCGGCCAACAAGTCCTGGACGTACAGACCAAGCTCATCACCCACGCGATTCGCATCGCCGCGTTCAACACCGCCACCACCCTCGCCCGGGCCGTCCGCGTCCACACCGGGTGCGCCCGCGCCAACCGCGAAGCACTCACCCTGGCCCGTCAAGCGTTGACCGGCAGCGGCGACATCGACCCCCGCAACGGTGTCCTGACCGTCCGCTTGGACCCCCTGCCGACCGGGCGCGCCACCGCCGCTATCGCACAGCTGTGCGAGCACCTCACCGCCACCCGAACTCGTTACCCCGGCACCGACCTCATCCTGCGCTACGAGGTCAAAACCCGCCCCTGACCCCATACGAAAAATATCGCCATGCCGGAGCCCTGGGGTCGGGCGGGTCGAGTCGGACGCCTCCGGCGGCCGGGTGGTGCCTGCGGATCACAAGGTTCGGTGCGCGAATCCCAGGATGTGACCACCGAGGTCGTTCGACAGGTTTTGGTCCCATGGGTCCGACAAGCTCTAGGCTCCGTGGATGAGCCTGAACGACGAACGATGGGAGTGTCGATGACGCAGGACCACCCGGGCACGCGACCGGCTGATGCCTTCGTCGCATTCGGCATCAGCGGAGACCTGGCGCGCAAGATGACCTTCGTGTCGCTTTATCAGCTTGAGCGGCGCGGGCTGCTGGACTGTCCGATCATTGGCGTCGCGGCGGAGGACTGGTCCGATGAGGACCTTCGACAGCGCGCTGACGAGTCGGTGACCGCTGTCCTTGGCGAAGCAGACGTCGACAGGGCTGCCCTTCGACGTCTGCAGCAGCGGATGAGCTACGTCGGCGGCGACTTCGCTGACCCCGCCACCTTTGCCAGCGTGGCGAAAGCTCTGGCAGGCGCGACCCTGCCGGTGTTCTACCTGGAGATCCCGCCCTCGTTGTTCGGCGCCGTTGTCCAGGGTCTTGCCACGGCTGGTCTTACCCAGCATGCCCGGGTGGTGGTGGAGAAGCCCTTCGGTCATGACCTTCAGTCTGCGCAGGAGCTCAATGCGAGCTTGCGGTCGATCCTGGAGGAGTCACAACTCTATCGGATCGACCATTTCCTTGGGAAGCTGTCCGTGCAGGACATCCTGCATCTGCGGTTTGCCAACACGGTGCTGGAGCCGCTGTGGAACCGTAACTACGTCAGCAGCGTGCAGATCACCATGGCCGAGAACTTCGGCGTCGAGGGTCGGGGCCGGTTCTACGACCGGGTGGGCTGCCTGCGTGACGTTGTGCAGAACCACCTGATGCAAGTGCTGGCCATGGTTGCCTTGGAGCCGCCGGCGCGCAGCGACCTCGACTCGTTGTCCAACCGTAAGCGCGACGTGTTCGCAGCGATGACAGCAGCCAACCCCGACCATTTCGTGCGAGGGCAGTATGACGGCTACCAGAGCACCGCCGGAGTGGCAGCAGGCTCGACGACCGAGACCTTTGCCGCACTGCGCCTGGAGATCGACAACTGGCGATGGTCCGGCGTGCCGTTCTTCATCCGCGCTGGTAAGTCACTGCCGCTGAGCCAGACGGAGGTGCGCCTGATCTTCAGGTCCCCCCCCTCTCTCGGTTTCTCCGCGAGTGACGACATCGTCGATCCCAACGAGATCGTCCTGCTCATCGACCCCCGGGCCGGCGCGCGCTGGGTGCTCCATGCCAAGAGGACCGACGGGCCCGGACTTCGGCAGATCGATCTGGACGTGGATTTCGGAAGCGACGGTGAGCGCGTCCCGGCGCCATACGAGGAGCTGCTGCATGCGGCGATGCAGGGAGACAAAAGCCACTTCAGCCGCGAGGACTCGGTCGAGGAGACTTGGCGGATCTTGGATCCATTGCTGGACCTGCCCGATCAACCCAGCCCGTATGCCCCCGGGTCCTGGGGGCCCGCGTCGGCCGAACACCTGACCGCTGACCTCGGGGGCTGGCATGATCCCTGGCTACTGCCGGAGCATCCTGACGCTTGAGCCCACCCTTTCACGTGCTGCCGGATGGGTCCCTGCGCCTCGCACTGTCAGGCCGCGAAGTACCGGAAGCCTCTGCTGTTATCTCATGAGCTGGATAGCCGCGAACATGTACCCCATGGTCGCGGCCGTGCGAGATTGCTCATTGCTCAGTCTCCATTTGCCGATCGTGCCGATTTGCCCTTCTTGGAGTTGGGTGGTTCGGGTTCTTACGACTCGAGGTCCCGCTCGTCGTGGGGTGTGGTGCGGGGTGTGCGGGTGACGATGAACCCGACCAGCAGCACTAGCGCCACAACTCCTCCCGCCACGACCCACCAGAGGGTGGAGGAGTGCCCGCCGGTGCTGGCCGAGGTCCCGGTGTGGGCCGGGGTCGTGTCTGTGGCCGTTGCCTGCTGCCCCGGCGACGAGGACATCGCGGTGAAGGAGAACTGGCCGCTGACCGGGTGGCCATCGTTTGAGGACACTCGCCAGGTAACGGTGTACCGACCTGCCGGTGAGCCCGGCCGCAGGTGTTCGGTGACGGTGGTGTCGACCAGTACGGCGTCGCCGGTCTGAACCTGACCGGTGGGCCCGGTGACGACAATGATGGTTCCGATGGCGAGGGCGGGTTCGTTGAAGGTCAAGGTGACCTGGGTCGGAACGATCGCAGTCATGGACCCGTTCGCTGGGGAGGTCCCGACAAGGATGTTGTGCGCCGCGGCCGTGGTGGTGGCCGAGACAAGGAGAGCTGTCGCCGCAACGACAACCGCGAGTGCCCGGGGGACCCAGCGGGTGGGAAACCGGTTTGGGTGGTTGGTCACTTGATGCCTGCTGGCGGGCGCCGACCTAGCAGAACCAGTCCGGCAGCGATGACTCCCACGAGCAGGGCGGCGGCGCCGAGCACACGGGCTGTGCCATCGGTAGTCGTCGCGGCGGGTGGCGTCGTGCCTGAGGCCTGGACGCCAGCAGCCGGGGTGCTGGTGGAGTTGACGCCGGTGGCGGGGGGCGCGGTGACCGTGAACGCCGGAACGGGGTGCTCGGGCTCGGCCTTGGCGGGCAGGGTCAGTTCTGTCCAATGGGTGACCGTGCCGTCGGAGTAGAACTGGGCCGCCGGCAGAAGCATCACACCGGCGGCTGGCAGCGCGTCGGTGGCGAAGGCGAACTCCTGATACTCCCCTGGCGCGATTTTGTTACCGGACTGGGCGGTCCAGGTCACGGTGCGCGGGGCCTTGGTGATCGTGGCGCCCCCGACAGTGACTGGCTTGGGCAGCCGCGCGTCGGTGACAGTAGTGGTCCAACCCGGCATGGGCTTGGTGGAGATGTCGGTGAACGGTCGATCTTGGGGGAGGGTGACGACCAGTCTGATGGTGCTGGCTGTCTGGGACTCGTCCGGGACCCGGAACGTCAGCTGGGCCCCTTGCCCGGCAGTTGTGGAGTCGGGGAAGACACCTACGTGCGCGACGGCGCTGGTCGCCGTGCCGATCACGGCGGCGGCGACCAAGGTTCCGACTGCGGCGGCTCGACCCCCGCGGGAGGAAGTGACCGGCGGCGGTCGCATGAGCAGGAAGCGGGAGATGACAGTCTTGATGATGGAATCCTTTGAGGCAGGCCTCAGCGCGCATGCCGCTCAGTACGTGAGAGCGTGATGGAGCCGGGACAAGGAAGCTGTGGTGTTTGTGGCAGCGCATTGGATCGCTGCGGGCGGGCAGGCTAACGCCGACCGACCGATCAAGGGTTCAGAGGCAGGCGAACAGCCCCCGAGACGGCGGACCGCGCCGCCCCACCCCGCCATCGGCGAACTGCGCCGGCAACATCCGTGGCGTTCCGGAAGGGATATCGCGCACTGCCGGCAGCTCTGGCAGGCCCGCTCGCAACCACCGGGGCGGCCGCATGCACCCAGCCAGGAACCACAGGACCTTCTCGCCGTAGGCCAGCAGCGCAACCATGACTGCCGTCGCTATGACGTGTGCGCCGATCATGGCCGTGGCCGTGTACGTGGATCTTTGACCCATTCCTGCGTCGGCCATGCCGGTCGTGCCCAGCCGCATGAAGACCTCGTGCAGGATCACCTGCATGGCGGTCAAAGACACACCAATCTCGACCGAGCTCAGTTGGACTCTGGTGAGCAGCAGCGCAACCAGACCGATCAGTCCAGCGAGAAGAAGCAGCGCAACCCGTCCCGGTGCTTCACCCCCAGCCGCCAGGTGAGCCACCAGCGCCAGTACGAAGCCCACCGAGCCCAGCGAGGCAGCACGAAGCGCGCGCGGCAACCCTCTGGTCGGCGACATAGCCATCACTCTAGGTCGACAGACACGGCAGGGGATCTGTAAGTGCCGACCCGTCTGCAGAGCCCGTGAGCGGGTCGCGTTGGCCGTCGTCATGACCAGATCGTCTGGCTGATGGCCACGCCGAGGAAGGCTGCACCGACTCCGGCGACCATGCTGGCCACGATGTTGGCGGCGGCGAAAAGCCGGGCGTCGTCCTCGAGCAGGCGCAGAGTCTCGTACGAGAAGGTGGAGTACGTGGTCAGCGCACCGCAGAATCCGGTGCCAACCGCCAGCTGGACCTGCGGGGAGGCGCCGCCAGCGCTAACGGCTCCAGTGATGAGGCCTAGGATCAGCGACCCGAGCACGTTGACAGCGAAAGTGCCCCACGGGAATACCGTGTCGTGGCGCGACTGAACAGCCCGGTCGGTGAGGTATCGCAGCGGCGCCCCGACAGCCGCGCCGGTGATGACCAGGAACAGGCTCACCGGTCCGGCCCAGGGGTGTCCGGGGGATTGGCGTCGGGGGGATTGACGTCGATCGGGGAGTGGCCGCCACCGACTCCGTCGGGGTTCGTCCCGACGTAGCGGATCACTTCGCAGTCGTCGAGGATGACGAGTCCCTCGCTCACCAGCTCGTCGAGCTGAGGCAGGAACTCCCGGATGCGGTCGTGGCTGTCGACAATGATGATGACCACTGGCAGGTCCTCGGACAGGCTGAGGATCCGTGACGTGTGAATCCGGCTGGTGGCGCCGAATCCTTCCACGCCATGCAAGACTGTTGCTCCCGCCAGGCCGGCTTCGTGGGCGCGATGGACGATCTCGGTGAACAGCGGCTTGTGGTGCCAATGGCCGGAGTCCCCGACGATGATGGTGAGCCGTTGGGCGGTGCCGGTGAGTCTCAATGGATCCTCCAGTTGACCAGGCGTCGGGTTGCGGACGCGGTCACCCAAACGGCCAGGAGTGCGCCGATCGGGGTGGCCGCCAGGTAGAGAAGCGCGGCGCCCATATGTGCACCGGCAACGAGTCGTTGGATGTCGACCGCGTAGGTGGAAAAGGTCGTGAACCCGCCGAGGACCCCGGTGCCCAGGAATGGGCGGATCAGGCGTTGTCTGCTCCACACGTCGGTGATCAGGACCATCAGGACTCCGATCAGGGCGCAGCCGAGGAGGTTGATCGCCAGCGTGCTCACCGGGAAGGCGCCCGCAGGCGTTGGCCACGCTAGTCCGATCAGATACCGCCCCGCCGCGCCGATCGCGCCGCCGGCGGCAATGGCCGCCAGCACAGCTCGGTGTTGGGAGTGTCCGCGTTGGGGGTCTCTGCGTCGTGGAAGTGGCACTCGCGCGACCTCCATACCTGTGCGGGCAGCCGGGTGGTTCTCGATCTGGGCCATGTGGATCCTGCCATGTGAGCAAGGGTGACCTGAGTTAATCTTCATCGCATCTTCATAGAACCACTACAGTCAGGCACGGGTGTGGGCAAGAGGCTGAACATCGCCTCCTTGCAGTTGGTCGGGTGGGACCGTTGGCAAGCGTCATCTCTGGATCCCGAGATCAGCTGATGGAGTAACTCATGTTCGTGGCAATCGCCCGGTTCCCTGAGGTCTCCTTTGAGCGTGAGGCGGAGTTCCAGGCCTGGTTCGCCTGGTCAAACGGTCAGCTTCGCGGGATCGACGGGCTGCGGGGCCGACGATTGCTGCGCGCCGAGGATGGCAGCTACGCCGCACTCGTGGAGCACGAGAACGGCGATACGTTTGCCGCCATGCACGCCACCGAGGTGACTTCCCGTGTGCACGCTCGACTCGGAGAAGTTCTCGACGACGAGCCTGCGGCCACGACATACGACGTCGTGGTGGATCTCGCGAAGTCTGGGGCCTGCTCCGGGGGTCATGGAGGTCAAGGCACGCGCGACGAGGTGACTTTCGGCGTAAGTGACGGGGCGCCGGTCGCGCTTCAAACCCCGACAGCCTTGACCTAGGATTCGACCCCTCCTGTCCGGTGGGTGAATCAGGGCTGCGGAGTGCCGGTACCTCCGGTGCACTCCCCACCGGATTCGGGTGCCTGGCTGCCTGATTTGTACGTGTTGATGAAGACCTTCAAGCGGGAGTCGCTGGCAGAGTTGAGCTTCAGCTGCTTGCCCCATACGGAAGCGACGACGGGGGATGGGAGCCCGGGGTAGGGACTGACCAGTCCGTATGGCTGCCCGGACACGTCGTCGCGGATCGTGGCGATCTCGGAGGCCGGCAGACCCGGACGGTAGGTGATCCACATGGCGCCGTGTTCAAGAGAGTGAACGGCATTCTCGTTGTGCAACGGTGCGGTGTACACGCCGCAGTTCTGCCAGATGGCCGAGTGCTTGCCCCCGACGGGGGGCGTCTGGGGGTAGACCACGGTGCCGGTGACATGGTCACGGGCCAGCCCGGGGTAGGTCTGCAGACCAGTCAGGGCGACCTGGGTCTTGGTGGGCGACCCGGAGCCGCTGGCGGCGATCAACGCCCACGATCCACCGCCGACCAGGGCGACCGCGGCAACCGACGCGGCCACGATGACCCCAGTACGCCGCCGTGCCTTACGCCGTTGCTGGATCCGCACCGCTTCAAGTCGGGCGGCCCGCGCGTTGTCGCGCTGTTCTTTTCTGCTCATTTCCTCGCTCCGGTGCGGATGGCCTGGTTGCTTGTCTGCTTGCGCCGCTCTCGCCAAGTCAACCAGACGATGAATGCATCGAAGACAGTGAGCGCGCTCAGTCCGAATGTGGGTGAAAGGACGAGGCGGTACAGCTGGTATCCCATGAAGACCAGCAGGAAGCCGATCATCCAGGGGTAGGCCCATATCTGGTTGCGCAGCAGGGCGGCTACGAGCACGATCTTGGTGATCCCGTGGAGAAGGAGGTACGCGGCGGCGAGGGTGACTGCCGAGCCGGTCAGACCGTGGGCATAGCGCAGCACGTGGCTGGCGATGAGGTCGTTGGGGTCTTCGGACAGCTCGTGCTGGGTCACCCTCGCTGCCAGGTTGTTGATCGTCGCCGGGGTGACGGTGAGCAGGAGTAGGCCGCCGACGGTTTCGAGAATCCCGTCGAGCCCCTTGAAGATGACCCCGATCTCGAATAACCGGTCAAGTGGGTCTCCGGGCTTGAATCGGCTCACGATACCGAAACTGAAGGAGAGTCCACCGCGCCAAGATAGCCCCGCACCTGAGGTTTCCGAAGGTCCGAACATGACGTTTCTTGAGGAAATCTCTCAGGCGTAGTGCTTGAATCGCTAGGAGCGCTCATGAACGTGGGCGCAAGGACTTTGGCGACGTCAGGGCGCCGCCCGATCTTGGAGTCAACCATGAGCAGCAGAATCGTGGCACGGATGAGCCGGGGGGCAGACGTCCCCCCTGTGTGGACGTCGGTGCTGGCGGTGATAGCCCATCCCGATCACGCGTCGTTTGGTCTCGGCGCGATCCTTGACGCGTTCTTCTACGGGGGGACCAGGGTCGACGTGCTCTGTCTGACCCACAGCCAAGCCTGGACGCTGGACGAAGCCCCGGGAGACCTTGCCACGCTGCGCGGGGCTGAGCTGGCCTCGGCGGCCGACTTGCTCGGCCCGGTCCGGGTGAAGATGCAGGACCGCCCGGATGGGACCCTCGGCGAGCTGCGTCAGGCGCATCTGGCCGACGAAGTCGTCGCCGCTGCCGATTCCTGTCACCCTGACGGGCTCTTGGTCTTCGACACCTCTGCGGTGTCCGGTCACCTCGACCATCTGGCCGCGACCTCGGCAGGGCTGCTAGCGGCGGAGATTCTTGACCTGCCGGTCCTGGGCTGGACTCTTTCGGAAACGGTCGCGGCACTGCTGAGCCGGGAGTTTAGCGTCAGCTCCACAGGTCACCAGGGCGAACAAGTCGACCTGCGGGTGACCTTGGACCGCGCCCGGCAGCGCTTGGCCAGCCACGCAAACCCAGGGCAGGCCCTTCCTGGCAGTGCCCAGCGGCGCCGGCTGGAGCTGCTTGCCGAAACAGGTAGTCTGCGCTGGCTCCGGCCTTAGGTGATCTGAGGGCACCCGTGGACGGGACGCGGCGCGGCTGGGATCCGAGCCCATTTCATGTCGGCATCTCCGGATGGCGCTACCCACCCTGGCGCGGGGTCTTCTACCCGCCTGGACTGGCCAAACGACGCGAGCTGGAGTACGCCTCGCGCTCGCTCGCGTCGGTCGAGGTCAACGGCTCGTTCTACCAGCTTCAGCGACCGAGCTCCTACCAGCAGTGGCGCAGGCAGACAGCGGCCGGCTTCGTCTTCTCAGTTAAGGGCCCCCGGTTCGTCACGCACATGAAGAAGCTCGCCGACGTTGAGGTGCCGCTGGCCAACTTCTTTGCCTCGGGCGTGCTGGCCCTCGGTGACCAGCTGGGGCCGGTGCTGTGGCAGCTGCCGCCTACGCTGGGCTTTGACGCAGATCGCCTTGCCGCGTTCTTCGCGCTGCTGCCGCGGACGACTCGTGACGCTGCGCAGCTGGCCACTCATCACGATCAGCGACTTGACGGGCGCGCCGTCACCACCACGGACGCGGACCGTCCGGTGCGGCACGCCCTGGAGGTGCGGCACGCGTCGTTCGCGACCATCGAGTTCGTCCAGCTGTTGCGTGACAACGACATCGCGCTGGTTTGTGCCGACTCGGCAGGCAAGTGGCCGGTACTGGACGACGTGACCTCCGACTTCGTGTACGCGCGGCTGCACGGCGACCAGGAGCTGTACGTCAGTGGCTACGGGGACGCGGCACTCGACCGTTGGGCCGCGCGCGTGCGCACCTGGCAGATGGGGGGCACGCCGACCGACGGCCGCACGCTCGGCCCGCCGGCACCCGTGTGCGAGCGCGAGGTGTTCGTGTACTTCGACAACGACGCAAAGGTTCATGCTCCGTTCGACGCCATCGCGCTCGCACACCGGCTCGGTATCAAGGATCTGCATCCACCCACCTGAGGCCGGCTCATCTTGTCGACCCTGATCCTCTTTGGCCCGCCGGGTGGCTCATCCGGTCAGGATCAGGACTGCCGCGCCGCGTACGCGCCCCTCGGCCAGGTCGAGCAGGGCCTTGTCTGCGTGCTCGAAGGGGACGGGCGTCGTCGTGACCTGTACCCCAAGTCGCTGCGCCAGGATCAGGAACTCCTCGCCGTCACGCCTGGTGTTGCTCGTGACGCTGCAGACGGTGCGCTCTTGAAACAGGTGACGCTGGTAGTCCAGAGCCGGAATGTCGCTCATGTGGATGCCCGCCAGGGCAAGCGTTCCACCTGGGCCCAGGGACTCCAGTGCCAGCGGTACCAGCTCCCCGGCCGGCGCGAAGATTATGGCGGCGTCGAGAGGCACCGGTGCATGGTCGAACGGCCCGCCCACCGAGGCCGCACCGAGCTGCTGGGCGAGCTCGCGGGCCTGGTGACCACGCGTCATGACGTGCACCTCAGCGCCCTGGGCTATGGCCACCTGCGCGGTGAGGTGTGCGCTGCCCCCGAACCCGTAGATCCCGAGCCGACCTCCTGGAGGTAGCTGTGCGCGCCGCAGGGAACGGTATCCGATGATCCCGGCGCACAGCAGCGGCGCGGCCTGCTCGTCGGTGAATGCGGTTGGTATCCGGTAGACGAAAGCCTCTGGCACCACGGCAAACTCGGCATACCCCCCATCCGCGTCCCATCCTGTATAACGCGACTGCGGGCACAGGTTCTCGCGGCCGCTGCGGCACCACCCACATGCTCCGCAGGTGTGCCTTAACCACGCGATGCCGACGCGGTCACCTGTCCGGAAACGGTCGGCACCCTCACCGAGCCTGACGACCTCGCCGACGACCTCATGCCCGGGGACCACCCTGCTGTGCCGGGGCGCCAGATCACCCTCAGCCAGATGCAGGTCGGTACGGCATACGCCACACGCGCGCACCCGGACCAGCACCTCGCCACGCTCCGGGATCGGCACAGGGCGCTCAACCACGGCCAGCGGGGACTGGATGATCGGCCGCGGGCTGGTGACCACCCATGCACGCATCAGGTCCGTCACCATATGCCTCCACATCGTCCCTGGGTCGATGACACCGCAACTTGTACAGTATCCGGCGAGATTGTGAACATACGAGCGTCAGTCGTTGCCTGGGGCAACCAATCTGCTTAGGCTCCGCTCATGAGGAATCTGGCCCGAGCCAGAGAAGGGCTCGCCACCCACAAAGGACATGACCAGGCTCGCGAGCGTCTGCTGCGCCAGTACGCCGCGATCCCCCCCGGGTCCCCCATACGGCTCACTAAGCGCACGTCCAACCTCTTCCGAAACCGTGAACCGAGCAGGGGCCCGGGTCTGGACGCATCGGGGCTCGATCAGGTCCTCGCCGTCGACCCGGTGTCGCGGACGGCAGACGTCCAGGCCCTGACCACCTACGAGCGGCTCGTGGACGCGACGCTGGCCCACGATCTGATGCCTCTGGTCGTGCCGCAGCTGAAGACCATCACGATCGGTGGCGCAGTAACCGGACTGGGTATTGAGTCCAGCTCCTTCCGAAGCGGGCTTCCGCACGAGTCCGTGCGTGAGATGGAGATCCTGACCGGTGCGGGGGAGATCGTGGTGGCTGGCCCTGTTGGCAAGCACAGCGAACTGTTCCATGCCTTCCCCAACTCCTATGGGACACTCGGATATGCATTGCGCCTGGTCATCGACCTGGAGCCGGTCCATCCGTTCGTCCGGCTGCGCCATGTCTACTTCGCCGACCTGCAGGCGCTGACCGACGCCGTCGCCGGCATCGTGGACGCGTTGGCTTTCGACGGTGAGGCGGTCGACTTCCTGGATGGCACGGTCTTCGGCGCTGACGAGGCCTACCTGACGCTGGGCTCGTGGTCCGACACGGCGCCATACACCTCGGACTACACCGGCCGGCAGATCTACTACCAGTCGATACGCAGCCGCGACACCGACTACCTGACGGTGCGCGACTACCTGTGGCGCTGGGACACCGACTGGTTCTGGTGCTCGCGCGCCTTCGGAGCTCAGAATCGGCTGGTGCGGGCGCTGTGGCCGAAACGGTGGCTGCGCAGCGACGTCTACGCCAAGCTCGTCGGGTGGGAGTCACGACACCAGTTCGTCGCACGGCTGGACCGCTGGCGTGGCAAGCCGCGACGTGAGCGCGTGGTGCAGGACGTGGAGATTCCCCTTAGCCGCACGGCTGAGTTCCTGCACTGGTTCCTGCGCGAGGTGTCAATAGCCCCGGTGTGGTTGTGCCCGCTGCGTCTGCGGCCGACCGGTGCCACGGCGGCCACGGCGGCCCAGAGTGACGGGGGGCCGTGGCCGTTGTACCCGCTGCAGCCGGACCAGATCTACGTCAACGTCGGCTTCTGGTCCACGGTGCCCATCCGGCCGGGGAGCCGTGAAGGAGAGGTCAACCGTCGCGTCGAGAGGGCGGTCGCCGAACATGACGGACACAAGTCGTTGTACTCCGATTCCTACTACCGGCCCGAAGAGTTCTGGGCTCTCTATGGGGGGACGACCTACGCCGAGGTGAAGGCGCGCTACGACCCAGGATCCAGGTTGCTCGACCTCTATGCAAAGGCGGTGAGCAGGCGATGACACAGTGGTTGGAACCCGGCCGTTCAGGTGCCACGCACGTTGAGCTGGGCGAGATCTTCGCCGGGCTATTCGGCTCCCGCGCGCCGGTTCGCTTCACGGCATACGACGGTAGCGTGGCAGGTCAGGTGGACGCCCAGCTGGGCCTCCGCCTGATCCGGCCTCGCGCGGCATCCTACTTGGCCACCGCACCGGGCTCGCTGGGCTTGGTCCGCGCTTACCTGAAGGACGATATCGAGATCGAGGGGGTGCATCCGGGCAACCCCTATCCGCTGATGCGCCTTTTCGAGGACGACATGCGGATTCAGGCCCCGTCCCCGCGGCAGGCGCTGCGTTGGCTACGTGGCCTGGGCCTGCGCACCCTGGTCCCGCCGACCCTCCCCCCTCAAGAAGTGCGGCCTCGCCCGTTCGACCCTCGACATGGCAAGCGCCGCGACGCCGCCGCCATCAGTCACCACTACGACGTTTCGAACCGTTTTTACGAAATGGTCCTGGGTCCGTCGATGGCCTACACCTGCGCTTGCTACCCCGCTGACGACGCGACCCTGGAGCAGGCTCAGGAGCACAAGCACGACCTTGTCGCCCGCAAGCTCGGCCTGCAACCCGGTATGCGGCTGCTCGACGTCGGCTGCGGGTGGGGTGGCATGGTGCGCCACGCCGCCAAGAACTACGGGGTATCAGTTCTTGGCGTCACCCTTTCTGCCGAACAGGCTCATTGGGCCAAGGAACGCAACACCTCGGAGGGGCTGGACCACCTTGTCGAGGTCCGTCACCTCGACTACCGCGACGTCCGGGAGACCGGGTTTGACGCCGTCAGCTCCATCGGGCTGATCGAGCACATCGGCGTGAATAACTACCCGGCCTACTTCCGCTTCCTGCGCTCCCGGCTGCGTCCCGGTGGCCAGCTGCTCAACCACGGCATCACCCGTCCGGACAACCGCCACCCCGGGTTGCGCCGGCGCGGCTTCATCGGCAGGTATGTCTTCCCTGACGGAGAGCTCACCGGCTCTGGCGACATCGTGTGCGCGATGGAGGACGCGGGCCTCGAGGTGCAGCACCAGGAGAACCTGCGGGTGCACTACGCCCGTACCTTGCAGCGCTGGTGTGAAAACCTCGAGGAAAACTGGGACGAATGCGTCGCCGAAGCCGACCTGGCGACGGCGAAGATCTGGGGGCTGTATATGGCCGGCTCCCGGCTGGCGTTCGAACGCAACGGCATCCAGCTGCACCAGGTCCTCGCCGCCCGAACAAGCGACCACGGCGAGAACTCTTACCCGCTGCGGCCCCACTTCGAACCCTGAGTTCAGCGTGGCGAACCCTGAGTTCAGCGTGGCCCAGCGCAACTCTCACGGGTACTACCGTGTCGAGCACGAGGTTGCCATCCTGCTTCGCCGTGCCCACTCCAATACCGGCGACCTCTCCCGTGAGGTCCATCCCGACCTGCAGGCCACCGCCTACGCACTTCTGGCCAGTTGCACGACCTGGGCAGTGCCAGGGCTGCGGACCTCAGCGAGTACTTCGGCATCGACAAAGGCGCCCTGAGTCGACAGCTCAGCCTGCTCGAGGACCTCCGGCTCATCACCCGCGAGACCGACACAGCCGACCGTCGCTCCCACCGGCTGACCCTCACAGCAGGCGGTCGGCGACGACTCACCCAGGCTCGCGGGCTCGCCAAGGCCTCATCCGCCAGGAGATACCGTGCTGGCCAACCGATGACGTGGAAGCCTTCGGCGACCTGCTCACGCGTTTCAACTCCCCGGCCGCGGACGAGATGTAGGCAGCACGACCACCCATCTGGCTCTGGTGGTGACGGCGGGTCAGTGCAGAATGTTTCTGTGATCACTGGCATCAAGAACGGCGTCCGCACTCGGCGGTGGCGTGACGGCCGGCTCGAGATCGAGGACTTCCCCATTGAGGAGATCTCCGACCATCTGCAGGAGCAAGGGGCTCTTGTATGGCTCGACCTGTGTGAGCCCGACCATGACCTCCTCCGCAAGCTTGCGGACGAGTTGACCCTCGACTCACACGCTGTCGAAGATGCCATCGCCAGCGGCGAGCGACCGAAGGCCACGCGCCATGCCACCCACACCTTCGTGACCGTGTACGGGACGCGCCTGGATGTTGGTGCAGACCAGCGGTATGGACCCCTGGACTCCCGCCTCCAGACCAGCCGCGTGTCAGCGTTCGTCATGCCCAACGGCATCGTCAGAATACGCTCCGACGATGACTTCAACATGGACCAGGTGGTGGAACGCTGGGAGGATGACCCCGAGCTGCTGAAGCTAGGTTCCGGGTCAGCTGCTTCATGGCTTGCTCGACGTCGTCGTGGATGGCCACTTCGAGACCGTCCAGCTCATGGACGACGCGATCGAGTCTCTTGAGGATGGCTTGTTCGACGAGAAGGCCGTGACCCGCGAGATCCAGCAGCGGACCTATCGGGTGCGCAAGGAGCTTGTGGAGATGCGTCGGGTCGTCCTGCCCATGCGTGAGGTCGTCAATGCGGTTCAGCGACACCGCAGCGAGCTTGACGGCTCGTATGCCGATCTGTGCGACCACGTCCTGCGCGCCTCGGAGTGGACCGAGTCGCTGAGGGACATGGTCACCACGGTCTTCGAGACCAACCTCTCCCTGCAGGAGGCCCGTTTGAACACGGTCATGAAGAAGCTGACCGGCTGGGCCGCGATCATTGCCGTGCCCACCGCCGTGACTGGCTGGTTCGGCCAGAACGTGCCCTATCCAGGGTTCGCCAGGTCTTCGGGTCTGTACGCCAGCGCCGTCGCGATCGTCGTACTGGCGGGCACGCTCTACATCATGTTCCGTCGACGCAACTGGCTCTGACTCGGCCAGCCGGGGCCTTACGCTCCGGCTGCGGTGACGATGGCGTCGGTTAGGAAGCCTGCTAGCAGTCCCAGGAGCAGCCCGTAGGCGAGCAGGTCCGCACGTCGGGCCTTGTTTGCGACGGCGATCAGCCTGGTGACCACATAGAGGATCGATCCGGCGGCCAAGGTCAGGAACACGACGCTGACGGCCTCGCTCGTGAACTGGTGGCCCACCGGGGTCCGAAGGAAGGTGGGGCCGCCCCCGATGGCGCCCATCGCCAGCAGGAAGCCCCAACTCCAGGACTCTGGACATAGTGCTTTAGTCCTTGTTAGGTCAGGGCCGGGTTTTGACCTCGTAGCGCAGGGTGAGGTTGGTGCCCGGGTAGAGCGTGTGTGTGGCGGTGAGGTGCTCACACAGC
>Ga0209484_10000059_pt1 | contig 21866 bp, 25 predicted proteins | sample NGEPer16B_FD_185493 | JGI IMG/M metagenome (GOLD analysis project Ga0209484, IMG submission 185493) | Arctic peat soil microbial communities from the Barrow Environmental Observatory site, Barrow, Alaska, USA - NGEE Permafrost159B-16B... | ecosystem: Environmental > Terrestrial > Soil >... | reverse complement strand
GGTCACGATGTCCACAAGGGCATCGTGACCTCAGCGGACTGCATGGACTTCGCCTGGTCGCCAGGGAGCTGGCGCTCAGATTCAATGAGGGTGAGGTCAGCGACTCCAGGGCCGCGGCCATCTCACCAAGTGGACCGCCACCGCCGATGTAGGAGTCAATGGTCGATTGCTCCAACGCGCTTCGGGTGAACTGAGCCTGCCGGCCGAGCTGAACGAGGCGGGTTCTGTGGACCGTAGCCTTGGTCTCAGCGGCGACCTGTGCTGTCCTGGTCGCAGACAGGTTCGCCAACAAGGTGTCTGCCTGGGCGTAAAGGCGCTCAAGCCGTGAGTTTGCCGCATCAACCACGGCATCAGAACTCATCAGGGCAGCGCGCAATCCGTCGGCCGTTGTGATGTGTCCGGCGACCTCGCGCGGTTAGGATCGCCGCGGCCGACCTTGGGCGGAGGGGTCGATGGGACGCCTGCGTTTGCGGTGGGGCGACCGTGACCACGACGCCGGTGACCAGGGGCACAACCAAGCCTGTCGCCACACTGATACGCACGATATAGCGCCCGATCCCAAGGCCCTGCCTGACCGATCGGACAGTGCCCAACAGTTGCGCCTACGCATTCCCTCAACAGCCCGGACTTGAGATAACTCCTGGCCGAGGCTACGGACCAATGGTGAGCCAACTTGGGAGTGCGCCCGAAGATGGCCAAGACGGATTAGTCACTGTGGCTTCCGCATTCGGCCGACTAGATATTTCGCCGATAATCTACATTATGTCAATTTAGATGGATTTCCGCCTGACGATCCCCGGCAAAGACGAGCTGTGGGAACTCCCCCATGACCGGCGCTGGCAGGTCCGTCGTGGTGGTCAAGTCGCAGGGTTTCGACGCGGTACGCAGGGTCGTTGGTGTTGTACAGGACGTTGTACAGAATTCGGTACAGACCGCGACGGGCGCTGTAGTGACTTTTTGAGATCTCGATCGAGCGGCTCGCCGACCTTTCAGGGGTTTCGCGCGAGATTGCCGAGGACAAACTCGATGGTCGCGATTGACTCGCGCCCCCAGTGCTCCCCGCATCCTGGAGATCTTCAGCGACGTCCAGCGCCACCAACTGATCAGTGGGGACCATGTCGTGCAGACCTTTCAGCCCCAACTCACCCCCATCCAACAGCAGGTCCTGGACCTCCTACACATCCCAGCAAGCATCTACACCTGAACCCCAAAGTGGGGGCCATATCGACATCGAGAAGTGCGGAACGTCAGTTGAACTGAGCAGATTGACCGGTGCCCAGGCTCTCAGTCTGAGATCACGGGCTGCGGACCTGGCATCGTCGTGGCCACGTTCCGAGCCTTAGGACGGGGCCACGCGAAAACCAGAATGATGACGACGACTGCCCAGGCCAGATGCACGGCCCCGACCGCCTCCTGATGGGTGAACCACCAGCGAGTCAGACCTGTTGTCTTCGTCAGTGCGTGGGCAAAGTCTCGGGTGAATGGCTGCCAGAACAGGACGACCGTGGCCAGCGTGGTCCACGGGATCCTCCAGCCGGTGCCGAGCAGGTCGAAGACGACGGCGGCGAGTGCGGCACTGCCGATGTAATAGGCGTTGTCCTTCGGGTCCAGTGCCAGTCGCACTGCGACGGAGACGAGCAACACTCCCGGCAGGCCTCTGGTCAGGACTGCCACGGTTGCCGCTGCGGGTGAGAGAACGAGCTGGGCTGTGCGCCCCCACGCCGGTACCAACACGCCGCGCACGCCCAGGGTGTGCAGTCCCGACGCTGGAGACAAACCGACCGGCGGGTGCAGGGCGCCGAGCGTGCGCGGGTTGGCGAGCACGAAGGGCGCCCAAGCCAGCGCAGTTCCGGCGGCCGCCACGGCTGCCGCACGCAGCCGGCCCCACGGTAGGACGAGCAGCAGCGGCAGGAACCCGACTGCCCACGGTTTTGCCGCGATGGCTGCCGCCAGCGCTACCCCTGCCAGGACGGGCCGGTCGGCGGACACCGCGCGAAGAGCCACGATGGCGAAGATCATGGCGAGGACGTCGTCAAGGTGCCCCCACCGGACCGAAAGAACCGTCCATGCCGGGATGAGCACGATGGCCGCGATGAAGATCCGCTGGTGCCTTTTGGCTGGGGCCACCAAAGGCGCGAGCGCAGCGATAAGCAAAGGGCCGGCCACAGCCATCCCAAGCAGCGCGACGCTCTTGCCGACGTTGGCGGGAAGGGGGCCGAGCAAAGCGGCCACCACCAACGACAGAGGGCCGGTCTGTAGCCATGGAGCGTCAGCGAAGAGGTTGAGGCCGGAGCCGTGCAGAAGAAGCCTGGAGCCCTCAACGGAGAAGTGCCACGACAGACCGGAATCCGGCCACATGTGCCAAGCCCACCACGCGGCCCACAGGGCCACGACAGTCCAGGAGGCTACGACAGGCAGCGCCTTACGGTGTACCTCCATGTCAATCACCCTAGTGATCCACATCGCTGTTCTTGCCTAGGAAGGCGGTTCCGAGCCGGGGTGGGTCGCCATGAGATCTGACCGGCGGACTGCTCGAGGATGGTCTGCCGGCCGTCCTCCTCGTCCCACTGGCTGCCGACCTCGATGAACCCGAGTCCGGCGCGCAAAGCGGGAGGCCAGATTCTCAGGGCTACCCGTCGCGCGGAACCGGAGCACTGCGGGGTCGTCCTGTGACCAGCCGAACATGGCGAGCACGGCTTCTCGCGCGTAACCCTGTCGGCGGTAGGCGGGAAACACCTCGTAGCAGATCTCCGGCATGACGGCTTCGTGGGTCATCGGACCAGATCCAGGCAGTCCGAGCTGACGTCAGTGTTCGCCATCCGGGTCGTCATACTCCCCAAACCTCCCCCAGCGCAGAAACGACCTTCCAGTCGCGGGTTGTTGCCACTACTCCCCCGCGCTCGATCCGGGCGTTGCTGAGCTTCGCCTGGTGCGACGGGTGCGCGAACCACAGGTAGACCTCACGCCCGTTGGCGTGTGCCCGCTCCCCTGCGACGTCCCAGCCGTTCATCGTTGCCGTGAATCCCTCACCGGGATCTTTCTTGAGGAAGGTGACATAACGTCGTGACTCGCCTTCCCATGGAGCTGGCAGACCCATCCCGTATGAGGTCAACTCGCCCAGCTGATCGGGCGTCCGAACGATGGCTGTCACGGTGAACCCGCAGAGATCCTGCAATGCCACCTCCAAGGCGGCCTCCACCTCAGGGACCGAATTCAGGCTCGAGGTGAAGCGAAGGTTTCCGCTCTGGATGTAAGTCTCAACTTCGCCATAACCTCGATGGACCAGTCCTGCTCGCAGATCAGCCATCTTGACGAACCGCCCGCCGACGTTGACCGCCCGCAGGAACGCGATGTGGGTGGGCATCAGATCGTGAGCGTCCCGCGGCCGATTTCACGCACGGCACCACTGACCAGGATGGTGCCGTCCTGCTCCACCGCCAGGTCCAGGACCGATGGGCGCTGGATCGCACTCCCCTGATGGATGCGGCGTCGAATCCCTCGTTCGTGGTTCGCCAGGAACCAGCCGCCGAGGTTGGCACACGCCGATCCGGTTGCCGGGTCCTCGATCACCGAGTTGTTCTGCGTGAAGAAGAGCCGGGCCTCGATGGTGTCGGGACCTGTCGGGGCCCAGAGGTAGACCATTGACTCACCATCTGGCCTTGCGCCGAACCTGGCCAAGAGCGCGGGATCGGCGGATGCAGCCCTGACGTCCTGCGCCGTGCGTAGCGGCAGGATCAGCTGGATGGTGCCGGTGTCGACCCACAACGGTTCTGCCGCAACGCGATCTGCAGTCAGTGCGATCATTGCGGTCAGATTCGAGCGCGACACGTCCACAGGGTAGGACATCGGCGCGTTCGCCTGCAGAGTCCACACCTTGTCCGTTAACTGCACCGGGATGTCTCCGGCTGGCATACGCAGGCGGATGTTGTTCCCCGCGTTCGACAGCTCACGCACGACATACGCCGTGCCAAGGGTTGGGTGTCCGGCGAACGGCATCTCGTAGCTTGGCGTGAAGATGCGGACGTTGGCGCTCACATCTGCCCCACCGGGGGTGATGAAAGTCGTCTCCGAGAGATTGAGCTGGCGGGCGAGGTCCTGCATGTCGTTTTCGGACAGGCCTGCCGCGTCCTCGAAAACGCACAGCGGGTTGCCGGAGAACGGATTGTCACCATCGGTGAAGACGTTCAGGATGCGATAGCTGAGCAACCGGCTGTTGGGCGACATGGCGGTCAGGGCTCGATTCGCGTTGTGACAGCAGTGCCGAGCTGTACGGTCCGGCTCACGGTGCAGAGGCGGTCGTGCGACCGCTGCACGGCCTCGGGCAGGAGCGCCCGTGCGGCGTCCCCGCCCTCGCCGTCGGGGAACTTCAACCGGAAGGTCACTGACAGCTCTTCCATTCGGTTGCCGCCCTCGTCGCGCATCTTGTCCCCGTCGACCTGCACCACGAACGACTCCGGCTCGGCCCGGCGCGTCGTGAAGACGTCGACGTCGACCGCAGTGCATCCGCCGATGGCTGCGAGTAACAGCTCGACGGGCGTGAAGTCGTCCACGTCGCCCGTGCCGAAGTCGAGGGTGCCGCCGCGACCGTTGACCGCGGTGTAGCGGCCGGCCGACGTGCGGGTGATGGTCACGGTTCGATGCGCGTCAGAAGCCATTCCCCTACTCTGCCAGAATCAACGACCAGGCACTGAAGGGCCCGGTTTGCTGTTCCGGCCCGCATCCGGTTGCTGTGGGGCTGCGTCTGCCAGGTTGACAGCTGCCCACGATGAGCTCTCCTGACGGAAGGGATCGTGCCCGCGTTCACTCCGGCTGGAAAGCGAACGGCGTCACGTCCACCTTTTCATCGCGCGGGCGCAACCTCTACTGTTCCGTCCGCCCCTGTTGGGCGAGACTCCCCGGCGCACAAACGAGGTGATCACCACCACTGAATCCACAGTCCTGTCAGCGGTCGGTCGTAGCCTTCGGAGGTGCGCTTCATACATACCTCTGACTGGCACCTGGGGCGGTCATTCCACCGGGTGGGGCTGCTCGATGCCCAAGCCCGCTATCTGGACCACCTGGTCGACGTGGTCAAATCAGAGGGAGTCGACGCGGTGCTCGTGTCGGGTGACGTCTATGACCGTGCACTGCCCGCCCCCGACACGGTGGAACTGCTCTCGGCCGCGGTCACCCGGCTTATCGACGCGGGCGCTGTCGTCGTCCTGTCCAGCGGTAACCATGACTCGGCGATCCGTCTTGGCTTCGCTTCGGACCTTCTGGCCCGGGCGGGGCTTCACATCCGGACCAGTCTTGACTCGGTGGGGATGCCGGTGATGATCAAGGACGTCGACGTCTACCCGTTGCCCTATCTCGAGCCGTCTGTGGCGGCCGATGTGATGGGCGCGCTGGAACGCACCCACGCGGCGGTGCTGAGGGCGGCTATGGACCGGGTTCGCGCCCAGGCGCTCTCCCGACCTGGCTGCGCAGTGGTGATGGCTCATGCCTTCGTCACCGGCGGGGCTACCAGCGAGTCCGAGCGGGACATCAGTGTCGGCGGGGTTTGCGCGGTCCACCCGGAGGTGTTCGCGGAGGCGGACTACGTGGCACTGGGCCACCTGCACGGTCCACAGCGCATCTCCGAGACCGTTCGATACTCGGGCTCGCCGATTGCGCTGTCATTCAGTGAGGCCGGCCATCACAAGGGCTCAGTCCTTGTGGACGTCTCGGCGGGGGCCCTGAAGACCCGGTCCATCCCCGCTCCGTTCACCAAGTCGCTTGCCATCTTGCGCGGTGACCTCGAGGAACTCCTGCGCGATCCGCGGCACCGCGGCGCCGAGTCTGCCTACTGCCAGATCACGCTGACCGACACCGTGCGGCCGACGGGCGCGATGGAGCGGTTACGGCGACGGTTCCCCGACACCTTAGTACTGGCGTTCGAACCGGCTGGCGCCGAGGCGATTCCACGCACCAGCACAGCCATGCTGCGCCAGCGCGGCGATCTCGATTTGTGTTGTGACTTTCTCACCCACGTTCGCGGTGGGACGGCGGTCTCCGAGCAGGAGCGTGCTCTGCTGGCCACCGCCGTCGAGCGTTCGCGTGTGGCCCGCGATGACGAGGGACGAGCTTCCGGCACAGGCAATGCCGCGTGAGGCTGCATCGCTTGGCAATCACTGCTTTTGGTCCTTTTCCCGGTTCAGAGGAGGTTGATCTCGACGCCCTAGCGTCTTCGGGTCTGTTCCTGATCCACGGCCCCACCGGCGCTGGCAAGACAAGCATCCTGGACGCCATCTGTTTCGCCCTGTATGCCGCCGTTCCCGGCGCCCGAACCGGCGCGCGGGCCAGCCTGCGAAGCGACCATGCTCCCGAGGGGGCCATCCCCGAGGTGACCCTGGACTTCACGGCCGGCGGGCGCCGTCTGCGGGTCTGCCGGTCGCCGGACTTCTCTCGACCGAAGAAGCGTGGCATCGGGGAGACCACCGTTCCGGCGAGGGTGGTCCTCGAGGAGCTGGTGGGCGCGGGCTGGGTGAATCTCGGGACGCGCAACGACGAGGTCGCCATGGTGCTCAAGGAGATCCTCGGCATGGGCTTGGAGCAGTTCATCAAGGTCGTGCTTCTGCCCCAGGGAGACTTTGCGGCCTTTCTGCGAGCGAGCCCTGATGAGCGTCGTTCGGTGCTGGAGAAGTTGTTCGACACTCAGCGGTTCACTGATGTCGAGACGTGGCTGGCCGCACGCCGTCGTCAGACGACTGCAGCCGTCGGCGCCGCACGTGGCACGCTCTCGACCGACCTGTTGCGGGTGGACGACGTGATCGCGCGTCTGGACGAAGGCGACGACATCATCGCTCCGGACTGGTCGGAGCTGTTTCATCCTGAGGCCGACGCGGTGCCCCAGGCCGGCGCCTCGCCGAACGTGGACTCAGTGCTGCGAGCGCTCACTGCGGCAGTCCAGGAGCGCGCCAGCGCTGCTTTGGCCGGTGTTGAGGTCGCCGGTTCCGTGGTCGTTCGGACGCAGGCCGCCGTCCAGGAAGGCGCCGCGGTCCTGCGTTATCAGGAGACGGCGCATGAGGCTCGAGCTCGGCTCTGCGCGTTGGACGAGCAACGAGGGGCCTATCTGGATGCCGCGCACCGCGTTGAGCTTTCGGAGCGCGCAGGTGCCGTTAGCGGTTTCGTCGCGGCAGTCCGCAGTGCCGACCTGACTTGCGATGCAGCGCTGAACGTGGTCGCCCGGCTTCGCGAGCCGCTGGCGCTCATGGTTGAGCACGACCCTTTTGAACACGACGGTGATGAGCACGACGGTGACGTCGCATCGGTGCGTTCGCTGATCGACCAGATGGCCGCTCACAGCGATGCGCTACAGCAGGTCGTTGCCCAAGACCGCCGGGCGCACGCGTTGGCAGAGGAATCGGCTCGGCACACTCAGGCTGCGCTGGTTGCCGATGAGCAGTCCGATGCGCTCGCCCTCCAACGCACCCAGACCGAGGTGCGTCGAGCGGGCGCCGAAGAGTGCCGAGACGCGGGTCGAGCTGCACTGGCGGAGATTCCCGCCCTCGAAGCGCGTCACAAGAGCCTGGCCAGGACTCGGCAGCTTCTCGATGATCAGGAGCGCTCAGTTGGCGAGCTCGAGACGCTCCAACGGCAGTGTGACTCGGCTGGAGGACTCCTGCTGGACATGCGAGAGCGGCTTCTGGACCTGCGTGAGCGAAGGCTCGCTGGGCTAGCAGCTGAGCTGGCAACCGGACTCAAGGCCGGCGACCCCTGCCCGGTCTGCGGATCCTGCGCTCACCCCGCTCCGGCGGTGACAACCGATGCCGTCGGTCCGGCGGATATTCAGTCTGCGGAGGCCGACCAAACTCGCGCCACCGAGGCCCTCAGCCTGCTCAGGTCGGCAGTCTCGGCCGAGCATGCACGCCGAGACGCCAGGGCCGTTGAACTTGCGGCACATTCTGGAGGATCTGGAGAAGAGCTGATGATGGGGGCATCAGCTGTGGTCGATGTTCTGGCTGCCAGTGCCGCCTTCATCGCTGATGCTCAGCGGGCTGCGTCGGCACAGCCCGAGGCGCAGGTTCAGATGGCGGCCCTGGCGATGGATGTGGAGCGGCTCCGGGGGCTCTTCGAGGGCGCGGTCGCCGCCAGAGCGTCGTCTCTCGCGCTGGCGGCCTCGACCCGTGAGCAGTCCAAGACCGCTGGCGCCGAGGTCACGACGCTGCTCGCCAACCATGCCCAGGCTTGCCCCTGCTATACCGGCGAGCTCGCCGCGGTCGCCGCGGTCATCTCGCGGCACCGTCAGACTCTTGATGACCTTCGGTCACTGGCCACCGGGCTCCATGAGCTCGTCACCCAGAGAGCCAACGCGCGTGAGGCATGCCTGCGGCTCTCAACAGCGCTGCAGGCCAATGGTCTCGAGAGCATGGAACAGGCTCAAGTTGCCCTGCTATCGCCTGCGAGTGTCGGCGAGCTCACGGCCCTCTTGCGGACTGCTGAAGAGCAACGCGCGCAGGCAACCGCTTTGTTGGCCCAGGCTGATGTCAGGGCTGCCCTCAAGGTGCCGACCCCCGACGTGGACGCGTTGACAGAGACACATCTGCGGGCGGCAGAATCGCTGACCAATGCCAGCCGGCGGCACACCTTGTCAGAACAGGCCCAGCGAGAGCTGCATGCCCTCGCCCGCAGTGTCCTGGCAGCGTTGGCTGACCTTGGCCCAGCGCAGGAGGAAGCCCGGTTGGTTCTGGAGCTGGCTGACTGTCTCGCCGGTACCAGTGCGGACAACGCGCTGAGGATGCGGCTGTCCTCCTACGTCCTGGCCGCTCGGCTGGCGGAGATCGCGACCCTGGCCAACGAACGCCTAACGACGATGAGTGACGGCCGCTACACCCTGGAGTACACGGACGCCCGGGCCGCAAAGGGAGCCCGCAGCGGTCTCGGCCTACTGGTCAGGGATGCCTGGACCGGGCAGTCGCGGGAGACGTCCTCGCTGTCGGGGGGCGAGTCGTTCATGGCTTCCCTGGCGTTGGCGCTGGGAATGGGCGACGCGGTGCGGGCTGAGGCAGGCGGTTTCGACCTGCAGACGCTCTTCGTCGATGAGGGCTTCGGCTCGTTGGATGAGGAGAGCCTCGAACAGGTGATGGCTGTCCTTGACACCCTGCGCGAGGGAGGCAGGGCGGTCGGCATCGTCAGTCACGTCACGGAGCTGCGGACGCGCATTCCCCACCAGCTGCATGTGCTCAAGCAGCAGGCAGGTTCACGCATCCGCACCGAGGACCACGACTGTCCGGCTGTCTGAACCGCCGCGGCCCGCCCGGCTCAGTCCTCGAACGCCTCAGGGGGCGGACAGGAGCAGATGAGGTTGCGGTCGCCGAAGGCTTCCTCGAGACGCCGTACGGGTGGCCAGTACTTCGAGAGCTTGTCGACACCCGCGGGGAAGGCCGCCAGCTTGCGATCGTAGGGGTGGTCCCACTGTTCGACAAGGCAGGCCGCCGTGTGCGGGGCATGGTGCAGCACGCTGTCCGCCGCCGAGACCTCGCCGCGGGCAACCTGCTCGATCTCGCCGCGGATGGCGATCATGGCATCGCAGAAGCGGTCGAGCTCGATGAGATCCTCGCTCTCGGTCGGTTCCACCATGAGGGTGCCGGCGACAGGGAACGACATGGTCGGTGAGTGGAAGCCATAGTCGATGAGACGCTTGGCCACATCGTCGACAGATACGCCGGTGTCGTGGGTGATCCCTCTCAGGTCGAGAATGCACTCGTGGGCCACGATTCCCTCGTTCCCGGAGTAGAGCACCGGGTAGTGCTCACGCAGTCGGGCTGCGATGTAGTTGGCCGACAAGACGGCGACCTGCGCGGCACGGGTCAGTCCGGCGCCGCCCATGAGCCGAACATAGGCCCAGGAAATCGGCAGGATGCTCGCCGAACCATACGGGGCGCCCGAGACCGGGCCCACGCCCGTGTGCGGGCCGGCTTCAGGGGCGAGTGGGTGGCTCGGAAGATATGGCGCGAGGTGACTGCGCACGGCCACCGGACCGACTCCGGGGCCGCCGCCACCGTGTGGGATGGCGAACGTCTTGTGCAGGTTCAGGTGCGACACGTCGCCGCCGAACTTGCCCAGTTGTGCGAGGCCGATCAGCGCGTTGAGGTTGGCTCCGTCGATGTAGACCTGACCACCCGCGTCGTGCACCAGTTCGCACAGCTCGGTGATCGTGTCCTCGAAGACACCGTGGGTCGAGGGGTAGGTGACCATGATCGCCGCGAGGTTCTCCCGATGAGCCGTGACCTTGGCCCGCAGGTCTTCCATGTCGACCTCGCCGGTCGCGGCAGTCTTGACCACGACGACCTTGAGGCCGGCCATTGTCGCGCTGGCCGCGTTGGTGCCGTGCGCGGAAGCCGGGATCAGGCAGATGTTGCGAGCCGCCTCGCCGCGAGACTCGTGGTACGCGTGGATAGCCAGCAGACCGGTCAGCTCACCCTGTGAGCCGGCGTTCGGCTGGAGCGTTACGGCGTCGTAACCGGTGATCTCGCACAGCCAAGCCTCGAGATCCTTGATCACTGACCGGATTCCTTCGGTCTGGGACGTCGGGGCAAAGGGGTGCAGTCCTGCGAACTCAGGCCAGGACACCGCCTCCATCTCGGTGGTGGCGTTCAGCTTCATGGTGCAGGATCCCAGCGGAATCATGCCCCGGTCGAGCGCGTAGTCCCGATCGGAGAGCTTGCGCAGGTAGCGCAGCATCGCCGTCTCGCTGTGGTGGTTGTGGAACACCGTATGGGTCAGAAAGCCCGACTCACGAATCAGCCTCGGGGGCCAGGTGAGGCTCTCGACGGTGGTCAGGGTCGACAGCTCCGGCACACCGAACGCGGCCAGCACCGCTGACAGGTCCAAGATGTCGGTGGTCTCGTCGGTGCTGATCGAGACGCGATCGGCATCAGCCTGCCAGATATTGACCCCACGGGCGGCAGCCTCGGCGACGACTTCTCTGGCCCGGCCCGGCACCCGGGCCGTGATGGTGTCGAAGAAGTGCTCAGTCTCGACCTCGATCCCGCCCCCGCGTAGACCAGTGGCCAGCGCCGCGGCATGACCATGAACTCGCCGCGCGATTCGGGACAAACCTGCGGGTCCGTGGTACACGGCATACATGGAGGCCATGACGGCCAGAAGCACCTGGGCGGTGCAGATGTTGGAGGTGGCCTTCTCGCGGCGGATGTGCTGCTCACGGGTCTGTAGTGCCAGGCGGTATGCCGGGTGACCGTCTGCGTCAATGCTGACTCCCACAAGACGGCCCGGCATCGTGCGCTCGAGGCCTTCCCGAACGGACATGAAGCCGGCGTGTGGACCACCAAAGCCCATGGGCACACCGAAGCGCTGGCTGCTCCCGACGGCGACGTCGGCGCCCCACTCTCCCGGAGGCGTGACCAAGACCAGGGCAAGAAGGTCGGCTGCGGCGGTCACCAGAGCACCTAGCTCGTGTGCGGCGGCCGCCAGTGCCGACCAGTCACGCAGCTCACCATCGGCGCCCGGGTACTGCACGATGACGCCGAAGACGGCCTTGCCGCCGGCAGCCGTGGTCAGCGCCTCGGCCGTAGTCACCGCGTTCAGGTCGGCGACGATGACAGTCAGACCCAAAGGCTTGGCGCGGGTCTGGATGACGGCGACGGACTGGGGAAACGTGTGTTGGTCAACGACAAGGACAGCGTCAGCGGCGGCCTTGCTCGCGCGGCGCATGACGGCCATGGCCTCCGCGGCGGCGGTGCTCTCATCCAGCAGCGAGGCGTTGGCGATCTTCAGACCGGTGAGGTCGGCGATGACCGTCTGAAAGGTGAGCAAGGCTTCCAGCCGGCCCTGGGAGATCTCAGGCTGGTACGGGGTGTACGCGGTGTACCAGGCAGGACTCTCGAACACGTTGCGCTTAATCACGGCCGGCGTGACGGTGCCGTAGTACCCCAGGCCGATCATCTGGGTCAGCACCGTGTTGCGAGAGGCCAGGGCCCGAAGCTCCCCAATGACGGCTTCCTCGGTGGGTGCCGCATCGAGGCGCAGGGCGCGTTCGCTGCGAATGACTCCCGGCATGGCCGTGTCCAGCATCGCCTCCAGGCTGGGCTGGCCGACAACCTTGAGCATTGCCGCGACATCGCCGTGGTCGGGGCCGATATGCCGGGAAACGAAGTCCGGCTCAACAGTAGGGGTGGAATCGATGGTCACCTGAGGCTCCTCACGCGGGCGGCACGTATCTACCGAGCGGTCATTGCCTCCCCACCTGTCGCCCGAAGGTGGCTTCAAGTTGCCTGCCCGTTGCGGTCCTGGGGCCTGAGAGGTTCCGGGGAGGTTTGCCCCTTCGGCGCCCCATCACCATGGCCTCCCACAGGGAGACTGCACGGCACGGGACTCTCCCGCACGGGTTAATCAGCGACGCCACCATAACACCGGCGAGCCCTCTTGATGTCGTCGCGATGTCTCGCGGTGAAAGCCGACAAGAAGTGGTTGTCAGGCTCAGCCGATCTTGCGTGCCTGCCTGCGATTGGTGAGCTCATCGCCAGGATGAGCAGTGGGGGCCTCGTCCTCGGCGCGCTCACTGGGAAGGGAGGCGAGCACGCCCTCGACCTCGCGCCAGACGTGACCCACGGCAATGCCAAAAACGCCCTGACCGCCCTGTACCAGGTCGATGATTTCCTCGGCCGAGGTGCATTGGTAGACGCTGGCGCCATCGCTCATCAGGGTGATCCGGGAGAGATCCTCGACACCGCGCTCCCGAAGATGGCTGATGGCGACCCGAATCTGCTGCAGAGAGACCCCGCTGTCCAGCAGCCGCTTGACCACCTTGAGGACCAAGATGTCGCGAAACCCGTAGAGACGTTGGGTCCCGGAGCCGGTGGCACTGCGAACGGAGGGCTCGACCAAACCGGTACGGGCCCAGTAGTCGAGCTGCCGGTAGGTGATACCTGCGGCGCTGCAGGCGGTGGGACCGCGGTAGCCGGTATCCTCACGCAGTTCGGGAAGGTCGTCGGTGAACAACAGACCCTGCGCCGCGACTGGGGCAGAACCAGGGTCGTGCCGCGCTTCTCCGGTGGAGTGCACGCTTGCCTCCTTGCGAACTACAGCTTCGTTATTTGTTCTGACGGTACGGCGGAGGGCGGGCGAGCGTCAATCACCACGCATGGCGGCTGGCGTGTCGCACCTTCGTCGCTTCGACTCTCAATGTGCACTAGAGGGTTACTCTTGTCCGGGAGGCCAGGTCTCGGTCTGACCGGGATCGCCGGGGCTGTCGAAGTCCTCTGCCGATACGTGATCCAGGAACTCCCGAAAACGCTCGACCTCGTCGTCCTCCTCGGCTGCGATAGCCACACCGGCCTCGTCCAGGAGACTGTCCTCGACCAGGATCGAGGTGCCGGTGCGAAGTGCCAGAGCTATCGCATCGGAGGACCGGGCACTGACCTCTACAGCCCCGTCAAAGACCAGGGTGGCATGGAAGATGCTGTCCTTGAGTGCGACGATCCGGACCTCGACGAGCTCGTGCCCGAGCTCCTCGATGACGTTCTTGAGCAGATCATGGGTCATCGGGCGCGGCGGCACAACGCCCTGTTGGGCGTAGGCAATGGCCGTGGCTTCGGCCGCACCGATCCAGATAGGCAGGTAGCGTTCACCGCCCCGTTCGCGCAACAGGACGATCGGTTGATTGGTCGGCATCTCGACGCGGACTCCCAGGACGTCCAGTTCTTTCACCCAATCAACGGTACTCGCTTAGTCAGCGGCTAGACCCGCCTTGACCAGAGCTGTGTGCAAAGCGATGCACTCGGCGAGGATCTGTGGAGTCGGATCGACAGGAACTGTGCCGCCAGCGCCTCGGCCTCGACTGCGGATGGGGGACACGATCTGTTGAACCAAGCCGATCTCACGGTCGGCGGCGGTGCGGAAGGGGCGAAGGTGGCGGGGTTCGATGCCGTATGCCGCCAGGGCACCGGCCGCACGGGCAACCGCGAGCGCCGCGTCTCCGTAGTGCCCGTCGGGGTCGGGCCGCAGCAGACCGTACGTGGACAAGGCTTCGAAGGTCGGCTTGTCCAGGCCGGCAGCGTCCCGCAGCTCGACATCGGTCAGCCGGAGGTCACCGCGGCGGCCCAGATCCAAGGCCGTGGGCAGATCGGGATCGCCAGCCGCAGTCGGCACCTGAGGACGCGAAGATGGCGCGTCGTGGGGTGCTGGCTCCAGTCCACGCTCGAGCTTGTCCAAGGCCTCACGAATCACCTTGAGCGGCCAGAAGCGGTCACGCTGAGCCGTCAGGATGTATCGCAGTCGTTCGAGGTCGTTGAGCGAGTATCTCCGATAACCAGACCCAGTGCGTTCGGGCGCGAGTAGTCCCTCTGCCTCCAGGAACCGAATCTTGGAGATGCTGAGGTCCGTGAAGTCGGGTGCGAGCAGGGCGAGCACCGCCCCGATCGATAATGAGCCGTCCGCGGGTGTCCGGCTCACCGGCGGCGGGCTACTGGGCGGCACCGGCATAGAACACGAGCCGGAACTTGCCGATCTGGACCTCGTCGCGAGTCTTCAGGGCGACCTCGTCGATCCGTTCCCGGTTGACGTAGGTGCCGTTCAGGGAACCGACGTCATGCACCAGGAACACATCACCTTCGCGCCGGAAGGTCGCATGCTTACGCGACACCGTGACGTCGTCGAGGAAAATGTCACTGTTGGGGTGACGGCCCGTGCTCACCTCGTCCGAGTCGAGCAGGAAGCGTGCACCGGCGTTCGGCCCGCGAAGGACCACCAGCAGTGCAGTGCCGTGACGCAACGCGTCAACCGTGGCCTGGTCCTGTGCCGACAAAGTGGCGTCGGCCTCGGCATCGGCCTCGGTCAGCGGCTCGACCGGAACTCCGATACCGGGCAGGCGCATTGTGGTGGGGTCGTTCGGTCGCCCCTGTTCCAGCTCGGGTTCGTTGTCCGTCATGACTTGTGCGCCTGCTTCCGTAGGGTTTTCGACTCGCGGAGACACCAACCTAGATCAAAGGTCGAGGATCTCGCACGGGCTTGTGAGAACCATCGTGCATCAAGGCCCGGTCGAGAGGCCCTGGCCCGGATGCACCAGGTCTTCGCTGGTCAGGCCAGAAGTGCGCGGTACGCCGCGACGTCCAGAAGAGAGTCTGCTGCACCCGCCTCGGTGAGCTTCACGTCATACATCCATCCCTCACCGTAGGGATCGGTATTGACCAGCTCGGGGGCTGAGTCCAGTGTCGCGTTGACGGCCACAATCTCGCCTGAGACCGGTGCGTAGAGGTCACTGACCGACTTGGTCGACTCGACCTCGCCGCAGGAGTCACCAGCGTTCAGTGAGTCGCCAACGGCGGGCAGGCTCACGTAGACGACGTCGCCGAGAGCGTCCTGCGCGAAGGAGGTGATGCCGACGCGGGCCACGTCGGCAGACCCGACCCGCACCCATTCGTGCTCGGCGGTGTAACGCAAGTCCTGCGGGTACTCCAGCTCGCTCATGGTGCTCCTTGGCTAGAAAGGTGAAACCTCTTGGTGAACTATGGCGACAACACAATCGCTTTCAACAATCGCCTTCAACACATACTGCTGGCAACCACTGCTACGGCGTCGTGGGAGCGGACGGCGGCACGGGGCGAGCGTATCGAGGCTGGCTCAGCGGGTGCAACGCACCCACCGTCAGCTCTTGCTCTTGGGCGATTGAGATGGTTGCGCCGAGCTGGCGTACGTTCTCGGCCAGACCGCCGGGTATCTCCATCGCCGAGTCAATCGTGGCGGGGTCGCCAATCGCCGTCAGCATGTAGGGCGGGAGGACGCTCCTGCCATCGATCTCGATCCCGGAGGCTCCCTGGTCGAAATGGGAACTGGCAACAATCCGGACGTTGTTGACCTGGATGGCTTCGGCTCCTGCATCGCGCAGCTCCTGGATGGCGTCCAGCAGCACAGGGGCAGTCACCTTGGCACGGGGGTCGGCGATCGTCATCCGTATGCCAGGGCCGTGCGCACGGGCGGTACCCGCCAGGATGCCCAGTGCGTCGAGTCGTTCCTGAGCCGCCTTGACCGCAGCGGCACCACTTGTGCTGCCGCTGACGAGCTGGTCGCGGGTTGCCTGGAGGTCACGCGCGTTCTGGTCCAGCCGCGAGGAGAGCAGGGTCGCGTTGTCCAGGATGGTCACCAGGTCGCTCTGGCGCAGCGACTCCAGACCCAGCGACTGGTTCTGACGGACCTGAGTCGCCACGGCGAAGCCCAGAAGGATGGCCAGAAGGGCCGCCAGCGCATTGGCCTTGGTGGTCCGCGGACGCGCCGCCAGCCTCAGCCGCTTCCAGGCAGATGGGGTGGGCGGGGGGTTGGTCTGGGTCATGCGCGGAAGACGTGTCGGCGGATGGATGCCACGTTCGAGAAGATCCTGATACCGAGGACGACGACGACGCCGGTTGACAGCTGAGAGCCCACGCCGAGCTGGTCCCCGAGGAAGACGATGAAGGCGGCCACGACCACGTTTGACAGGAACGAGACGACGAACACCTTGTCGTCGAAGATGCCGTCCAGCACAGCGCGGACCCCGCCGAAGACTGCGTCGAGGGCGGCGATCACGGCGATGGGCAGGTACGGCTGCAGGGCCAGCGGCACTGCAGGATGCAGGAAGAGGCCGGCGGCCAGACCTACGAAGAGTCCAAGGACAGGAATCACGGTGAGGTCTCCGTCGTTCGGTGGGTTTGCGGTTGCGAGGGCTTTGTCGTGGCGGCTCCCCCAGGGGTCGCCGGCGCTCCGGTGGCCGTTGGGCTTGGGACTGCCGTCTGCACAGGCTGGGCCTTCTGCAGCGACAGTGTCGGCTCCCCTGGGACCACGACTGAATTGAGATTCTGGATGTCGCCCCGAATCTGGTAGTTGCTCTTGAGTGACTGCAGGTAGCTGCCACCGCTGTTGTCAGCAAACTCCACGCCCAGGCTGCCGGGGTCACCGATCGCGGTGATGACATAGGGCCTGGTAAGTGGTCGATAGTCCACCAGGATCGCCGCACCGGCAGAGCGGATGGCGGCACGAGACGTGAGCCTGTGTCCGTTGATTGAGATCGCTTCTGCACCGGCGTCCCACAGACCGTTGACGATGATCTGCAGGTCTCTCGCGATCACCTTCCCCTGGTCGGGCCCGGTAACGGCCCGTGGGTTGGCGTCAGGTGCGATGGGAGCGGGCTGTGCGGGCGCGTCGTCGACGGTGAGCACCAGCCCTGGGCCGGTGACAGGGACGGTCCCGGCCGCGAGCTCGAGCTTGGAGAGGTCAGTGGCGAGCCCGGTCTGACTCTGCGCGGTTAACGCCGCCGTTTGTGCGGTGTTGATCTGGTTGCGCAAGGTGTCGATGAGGCGGGTCTGGGCATCAGCGTGTGCGCGTCTGTCTTCGATCCGAGCCACAAGGTCACGCTTGATCTTGATCGTGGCCGTGGTCGGCGCTCGCAAGGCCAGCGCAGAGGCCCCCAGCAGAGCCCCGATCAGGACGGCGACGATGATCAGGAGGGGGCTGCGGAGACCTGTGGCCGCTGGCAGGCCGGACTTCTGACGACGCTCGGCTGCGGCCGCGTAACCGGGGTCGAGCGGGCGCTGCATCATCTCGGTGATCAGCGTCATCGAGTCGTTGGGCCGGCCGCCCGGTCCGGTGCTCATCTGCCGGTCATTCTGGCCGCTCATCCGCCGGCCGCCCTGGCTATGCGGACGACGTCTCTGGTCTGCACGGCATACATGACCCCAGCCACCCAGTACAGGACGGTGCCCCACCAGACGAATGCCCAACCGCACGGTAATGCGACGGTGGCGAGCACGCTGTCGCCATGTCCGAGCAGGATCAGGGGAAACGCGAAAAGGAGGTTGAACGTGGCAGCTTTGCCGATGAAATGTACCGGCAGCGCCCGGTATCCGTAATGGCGCACGACCATCAGCAGCGCTGTTCCGAAGACCTCGCGGCTGACCAGGATCGCGACCAGCCACCAGGGGATGATCTCGCGCCAGGCCAGGCCCAGCAGGGTCGACAGGATGTAAAGCCGGTCCGCAAGAGGGTCGAGCAGCTGGCCGACGCGCGTGACCAGGTTGTAGCGACGGGCGATCTTGCCGTCGAGGTAGTCGCTCAAGCCCGAGAGCATCAGAACCACCAGAGCCCAGTTGTCCTGGTGGGTCAGAATGAGCCAGAGAAAGATGGGGACGCAGACCAGCCGCAGCATGGACAGCACATTGGGCGGCGTCAGGACCCGGTCACTGACCGGATGACTCCCTTGGCTGCTCTGGTCCACCTGTTCCCTCACGTCTCATAGCCTAGGTGTTGAGGGCATTGCCTTCGCTGCCGCCGCCGCTGACCTGGGCCGCTCCCCCTGCGTTGTGTTATATGTCTCCAGATCTCATCCCCACGCCTGATTCCTATCGCATTCCCGGGAGTCTTTGCCCGCTGAACTGCATGATTCTTCACGACGGCTTTGGCGGCCAGCTGAGTGGGCCAAAGAGCCCAATTCCTGGCCGCGGGACGAGGTGAAACGAGGTACAGGTTCGGCCCGGTGGCGGAGCAATCAGGTGTGATCGGGTTGGCCGGCGGCACAGTCAACAAGGAGGCGCCACCGCGCAGACCTACGTGTTCGCCACGGAGACAGGTACGGCGGTCGACCCCCGTAAGCGCTGCGTGCGATCGGCTCGGCAGCCAAGGGCTCGGGCATGCCAGGTGTCGGTCTTCACACTCTGAGGCACTCGGCCGCCACTGCCATGCTCGAAGCAGGCGTGCCGCTGCGCACCGTCTCAGAGCTGCTCGGGCATTCGTCCGTCGCGGTCACCGGCGACGTTTACGGACACGTCTCCACTGAAGGTGCACGCTCGGCCGTCGAGCGGCTCTCGGTTGCGATGGGATGGTGAGAATATGTGTCGCTGTTACACGCGTTGCTGTATCTGGCTCTCCAGACAAGAAAGAGGCGGGCCCGGATTTCTCCGAAACCGCCCCTGACCTGCTGCTACTTCCCGTCGGGATGACAGGATTTGAACCTGCGACCCCTTGACCCCCAGACGTCGGCAGCGTGTCCACAAGTATCCATCGGAGTCCGATCCGTGCTCAGGACAACGGTTTTGGATGATGGTGGATGGTCCCGGATGACGGCCAATGGTGGTCAAAATGGTGGTCAAAAGAGGCGATTAGCCAAGAGGCCACCGTGACGTCTTGCGGACTTTCTGCGGACTGACAGCCTGGGGCTAGACCTGGGCTAGACCTGGGCTAGACCAGAGCAAGACGGCCCCAGCCGACACTGGGGGGATGTTCGACCGGGACCTAGACCGCATCATCAGGGTGAAACGATCATCTTCCTAAATCTACGCGCCATCCCGGCCGATGGACCCGCGCCGAAGCAGGGCAAAACCCCCTCGCGCTTGCCTACGGATGCCAACATGCTGAAGCATCCGTAGGCATCCCGGTGATGTCCATATTCGGTGGCCGAAGTCGTGCCAAATCGGACAGGGATTCGCCGCGCATTTGGCGGGTTTGGGGTGTTGACAAGTAGGGCGGCCCGGGCCGGGTGTGGTCACCGACCAGGGCCTGTACCGAGGCGCCTAGGGGGGAGGCGAACTCGATCGTGTATTCATCATGCGCGCCGAGGTATGGGCTTGGTCAAGACGAGGCATGCACTTGGTCAAAGAAGCGGCGCCAGATCCCTACTATCCGGCGCAGATCGAGCGTACCGTGCAGGAACGGCCCCCGGCCGGTGCGGAACACCGACGGGGGGACCTTGGCCGATCAACCTAGACACCAAGAAGAACGATCATGAGTGAAATTATGCATGAAACGGCAGCACGCGACATCACCGCCCCCACCACCGGCCAAGCGCAACCTGAGTTCTCTCACGAGTACTCGAGCGGTGAACTTGAGGGATTGGGCTCACGCGAATTGCTTGACGGATACGCCGAGTAATCCAAATGGACGCCACTCAATTACTCCCTATCTTCACCGAATCTCAGGCCGAAGGCGCCGTCGTGGCGATGCTCAGGATCGGCGATTTCAAGGACCAGAACTGGATCCAAGTCCAATCGCCACGGGGCCAGAGCGATCTCGTCACGATGGAGCACACCATCGCCTCGCTGATCGAGGCCCGCGACGCACTGCGGATGACGGCGGCGACGGCATGACCCCGGCCGAGACCGAGATCATGGCAGAACGGCCCCAGCGGGCGTTAGTGGCCACCGCCTGGGCCTGAACCGGAACGCGCCGCATGAGAGTGCATGCGCTGTCGATGAGTCGTCTGGAACGGCTCGAAGGGGAACCAGATGTCACACAAGCGCTACCTTTCACCCTTGTTGTAGGGATGTTGCCATGGACGGCTACAGGATCGACGTCGAGTGCGACGAGCAGTCTCTCCGTGTGCGGGCGAAGAACAATGCTGCCAGGGTCGCCCTCACGGGTGAGGCCCACGGAGATGGTGCGGTGGTGATCCCACAGTCCATGATCGCAGACGCGAAGTTCAAGGCCGCGAGCATGTTTGTCAAGGGCAAGCTGTCTGTCCGCACGACGGACGGGCACAAGTACCGGATGCACTTCCGTAAGAAGCAGCAGGGCGATTTCGAGCGGTTGACCCGGGAGCTGAATGGGGCTCTATGGCAGCGTCTTGACGGCGCGGCAACGGCTCCCTCAACGACTCCACGTCCGAGCCTGGCCGATCGCACCTCTGGCCAGCAGGCCTCCGTGTGGGACCTGCCAGGGCAGGATGAGGCCTTCGGGCAGGACGTCGCTGGGGAGGGCACGCCAGGTCGCCCAAACGCTGATCGCGACCGCGGACTGGGCTGACCTCTTCCGCGACGACTAACACAGCAGCAACGCCCGACTATCTGCGAGTCGGGCGCTGTCCTTCCGGGGTAGTGTCCCCCCGCATGAGCAGCGACGAACTTGAAGACCGGATCAACACACTCGAGATGTTCGTCGGAGGGCATGAGAGCGACGGGATGCGCTCCGACATTAAGCTCATTGGCGAAGCGCTGGGGATCATTGGGCGCGTCCTAGCGGACCTCGTAGACGCGGCCGATGTCGACGCCGGTGAGTTTACAGAGGACCTCGAGAGGCTCACGACGATCGAGCACCTGGTGACTTTCTCTTGACCGGGTGCTCGTGTGTCGAGGGTCAGCCCTTGGCGCGATGGAACGTCGGCCCGCGATCCTCCGCGTGAGTCTCCTGCCAGACCGCGGCACGACGCCGACGCTCCTCGCCGCAAACCCTTGAATAGTCCTCGATGCCGTGCTTGGCGAACCAGTCAGCACGCAACGTTCGCCACGTCCGAAACTCGATCATCCGGGCAGCCTGACGGCGGGGGTCGGTGGTCTGGTAGCCGCCCGGAAGGACAGCACCCAATCCGGCCAGTCGGCGGGCTCGAGAGGGCCACTACTGGCAGCGCTCGGCCTGCCCATCAGTGGGCCTCAGTCTTGACTGAGAACATGTCTCGCTGATGCAAGCCTGAGCCAAGATCCTGAGCAATGAGACGAGCACGACGGGCAGCCCGACGACGATTAAGGCGTCTCTGCTCGGCGACGTCGTCACGGACAACAACGGGCAACGGCTTGCCCATCATGCGCCGGCTTGTCTGCGGGCCTGAGTCTCGCGCAACTGATCGCGCCGATCCCACCGCGCCCGAGCAGCCCTGACCTTTGCCGGATGCTTGCCGGTGCCCGCAGTGCTGTCGCCGACGATGATGGCGGCAAGCACCCGCGGCACTGTCGCGGCAATCTGACGGTGCTCGACAACGGCAGGGTGGACGCGCACCACACCCGTGCTACTGGTCAGCAACGCACCGTCCTTGGCGATGACCTGCTCAAGCGCATCGAGGTGGTCAACCAGCTGGCGAGCCGTGGCGAGCAACGCGACCTCCTTCGCATCAGGCTGCACACCCGCCTCGGTCATCTCGGCCAGCATCTCAGCAACCA
>Ga0209484_10000053_pt1 | contig 22832 bp, 21 predicted proteins | sample NGEPer16B_FD_185493 | JGI IMG/M metagenome (GOLD analysis project Ga0209484, IMG submission 185493) | Arctic peat soil microbial communities from the Barrow Environmental Observatory site, Barrow, Alaska, USA - NGEE Permafrost159B-16B... | ecosystem: Environmental > Terrestrial > Soil >... | reverse complement strand
CTCCTGGAGAGGCTCGTGGCGCCACGAGCCTCTCCAGGAGGCCCTGCAGAAGCGGGTGTCGGTGCCGATCTTCGTTGACAACGACGCCAACGCCGCGGTCTGGGCTGAATGGAAGTTCGGGGCAGCGCAGGGGCAGACCCACGTCATGATGATCACCTTGGGCACGGGCATCGGCGGTGGCATCCTGATCAACGGTCAAGTGCAACGTGGTCGATTCGGCATAGCCGGTGAGTTCGGACACATGCAGGTGGTGCCGGGGGGCCACCGTTGCGAGTGCGGCAACCGCGGGTGTTGGGAGCAGTACGCCAGCGGGAATGCGTTGGTGCGAGAAGCGCGTTCTCTGTTCTCCGCCAACTCTCCCATTGCCAGCGACCTGCTCGATAGCGTGGAAGGCGTTGTGGGCAACCTGAGCGGCCCACTGATCACGCAGGCCGCCCGTGATGGGGACCCTACGGCTCGCGAGCTTCTCGCTGAGATCGGCAACTGGCTTGGGGTCGGTATCGCCAACCTGGCGGCGGCCTTCGACCCCGGCATGTTCGTCATCGGCGGTGGCGTCAGTGCTGCTGGTGAGTTGTTGTTGGCTTCTACGCGCGAAACGTTCAGGCGGCAGCTGGCGGGCCGTGGATATCGGCCGGAAGCTGGGATCGTGGTCGCGCAGCTGGGCAACGACGCCGGTCTGATCGGGGCGGCTGACCTCGCCCGCTATCCGGCTGAACGGCAGGCTGACTGATCACCCTGGCACTCCTGCTGGGTACGTCTTGACCACTGGCGGTTGGCTCCGCCCTCAGGCGTCGGCCCGACACTGTTCGCTGCGATTCATATGGTCAGAGCCGCGCGCCGTCGTCGTCATCGTTGTGCTGGCCCGGCATTCGCGAGACAAGCAGCCAGAAGCCGCCGACGGACATGGCGATGGCAAAGAGTATCCAGTAGCTACTCGCGTTGCGGTTGAAGAACACGAGGTACACCAGCAACAGCGGCCCGCCAGTCATGCCGGCGATGATGGCCCAGAACTGCAGGTCGCCGGCCGGGAGGGGAGTGACCGGTGGTGGTTCGAAGTGCTCCTCGTGCTCGTCGTCCACCTCGTGTGCCCGCCAGACCTGCGGACCGGGATCGACTTGAGGATCGATCGGCGTGGGCGGCCCCGGGGCCGGGTTGATGGGCCACTGCCGCTGGTCAACTGGCGGCCTGTCACCTGGCCGCCCGTCACCTGGCCGCCCGTCACCTGGCCGCCCGTCACCTGGCCGCAGATCGGTCGAGTCGGGGGTTGTCGAGTCGGGGGTTGTCTCGTCGGTTGTCTTGTCGGCCGTGTCGATATGGGGGCCCGCATCCTCGGCCGCGGGCCGCACTGTCTGGTCGGCTTCGGATGCCTCATCGTTCAGGTGAGCCACGATGTCGGCGAATATCGCATCGTCATCGAAGCCGTCGGGCGAGCGGCGACGTTCTTGATCGTTCACGTCAGCGCGATGCGCTCGATGAACTTGGCGGACTCGTCAAAAATACGAGGAGCGTCATTGTCGATGGTGGCAACGTGATACGAGTCCTCGAGAAGGATCTCGGTGACGTCGTGGCTCGAGATCCTGGACAGGATCAGCGCCGAGCTTGACGCGGGGATGACGTGGTCCTGTGTCGAGCGCAGGAGCAGCACCGGCTGGGTGACCTCCGGAAGGTCTCGAATGACCGACGCCCAGCCGATTAGCTGGGAGTGCCCGGCCTTGAGCGGGGTCCGCGTGTATGCGAGCTCAGTGACGCCTGGTTTCTTGACGTCGTTGCCGACGGCCTCCAGCGACCCCATGAGGTACTTCAGGACAGGGACCAGGCGGGCGCGTGGGTCGTCGAACTTGACCGCGGGGTTGACCAGGACCAGGCCGCTGATCCGCGGGCCGTGCTCCTGAGCCAGCTGCAGGCAGAGGGTAGCGCCCATGGAGAGGCCGCCGACGACCACGCGTTCGCACGTCTGATGCAGCTCGCGGAATGCCGTGTCGACGCAGGAGTACCAGTCCTGCCAGCCAGTGCGGTTCATCTCCTGCCAGGTGGTTCCATGTCCGGGTAGGAGGGGAACGCGCACGGTGTATCCCCGGTTCGCGAGATACTCGCCCCACGGGCGCATACTCTGCGGCGTGCCGGTGAAGCCGTGACACAGCAACACCCCGACGTCGGATCCGTCATGATTGAACGGTTCGGCCCCGGTCAGAATGGCCACAGGTTCACCCCTGAGTTCGCGAAGAGTCGATGCTGGTCCTTGTACAGGAATCCTCGCACGACGCGGGACCCGCGCATAGTGTCGTAGGATTCACGGGTCGTCAATGGGTCTGATTTCTCAGCCGAAGGAGAGGTTTCGAGTTGTTCTACTGGGTACTCAAGACCCTCATCCTCGGACCGATTCTGAGGTTGTTGTTCCGTCCGTGGGTCGAGGGTGAGGAGAACATCCCGACCGAGGGTGCCGCGATCTTCGCCAGCAACCACCTCTCGTTCTCGGACTCGTTCTTCTTGCCACTGGTGGTCTCGCGCCGGGTCACCTTCTTGGCCAAGTCCGACTACTTCACGGGTCGTGGAGTCAAGGGCCGGGCGACGGCGGCCTTCTTCAAGGGCGCCGGCCAGCTGTCGGTTGACCGCTCCGGTGGACGCGCCGGTCAGGCGGCAGTGAACAGCGGCCTGAAGGTTCTGCGCCGGGGTGAGCTGCTCGGCATCTATCCCGAGGGCACCCGTTCGCCTGACGGCCGGCTCTACCGCGGACGCACCGGAGTGGCCAGGATGGCGCTCCAGGCGGGTTGCCCGGTGATGCCAGTGGCCATGATCGGAACGGACAAGGCGCAGCCGAGTGGCAAGCGAGTCCCCAAGATCATGCGCATCGGGGTGCGCATCGGCAAGCCCTTGGACTTCTCCCGCTATGAGGGTATGGAGGAGGACAGGTTCGTCCTGCGCTCGGTCACGGATGAGATCATGTATGAGTTGATGCTCCTGTCTCATCAGGAGTATGTCGACATGTACGCGACCTCGATGAAGGACCGTCTGCTGGCGGCAGCCAAGGCCAAGGCCAAGGAGCTGCAGCAAGACGCCGCGGACAAGATCGAGAAGATCGACAAGGGCATCAAAGGTGATGGAACCGCGCCCGATGCTCCAAGTGAAGCGTCCGGATCCGCCCCGGACGGCGCGGCGCCGGACAACGAGGACCGTCCGCCGAAACCGCAGGACGACGAGCGCGCGGCCAGCTAGCGACTGGGGGGATCCGGGGGCACGGCACGCGGGCAGATCCAGCCGCGCTCGTTGCACTCTGGTGCGGACTGGACGTTTTTGGACCCATCGCCTGGCTGTACGCCGTCTACTTGCGCCCACGTTCGCCAGCAGAACCTGCCGCGCAATCCCGAGCACCCGTTGGCGGACAGCCCCCTTGGTGATCATCGGCGGGGCCAAGACGCTGCCCGGGTTCTGGCAGGGGCTGCCGCACTGGCTTGGACCGCGTAGAAGGGATGGCGTTCAGCCACGCCCAGGCCGTTGCTCGTGGGTGTGGCCGACATCCTCGAGATCGGCGTCGCCACGCCGAGCAGAATCAACGACATCGTGATCCTGGTGCTGCTCGGCGGCTGCATCGGCTACTGGGCCGATCTGTCCCGCGATGGCCACGCGGCATTGAGGTAGGCGCAGCGGCACTGGGACCGACAAGGGGCGTGAGTTATCCGGCCGTGGTCGGTGTGAGAAGCTCTCGGGCGATGTGCACTCCGATGGGCAGGCAGGCCGTCGCTGCCGGAGACGGGGCATTGAGGACGTGCAGCACATCGCCTGAGCGTCGGAACAGGAAGTCATCGACGAGGCGACCGTCGCTGGCCACAGCCTGGGCTCGCACACCCGACATCGACGGGCGCAGGTCGTTCGCCCTGAGCTCGGGGAGCATCTTCCTCGCGTCCTTGAGCAATGAGCGCCCAAACAAGGAGCGGGTGACCTCGCGGGCCCCGGTTCTGGCATACCTGCGAGCCAGATGCCATGAGCCGCCGTAGCTGAGGGTTTCAGCGAGGTCCCGCGCCGAGAACTCGCGCCACGAGTAACCCTCACGGGCCAGTGCAGGCACGGCGTTGGGGCCCACATGGACCACGCCGTCCAGGCCTCGAGTCAGGTGGACCCCCAGGAACGGCAGGTCAGGGTCGGGGACGGGGTATACCAGTCCCCGGACCAGCTCGGCCCGTGCGGGGACCAGCTCGCTGTACTCGCCCCGGAACGGCAGGATCCTCACGCCCGGGTCGATCCCCGAGGCACGGGCCAGGCGGTCGGAGTGGAGCCCGGCACAGAGCGCCACCCGGTGGGCAACGATGACATCCTTGGCGGTGTGCACTCGCACCTCACCTGAGACCGTGGTGACGGCCTGCACGGGTTCGCCATATCGAATTGTCCCTCCCCGGGAGAGCACGTCGTCCGCCAGGGCAGCTGCCACCTTGCGGAAGTCCACCCTGCCTGTGGACTCCACCACGAGGGCACCAAGGACCCGAAGGGCGGGCTCCCTCTCGGACAACTCGTCCAGGCCAACTCGTCGCACGGGAACCGAGTTCTGATGACCGCGTTCCAGGAGGTTGTCCAGCTTGACGAGGTCATGGGCCCGGGTGGCGACCACAAGCTTTCCCGCGACGTCGAACGGGATCCCGTGCTCGGTGCAGAAGGCCACAAGGTCCCGGGCGCCCTGGGTGGCTAGGCGTGCCTTGAGCGAACCGGGCGCGTAGTAGAGCCCCGAGTGGATGACCCCGGAGTTGTGGCCGCTCTGATGCAGGGCAACCCCCTGCTCCTTCTCCACCAGGACTGTGCTGCGGCCCGGGTCGAGCTCCTGTAGTGCCTTGGCAACGGCCAGGCCGACGATGCCGCCTCCGACGACGACGTTGGGAAGCATCAGAGGAGGTCCCACACGCGGCGGACGCCGGTGTTGGCGACTGGGGCGCTGATCCGCGATTTCGGCACGCAATGACTCTACCGACCAGCCGAACGGTCGGCGGGGGCCCCAGCAGGGCCTCGGCGGCCTGCGGTCAGGTGACGTGTGGTTCTCGCTGGGTCTCAGGCATCACCAAGGTGGCCACGAACGCGAGCCCGGAGACCGCCGCCGTCGCCAGGAACGCCACCTCGAATGACGTCGCGTCGGCAAGTGCTCCGGCGACGAGCGGTCCGAGAAAGGCGCCGGCGTCGGAAGCCATCTGGAAGGCCGCGACCGGCGTGCCGCCTCGCCCGCCGATGACGTCGCCCACGACAGCGGCCGAGGACACCCCGAGCAGCGCCGAGCCAGTGCCGTACAGAGCCATTCCGGCAAGGAAGAGAGGGGCCCCGCCCGCGAGTGCCATGGTGACCCCGGCCACCAGCGAGAAGGCTGCGCCGGCGCGCAAGAACGGGCGGCGCCCGCGGGCGTCAACCAGCCGACCTGCCGGGACCAGGACGAGCCCCTGCACCGCGGCCGAGAGCACCAGTCCCGCGCCGGTCCACGCGGGGCCGAGGCGCAGCCCTTCAACGACGAACAGGGGAATCAGTGATGAGCGGACCCCGAAGATTGCCCAGCCGACCGCAAAGTTGTTCGCCACCGCGGCCCGGTAGGCCGAGCTGCGCATCGCCGTACCCAGCGGGGTGGGTGGATGGTCGGCAGTGCCGGCGACCACCTCGTGCTCGCGCAGCGCCGTGCGTGCGAGGAAGACCGTGGCCAGGCTCCCGGCAACTAGGAGGGTGGTCGCATAGACGAAGAAGGGCGCGCGAAGGGACCACGCCGTGAGCGGGCCGCCGAAGGCGGGACCGGCGATGGCTCCCAGCAAGAACCCGGTCTGGTAGGTGCCGGCCGCCCGGCCGCGCTGGTCCGGGGCGACGACGCGCAGCAGAAGCGCGAACGAGGAGACGGTGAACATAGCTGAGCCGAAGCCGCCGATGCCGCGCAGCACGAGCAGCTGGGCGTAGTTGCTGGAGAACCCGGCCAGAAGGCTGGACACCCCGACGATGCCGATCCCGGTAGCCAGCACCAGGCGCTCGCCGAAACGATTGACGAACCTGCCGGCACCCGGCGCTGACGCGAAGCGCACCAGCGCGAACACCGAGATGACAGCGCCTGCGGCGAAGTTGCTGACGCCAAAGTCCTTGGCGAACAGCGGGATGGCCGGGGCGAGGATCCCGAAGCCCAGGGCCACCGAGAACGCCACGGCGGTCAGGACCGCTACCTCGGGTGGCAGGGATCCGAAGGGATTGCGTAGGGCGCGCATACGAGGGCCCATCCTCGCAGGCCCAGGCAACCACGGCTACCAGGCCATCTCAACTGCGGCTACGCGGTGCTCGCCTGCGGTGCACAGGGGCCTGAGACGACGCAGGTGATCTGCCAATATCGCCGACATGAGTTCGCCTGTGTAGGACGCCGAGCCGCCGCGGAACCTCATCCGGGTCGATAGCACCGTGATGGGTCGCCCTTGCATGGTTTGCTCGACAAGAACCTCATGTTGTTGACGGTGAGGTGCCGCAAGAGGGGCCGCAAGGGCGTCTTGCCCATGGGACGGCATCCGTCCAGCGACGACTCATTCGTGCTGATGGCAGGCGGCAGCCGGCGTCAAGACCTGCGCGGCAGGGCTGACGTCCGGGTGACCCTGGACGGCTGGGAACGGGCTGCCCACGCCGGCACAAAGGAGGACCCGGACTCGCCCGACGGAGGCCTTGGATCTGTTGTTCGACCGTGTCGGGGCGCGAGCGCTCTGCGGGAAGGTCAACGTGGAGCGGCCACTGACGGTCCAGGAGTCCAAACCATTGCTTGCCACCATTGCTTGCCACGGGGGGGTCGCATACCCGACACTGAGCCACTGACACCGCTCGGGCACCGAAACTGCGTGAATCAGTAACCTGACTGGCGTTTCTATATGCAGTCCCACCAAGCAACTGCTAGATTACAGCTAGCAGGTTGACTCGCGCCCCTTCGGGGAGACAGTGAGGGGGGGCTGATGACTGGCACGACGAATGACCAGTTGTACGACGCCTTTGGCGCGTACGTGCGCAGCCAGCGGCAGCTCGCCCAGCTGACGCTGCGCCAGGCGGCCGAGCTGGCCAGAATCTCCAACCCCTATCTGAGCCAGATCGAGCACGGACTCGCGCTCCCCTCGATCGCGGTCCTCAGCGCCCTCGCCGACGCGCTCAGTGTGTCGGCCGAGACGATGCTGCTCCGCGCCGCTGGGATAGCGCCCCCGAAGACAGCGGGGCGCGCCAGCCAGACCGAGGACTCCATTCGCCAGGATCCTCGGCTCGACGACTCTCAGAAGCACGCGTTGCTGGCGGTGCTGGCGTCGTTCGTGGGCTCGTCACCGGGCGTGGTGCCCGGCGAGTCCGTGCCGACGGTGGCGGGTCACAGTGCACCTGCAAGTACGTCCGTTCGGGCGGCAGCCGCTGGCCGAACCGCTAGTCATCGACGAAAAGGGGTATGACGATGTCTGATTTGCGCTTTGACGGACGTGTAGCCATCATCACCGGAGCCGGTGGGGGTCTCGGGCGAAGTCACGCGCTCGAGCTCGCTCGGCGGGGAGCCCACGTCCTGGTGAACGACCTTGGTGGGGCATTGGACGGTAGCGGATCCTCGATGACCGCCGCAGACCGGGTCGTCGACGAGATCACCGCCTTCGGCGGGATCGCGGCAGCCAACCACGACAGTGTGGCCACCCCCGAAGGGGGACAGGCGATCGTGCAGTCCGCGCTCGATGCGTTCGGACGTGTCGATGTGTTGGTCAACAATGCGGGCATCCTGCGCGACAAGGCGTTCCACAAGATGGACGACACCATGATTCATGCGGTGATCGACGTCCACCTCAAGGGAGCCCTCTACGTCAGTCAGCCGGCCTATCGCCTGATGCGCGAACAAGGTTACGGTCGCATTGTCAACACCAGCTCAGCCTCTGGCCTCTTCGGCAACTTCGGTCAGGCCAACTACGGCGCAGCCAAGGCTGGTCTGGCCGGGCTGACCCGGGTCCTGGCGCTCGAGGGCGCCAGTCGTGGCATCAAGGTCAACGCCATCGCACCGATCGCGGCCACCCGGATGACCGAGGACATCTTGGGGAGCCTGGCGGACAAGGTCTCGCCCGAGTCCGTGAGCCCTCTGGTCGCCTATCTCGTGCATGAGGAATGTGCGGTCAGCGGACACGTCTACTCCGTGGCAGGTGGCCGGATCGCGAGGATCTTTGTTGCCGAGACGCACGGTGTCGTCCTCGGCGAGAACACTCCCGAAGAGATCCGCTCCAAGTTGCCACTGATCGACGTGATGGATGTTGAGCGGTACCACCTGCCTTCGTCGCTGGAGGACGAGACGACGATCATCGCGAAGGCACTGTCGGAGGTTTCCTGAGGGACCACGCACGCCGGCTGGTCGGGCGACGCTTCGCGGTCCCGACCAGCCGGTAAGGCTTAACAGCGTCAGGCGTTTCGACGACGCAAGAGCACGGCAGCCACGGTGAGCAGGACCGCGACCCAGGCGAGCAGGACGGCGTAGCCCTGCCAGGGGCCCAGGACCGCGCCCACACCACCCTGAGACATCGCATTGATCTGGGTGGGTAGCAGGATCTTGGAGCCTGCCGCGCCGGGCAGGAACGGGGTGATCAGCTGCAGGGGCCTCCACGGGATCACGCCAAGGGTTGGCACGACAAGGAGCAAGCCCAGCACCGTGGCCAGCGCACCCGCTGAGTGCCGCAGGAGTGCCCCGATCGCGAAGGCAAACAGGGCGATGGCCGTCAGGTAAAGCGCCGTGCCGATCAGGATGCGCACCGTCTGGCTGTCACCGAGGTCCGGTGCGAGCCCCTTGCTGCCCAGGAACAGCTGCATCACGGCCACCGAGAGACCCACCGCGACCATCGAGACCACGAAGATCGCGGCCACCAGAACGACGGCTTTGGCCCACAGTGCCGGGAGGCGCCGCGGCACAGCCGCCAGGGTCGAGCGAATCATCCCGGTGGAGTACTCCCCGGTGATGACGAGCACACCCAGGACGACCACCGCCAGTTGTGCGAGGTCGGCCGCGAGGGTGAACACGAAGACGCTGCTGCCCCTGGCGTCGTGCCCGGTTTCCTGCGATGCCACTACCGCAGAGAACAACGTCACGATCCCGACCATCAAGAAGACGGTGATCCCCAGCGTCCAGACTGTCGAGCGGAGGGTGCGAAACTTGATCCACTCGGACCTGACGATGCGTGGGAAGCTGAGCCGAATGTCGCCGGTGGCAGGGTTGGCCTGCGAGGGCGTCGCGGTCGGGGGGATCATGACGCTGGTGCTCATCGGGTTGCGCCTTCCGTGCTGGCCGGTGCAAGGTCCGCGCCGCGGTGGTCAGGGTGCAAGCCGGTGGTGGTCGACTGGTACTCGACGCAGTCCTGGGTGAGGGCCATGTACGCGTCCTCCAGGGAGCCTGTCACGGGGGTGAGCTCATGCAGCACGAGCCGGGCAGCCGCGGCGACCTCGCCGATCGCCTGGGCGGTGCGGCCGGTGACCTCCAGGCACTGCGGGGTGCTCGACGCGATGCGGACGCCGGGCCCGGCCAGCAGCTCGCCGAGCCGGGTCGCCTGGGGGCTACATACGCGCACGGTCGTGGCGCCCGCACGTCCGACGATGTCGGCGACCGGGGCGTCGGCCAACACCCGTCCGCGTCCGATGACGATGATGTGGTCGGCGGTGAGGGCCATCTCGCTCATGATGTGCGAGGAGAGGAAGACCGTACGTCCCTGGCCGGCGAAGAAGCGCACCAGGTTGCGAACCCACAGGACCCCTTCGGGGTCGAGTCCGTTCGCGGGCTCGTCCAGGATGAGCGTGTGCGGGTCGCCGAGCAGCGCGGAGGCGATACCCAGCCGCTGCGCCATGCCCAGCGAGAAGCCGCCGACCCGCTTTCTGGCGACAGGCTCGAGCCCGGTCATCTCGATGACCTCCCGCACCCGGGTCCTGCCGATGCCGTGCGTCGCGGCCATCGCGAGCAGGTGGTTGTATGCGCTGCGCCCGGTGTGCACCGCCTTGGCGTCGAGCAGCGTGCCGACCTCCTGCATGGGGGCGCGGTGCTGGTCGTAGCGCCAGCCGTTGACGGTCACCGTGCCGCGCGTGGGGTGGTCCAGACCGACGATCAACCGCATCGTGGTGGACTTCCCGGCGCCGTTCGGGCCGAGGAAACCGGTGACTTTGCCGGGCTGCACGGTGAACGTGACATCGTCCACGGCCGTCTTGGCTCCATAACGCCTGGTAAGGCCGTGGGCCTCGATCATCGGTGGGGATCCTTCGTGTTTGTCGGGAGATTCAACCCCGAGGCTAGATGGTCACCCGGCGGGCTGCCGCTCCCACCCCTTGCTGCGTTCGACTGCCTTCAACCACTGCTGGTATGAGGTGTCGGCTGCCTCACGCGCACCGCGGCCGGGCTCGAAACGGCGTTCAAGAGCCCAGGTCGCGGCGATCTCCTCCTGGCTGGACCACACGCCGGTGCCAAGACCGGCCAGGAACGCCGCCCCCAGACCCGTGGTGTCCGCGATCCTGGGGCGTTCGACCGGCACGTCGAGCTGATCCGCCTGCATCTGCATGAGTAGGGCGTTCTGGCTGGCACCGCCGTCCACGCGCAGCACGGGAATCGGTGTCTCGATGGTGTCGAACACGTCGCGCACCTCGAAGGCGATCGCCTCCAGGGTCGCCCTGACCAGGTGTGCACGGGTCGTGCCGCGGGTGATCCCGTGGATAGAGCCTCGCGCCTGCGGATCCCAGTGTGGCGCACCCAGTCCGGTCAGCGCCGGCACGAAGACCACTCCCTGGGAGTCCTTGACGGTGTTCGCGATGGCTGCCGTCTCGGCCGCGGAGCCGATGATCTGCAGACCGTCACGCAGCCATTGGACCGCGGCGCCGGTGACGAAGATCGCGCCCTCCACGGCATAGGTCAAGCTGGCGTCAGGACCCTGCCAGGCGACCGTCGAGAGCAGGCCGGCATCGCTGCGCTGCAACGTCTTTCCGGTGTTCACAAGAATGAAAGAGCCGGTGCCATAGGTGCACTTGGCCTCACCGACGCCAAAGCAGGCCTGCCCGAACAAGGCGGCCTGCTGGTCGCCTGCCATTCCCGAGATGGGGGCGTCAATGCCCAAAAAGGCCGAGGGGTCGGTGCGGGCGAACTCGCCCCAGTTGGGCACGACCTCGGGCAGGGCGCCGAGCGGAACCCCCAGCAGATCGCAGAGCTCGGCCGACCACCCGCCCTGCTGGACGTCGTATAGCAGGGTTCGCGAGGCGTTTGAGGCATCGGTGACGTGGGCGGCGCCGCTGGTCATCCGGGCGACCAGGTAGGAGTCGACGGTGCCGACGGCGACCCGGCCGGACTGGACGCCGGCCCATGCTCGAGGGTCGTTCTCGCGCAACCAGGTCAGCTTGGTTCCGGTGAAGTACGGGTCCAGCCGCAGACCGGTCAGCTCGGTGACCCGCGAGCCATGGCCTGCCGACTCCAGGCGCTCGCAGATCGCCGATGTGCGCCGATCCTGCCAGACGATCGCGGGCCGGGCTGCGGCCAGCGTCTGGCGGTCCCACAGGACCGCGGTCTCGCGCTGGTTGGTGATGCCCACGGCACGAACCACCGCGTCCGGGGCGCCGTCAAGGGCAACTCGCGCAGCCGTCTGGGTGGCCTGCCAGATCTCCTCGGGGGCATGCTCGACCCACCCCGGGCGGGGGAAGTGCTGGGCGAACTCGGCATAGCCACGGGCAATCACGGTGGCCTCGGCGGTGACCAGCAGCACGGTGACGCCGGTGGTGCCGGCATCCACGGACAGGACCACCTCGACCCGCCCACCCCGGCCGGGATGGTTCACGCGACGGCCGCACGCAAGGCCTGGAGCACACGGCTATCGATGCCGTCCGGGGTCATCCGCATCTCGAAGTTGGCCTCCCCTGCCCAGTCGTCCAGGGCGTGGTGCAGATCTGGTTGGTCTCTGCCGAGAGTGCGCAGATGTTGGCGCACCTCATCGGCCAGGGCGCCCTCCAGGGGCAGCACCGTCTCGGCGGAGCCGAAGTAGAGCTCGTGCAGGTCCAGGAGCCGGGCCAGCTCGTCCGTCGCTGCGGGGTGGTCATCGACGCGCAGGTCGGCCAGCACGCCGCAGTGGTCGTACCCGGCGTCCGGAGCCACCGCATACAGGGCGGCGGACTGACGACCTCGCTTGTCTCCACCGGCCTGGTCACCGGCCGCCAGCGCTTGAATCAGCCTCGGAGCCATCCGCAGGTCGGGGCGCTGCAGCCACGCCCGCTCCATCTCCAGGACGACCCGCTCGCCCACCAAAATGTTGCCCTGGATCGCGTAGCCGCTGTCCTTGTCGCCGCCGTGCACACCCCCAGCCCAGTCCATGCAGTCGCGCCCGGTGAAGGTGGCCTGGCCGGTGGCCGCGACGACGCCGAGCTGGCGGTCTTCGCGCAGCTCGTCCAACGAGGTGAGTCTGGCAACCGCCTCAGCGGCGCCCGCGCCCGCGCCCAGCAGCGCCAGAGCGTCCGCGGCATACGACACCTTGGCCATGGCCTGGGTGGCGACCGCGCCGACACCCACCCTGGCCGCCGGGACGACGGAACCGACGGCGATGAACTTGCTGGCCACCGCCACGCCGTAGGCGTCACCGATACGGGCCACGATCGAGAAGGTCATGACAGCGACCCTAGCGACGAGGGCTGGCAAGTGGACGGTAGGTTGACTCTCATGCGCATCGGAATGTTGACAGGCGGCGGAGATTGCCCGGGACTGAACGCGGTTATCCGGGCGGCGGTGATCCGGGGAATCCATGCTTATGGCCATGAGTTCGTGGGATTCCGCGATGGCTGGAAGGGCCCGTTGGAGGGCCTGGTGCGTCCCCTGGGCCTCACCGACGTCGACGGGATCCTGGCACGTGGCGGCACAATCCTGGGGTCCTCCCGGACCAACCCCTACAAGGTCGACGGAGGGCTGGACCGGATCAGGACGAACATCCAGGATGCCGGCATCGAGGCGTTGATCGCCATCGGCGGTGAGGACACGCTCGGTGTGGCCAAGAAGCTCACGGACGACGGCCTCGGTGTCATCGGGGTGCCCAAGACCATTGACAACGACCTGTCCGCAACGGACTACACCTTCGGGTTCGACACTGCGGTGATGATCGCGACCGAGGCGATCGACAGGGTGCGCACGACGGCCGAGTCGCACCATCGCGCGCTCGTCGTTGAGGTCATGGGCCGCCATGCCGGCTGGATCGCCCTGCATGCCGGGATGGCCGGGGGAGCGAACGTGATCCTGGTGCCCGAGCGCGAGTTCGACATCGAAAAGGTTGCCGCCCAAGTGCTCGCCTGTTTCGACCGGGGTGTGGCGCCGATCGTGGTGACCTCCGAGGGCGCGCTGCCGATCGGCGGAGCCGAGTCTCTCAAGACCGGCGAGCTGGATGCCTTCGGGCACATCCGCCTTGGCGGGATCGCCGACTGGCTGGCCGAACAGATCGAGAAGCGCACCGGCATCGAGACCCGCTCCGTCATCCTGGGGCACCTGCAACGCGGCGGAGTGCCCACGGCATACGACCGTGTGCTGTCGACCCGGTTCGGCCTGCACGCCGCTGACGCGGTGCACGACAAGGACTTCGGCATGATGGTCGCGCTGCACGGCACCGACATCGTCCGGGTCCCGTTGGCCGAAGCGGTGGGGACGCTCAAGACGGTCCCACCGGAGCGGATGACCGAGGCTGAGGTCTTCTTCGGCTGAAACCGACCTGGGAGGCGTCCACCTGATGGGCGCAACTAGTGGTGTGTCTCCAAAATAAATAGCCGCAGTTTGGTAGGCTGTTCGCATGAACAATGCCGCAGCCCCATTGGTCATGTGCGCCGGTCAACGTGAGGCGTTGACCATACTGTCCCGGTCCTCGACCGCGCCCCATCGTGAGGTTAAACGGGCAAGGTGCTGTTGATGGCCGCCGATGGTGTGGCTAACTCCAAGATCGCCGCGACCGTTGGGGTTACCCCAGTGACGGTCCGCTCGTGGAGGGGCAGGTTCGCCAGTGAGGGGCTATCCAAGTTCGGCCAGGTCCGTGAAGGGCGCGGCCGTAAGCCGGGGATCTCGGCGGACAAGGTCGAGGAGATCGTCCGCCTCACCCAGCACGAAAAGCCTTCCGGTGAAACGCATTGGAGCTGCCGGACAATGGCAAAGCAGGTCGGGGTCTCGCCGGCCACGGTCCAGCGGATCTGGTCCGGGCGGGGCCTCAAGCCGCATCTGGTCAAGACGTTCAAGCTCTCAGGCGACCCACTGTTCGAGGAGAAGCTCATCGATGTCGTCGGGCTCTACCTGAACCCGCCGGAGAACGCCGTGGTGCTGTGCATGGACGAAAAGACCTCCATTCAGGCACTGGACCACACCCAGGCCTCGCTTCCGATGACCAAGGGCCGGGCCGGCACGATCACCAGCGACTACAAGAGGCACGGGACCACCACACTCTTCGCCGCTCTCAACGCAGTGGACGGCACCGTCATCGGTACCTGCATGGACAAACACCGCCACGAGGAGTTCCTGAGGTTCCTACGCACCATCGACAAGGAAGTACCCAAAGGCCTTGCGGTTCATATGATTCTGGACAACTACGCAACCCACAAACACAAGGACGTCGTGGCCTGGCTCGCCAAACATCCCCGGTTCCAGCTGCACAACACAGCGACGTCCTCGTCCTGGCTGAACCTGGTCGAACGGTTGTTCCGAGACCTGAGCGGCAAGGCGCTACGCCGAGGCGTGTTCCACAGCGTTCCCGACCTGATCGCCGCCATCGAGAAATACATGCAGGTCCACAACATCGAGCCCAAAGCCTTCGTCTGGACCGCCACCGCAGAATCCATCCTGACCAAAGTCCGCCGCGGTCGAGTCGCCCTCAACCAAACCGTCAGTCAATGACGAGACACACCACTAGCAACCACGGAAGAAGCTATTGATGGACATCGCAGAGACCCAACATCAGCAGCCCGTCGACCCTGAGGTCCTCGCCGGACAGCAGGAGCACTGGGCGGTCACATTCGAGGCCAACCCGGACATGTTCGGTACCGACCCCAGCGCCCCCGGGCTCGCTGCCGCCGAGACGTTCGCGGCCGCGGGTCTTGGCAGCGTGCTCGAGCTCGGCGCCGGCCAGGGGCGCGACACCTTCTACCTGGCCCGCCAAGGCCTGCAGGTGACCGCGCTGGACTACGCCCCTAGCGCCGTCGAGACCCTCTCTGCCAAGGCCGAAGCCGGCGGCTTGGTCGACCTGGTCACCGTGGCCCGCCACGACATCCGCGAGCCGTTACCGCTGCCCGACGCCAGCATCGATGCCTCCTACTCCCACATGCTGTTCTGCATGGCCCTGACCACCAGCGAGCTCGAACGCCTCGTCGGCGAGCTCCACCGCGTGCTGCGCCCCGGAGGGCTGGTGGTCTACACCGCCCGGACCACCGCCGACGCCCACTACGGCACCGGCACGCCCCGCGGTGACGACATGTACGAACACGGCGGGTTCATCGTCCACTTCTTCGACCAAGCACTCATCGACCACCTCGCCGCGGGCTTCGAGCTCGTCGACGTCACCGAGTTCATCGAAGGGGACCTACCCCGCCGACTCGCCCGAGTCACCATGCGTCGGCCATGACCGGGCCGCTCGGCTGACCGCTGTGGCTGGACCGCTGACAACCAACCCGAACCCAGTAAGGAAGGAACCTGACCATGTCAAACAACCAAATCTCCGCCACCGAGATCACACGCCCGGAGGCGATCGCCGTCCCCGGAGGCGTCTATCTGCTGCTGCCTCTCTCCACCCCCCGAGACGTCCTCGACATATTCGTCGCCTCCTGCAACATCGGAGCCTGCGACTGTGACTCCACCTTTGTGTCCAAGATCACCGGTGTGGAGCTCTACGACGAGCCCGGCCGGCTACGCGTCCACATCACTGGCGACGTGACCCCTGAAGACGTTTTGGCCGAAATGGTCACCTCCGCTGAGCAGCTGACCGCGCAGCAGCCGGAGCCGGTCACCTAAACCGCCACCAACGGTCGACCTGCCGACATCCTCACATCGGCTGCCCACGCATATCGTGTGGCTCTCATTTGGCCTGCGCTGATCCGGGCACCACCCCAGGGCGGGGAGAGGCTCAAGAGCCCCGCAAGCGGATCTTCGAGCGGTTCAGCCGGCTTGAGTCCGGCAGGGCCACGGAGGGGTCCGGGCTTGGCTTGTCCATTGTCGCGGCGATCGCCGAAGCCCACGGCGGCGCCGTGCTTCTCTCGGGTGCTCCAGGCGAGAGGTCGACCTTCACGATCCGAATTCCACTTGTGGCCGGCACGCAACCATGGCAGGAAAGCAGGGTATGACGTGAGCAGAATCCTCATTGCGGAGGACGAGGCACGGATTGCCTCGTTCGTCGAGAAGGGTCTTCAAGCGGCCGGGTTCGCGGTGACCGTGACGGCCGACGGCGGGGAGGCACTCGCCCAGGCGCAGACCGGCCAGTTCGACCTGATGATCCTGGACGTTGGGCTGCCCGGACGTGACGGCTTCGACATTTTGCAGACCCTGCGCGGTGAGGCCAACCCCATCGCCGTGATCATGCTGACCGCAAGGGACTCCGCCGCCGACACCTTGCATGGGCTGGAAGGGGGTGCCGACGACTACATGTCCAAGCCCTTCCGTTTTGACGAGCTGCTGGCACGGGTGCGACTGCGGTTGAAGGATGCGCAGCCCGGCCCGGCCGAGGCGCTGCAGGTTCGCGGCCTGGAGCTCGACCTCAAGACGCGCCGGATCAGCGTTGTCGGCACCTCGCACGACCTCTCGGGGCGCGAGTTCGCCCTTGCCGAAGAGTTCCTTCGTCACCCCGTCCAGGTGCTCAGCCGTGAGCAGCTTCTCGTCCGTGTGTGGGGGCTCGATTTCGATCCTGGCTCGAACGTAGTCGAGGTTTACGTGCGTTACCTGCGCGCCAAGATCGGCGCCGAACGCATCGAGACGATCCGCGGCATGGGCTATCGCCTGAAGTAATGGCTTTCCGCGTCGAGCGCCGTTGCTGGAAGCCGCGCGCCGATGAGAACACTCTCATGCGGCTCTCCCTGTCAGCTCATACCGCGTTGAGAGAGTCACGGCAACGACCCGAAAGCGGGGCGTTCAATAGAAGGGCGAAACATGAAGACATCCATCAAGCTGGGCGTTGCCGCAACTGCGGGCCTGCTCGGCGTCGCACTGGCCGCGGGCGGCGCGTTCGCCTCCACCGGATCTACGACAGCCCGACACACCCCGGGTCGGGCTCTGCAAGACAGCGCCGTCGTGCACGCGATGGGGCAACGCGTCACCACGGCGATGCCAACGGCGAGAAGCACCACGGGCACCACGGCGACGCCAACCGCGATGCGCACCAGTCGCACCACGGCGACGCCAACCGCGATGCGCACCAGTCGCACCACGATGATGCCGACCACCACGAGCACCACCACGAGCACCACCACGAGCACCACCGCGACGCCAACCGCGACCAGTACCAGCGGCACCACGATGATGCCGAGGGCCACCACCGCCGGCAGCACGATGATGCGGTAGGCAGCGGAAGCAAACTCCTGCTTCGCCCCGGGCCGCTTGAGGGACTATTCAGGGTCCGGCGAAGTCAAAGTTGACGGCGTGTCGCGCGGCGACACGCCGTCAGCGATTGAGGCATGACGCCGGGTTTCTACATCGTTTCTTCATGGTTCCTGACCAAGACCGCGACATCTGGGCGCAACGCTGGAGGTATCCCGCAACAACCGGGCAGATACAGGAGGAGTTCACGATGATGGGTTCGTACGGAAGCGGAATGGGTTCGCTCGGATGGCTTGGCATGGGGGTCTTCTGGCTCCTCCTGCTCGGGCTGATCGTGTGGCTGGTCATGCGACTGCTACCCGGCAGCACCGGCCGTACGTCCCGCCCCACCGGTGATTCCGCGGCGGAGATCCTCGACCGCCGGATGGCCAGAGGCGAGATAGACGTACCTGCATGGCAGACCCAACGCGCTGCTCTCCAAGGCACCCAGGACAGCAGAAGGTGACCGCGGCGAGACGTCCTCTGTTGGTTGGCGCGTTGGTCGCAGCCGTGACCGCTCTTGTCGCGTCCGCAGCGGTGGCTGTCGGTGCCGGAAACGGTGGGGCAATTCCCGGCGGCATCGGTTTACTATCCGGCTCCTCGCCCGCTGCACCGAATCTTCCAGGGACCGTCGTGAACGTTTCCCTGACAGATATGGGTGGATCAATGATGGGCCAGCGCAACGGCATGATGGGCCAGGGTGGTGGCATGATGTCGGGCGGTTCTATGCGTCTGAGCGCGGATCAGGCCACAGTGCCCCACGGGACCGTGTCATTTCTTGCGACCAATGGCGGCAGCATCAATCATGAAATGGTGATCCTCCCGCTTCCGGCTTCTGGGGTTGTCGGCGCTCGCCCGATTGGCGCCGACGCGAAGATCAGTGAGGCGGGCAGCCTCGGCGAGGCATCCAACACCAATGGGAAAGGCGCCGGCCAAGGAGTCGCCCCCGGTGCCTCAAGCTGGATGACCGTCAACTTAGCGCCTGGGCAATATGAGCTTGTCTGCAACCTCCCCAATCACTACACCGCCGGGATGTATACCCAGCTCACGGTCACCTAGACCGCATCTCTCACCCCCGACATCTGGCCGCCTGTGGCGATGCCATCCGTTGGACTCCTGATCCCGCGGACGCCTCCGGCGGCAGCCACGACAAGCACCCCAGCGGGTGGCACTGCTTAGTTGACAACGCGCCCAGCTTAAACCGGGTCGCGGCCGCCTACCTCGAGTACAAGGGGTCGGGCATATTCTCGGCGGTCAACTCGCCCGCGCTCGCGCCGTGGTGCACCGGCATACGCGCAAACACACCCACAGAATCCCATACAGAAAACGTAAGGAATCCACCTCGATCACGCATACCCGGCGCGGCCTCGCCCTGCCCACAGCCTTGGCCGGCACCCTGATTCTGGCCTCGTGCGGAACCAGCTCCAACGGTGGTCACGATGTGTCCGGCATGAACGGCAGGACAACCGGCGCCCCCATCGCCAGCGGCACCCAGACCACCGCGCCCAAGAACGCGGCCGACGTCGCATTCGCGACAATGATGATCCCGCCCCAAATCCAGGCCAGGGTGATGGCCGACATGGCTGTCAAACAGGGGACCAACACCAACGTCAAGGCCCTTGCGCCCAAGATCAAGACGGCTCAAGGCCCGCAGATCGCGCGGATGTCGGGCTGGCTCACCGGCTGGGGAGCACCCGTCCCCGGCGGCGCGGCAGGGCAGGGCATGTCCGGCATGTCCGGAGTGGGTGGGCAGACAGGCGGGATGATGTCCGGGCAGGAGATGACCGATCTGGGCAGGGCGAGCGGTTCGGCGTTCGATCGGATGTGGCTGCAGATGATGATCAGGCACCACCGTGGCGCCGTGGCGATGGCCAGGACCGAGCTCGCCCAGGGGACCAACCCGCAGGGCAAGCAGCTCGCTCAGTCGATCCTCGACAGCCAGTCCACCGAGATCGCACAGATGACCTCGATCCTGACGCGAATCCCCGGCTGAGAGCTCTGTCCCGCCAGGACTTTCCCCTGCTGCCTTCCTTCGGCCGAACCATTTGGAGTAGAACCATGACCGAACATGCAACCAGACCCGCAATCGTGACCAGACGCACCATGCTGACCGGGGCCGGTGCTGGTCTTGTCGGAGTCGCCCTCGCCTCGTGTTCGAGGACCACCGCGAAGCCAAGAGCCATGGCGTCGATCAACGAGGCAGCCACCCTGGCGACCGAAGCCAAGCGCCCCCACACCGGCCGTACCCGCGCTTACCGGCTGACCCCTGCGCTCACCGACATCGATCTGGGTGGGCCCCGGGTGCGAACCCTGGTCTACGGCGACACAGTGCCCGGCACACCGATCCGCGCCAACGTGGGTGACGAGCTGTCCGTCGCCGTGACCAACCAGCTGGACCACCCAACCTCGGTTCACTGGCACGGCATCGCAATGCGCAACGACATGGACGGGGCCAAGCCGGCTTCGACGAACATCGCACCCGGCGTCGAGTTCACCTACCGGTTCTCAGTGCCGGACGCAGGCACCTACTGGGCACATCCCCACGTCGGCCTGGACACCGACTACGGCTTGTACCTGCCCGTCATCGTTGATGACCCGCGGGAGCGGGCGGACTACGACACGGAATGGATCGTCGTCCTGGACGACTGGACCCATGGTGTTGGTCAAAGTCCGCCAGCCATCTTCGAGGGTCTGCGCAAGAACGGCAGGGCGGGCATGCGAGGCACGGACCACGGGTCGAATCCCTCTTCCACATCCGACACGGGTGGCATGGTCGGGATGGGTGGCCTGGGCGTTGGCTCCAGCGTGCTGCTCGGCGGAGACGCGGGCGACATCGCCTACCCCTATTACCTTGTCAACGGCCGAATCCCCGCAGCGCCCACCACATTCACGGCGAAACCTGGTCAGAGGGTGAGGATCAGGATCATCAACGCCGGAGCAGACACGGCCTTCCGCGTCGCACTGGCGGGTCACCAGATGACAGTCACCCACACCGACGGCTTCCCCGTAGCGCCCAAGCTCGTGGATGCACTGCTGCTTGGCATGGGCGAGCGGTACGACGTCGTCGTCACTGTCAAGGACGGGGTGTTCCCGTTGGTGGCGATGGCCGAGGGCAAGAACGCGTTGGCCCGTGCGCTGCTGCGAACCGCGGCCGGTTCCATACCCGCGGAAAGCCACCTGCCCGCCGAGCTCGACGGCGCAGTGGGCACCGTCGACTCGTTCGCCGCTGCGACGCAGGTCAGACTTGGAGGACGACCGGATGTCAACCTAAAGGCTGACCTGGGCGGCAACATGACGAGCTACCGGTGGACCATCAACGGGCGAACCGCCGACCAGATGACGCCACTCACGATCCGCCAGGGCCAACGCACCCGGCTCACGTTCACCAACCGCACCATGATGTGGCATCCCATGCACCTGCACGGTCATACGTTCCAGGTCGTCAAGGCCAGCGGTGTCCCCGGTCCGCGCAAGGACACTGTCATCGTCCAACCCATGCGTTCGGTAGCCGTCGACCTGGTCGCGGACAACCCGGGTGACTGGATGCTGCACTGCCACAACGCGTATCACCAGGACGCAGGAATGATGACCCGACTGGACTACCGCTCATGACCCGCCCCCTAGACCCGGTCCCGACCCCGCGGGGGTTCGCAGGCTTTGACGGCACACTGCAATCCAGGCCCGGCGCAACTCTTTGACCGAAGTCGACCCGCCCGCGCAACCTCGAACACTCGCGGCCGCCAGACGGTTCGCACATCTTGACCAGCAGCGAACGAGGCCTGCTCGCTTGCCCCGAAGACGCCGGACGTGGTCGGCTGGGCGCCGCTTCCTCGGGCGCCGCTTCCTCGGGCGCCGCTTCCTACTCGCCGCGTGGGTCGACAAAGCCACAGCCATCGGCGTCACCCCCACCAGGGCCCTCGCCGTCACCACCCGCCGGGGCAACCGGGACCACCGCCGAGGCGAGGGCAGACATCGCGCAGGCGATCTCTGCGTCGCGAAGAAGCGGCGGAACCCTGGAGGTCATCGCCGTCACTGACAGTGGAAATACAGCAGAGCGTCGACTCGGGTGCATCCTTCAGTCCCTTAGATACCAACTGAGCCGGCGGCGCATCAGTCTGCGACGTGCCACACATCCTTGCCCACATTGGCGGACGTTCTCTTCTCGGCATGCCCGAATCATCACCGGTATATCGCGGAAGATCGCACGTCTTCACATCGACTACGTCCGGTCGTATCTTCCTGGTTGACCAAGCGTCCCGATCACCGTGAGAGCCCAAGGAACCCCCGGGGGCTCGACCCAAGGGGGTCGCGGTCTCCAAGCGGAACCTGGGCGGGCTGCTACCCGTATGCCCCGCCCGCGGTATTCACCGGGCCGCGGGCGTCAAAGGGAGACCGTGTTCTCCATTTCCTTAGTGCTGAGACACCCCGGGGGGTCACCTGCCGGTGTCATCACCCAGCACGGGCCGGCACACGACGACGGACATGCCCATAGCGTCGCAGGAGTGAGATCGAAGTGGCGCGCAACATCGCATGTATTCCGTCGAGCCTGCGGTTCGACACACCCGTTGATCCCGTCGAAGGGAATCGGTGTGCAGTGGGCCGTGCGGCGTTCATTGCGGATGGCGAAGGTCGAGGATCGCGCAGGCACGGCGCGCGACGGTGCTACGGATGACGGGCATGCCCTCGGCGGTCAGCTCGGCGCGGGCCTGGGCTTGGAGGGCAGGCCGCAGGCCGTCGGTCTCGGCCAGTCGCGCCTCCAGGGCTGCGAGATCGCGGGCGTCCATGGGCTGGTTGACTGCGAGAGTCAGGGTGTCCCACCAGGGGCCGGCTTCGGCCACCCTTGCGGGCGAGCGACTTTCTCGGTCCCGGGCAACCGCGAGGAGGGCCTGCTCCATCGATGCCGGCGGCCACCCTCTGGTCGCCACGGCGAGTTTGATGACGACTGCCAGGCACCGAGCGGTCCATCGGGCGGTTGGTTTGCCGAGTATCTGGCGGGCGGTCATGCAATGCTGGGCCAGCTGGTCGAGGTCGGTGATGCCGCAGGCGTCCAGCAGGGCGTCGTCCGCCTCCTCCACCGACGTCGGCGCGGATCGCCGAGGGCGTGAGGGGGTGGGGGGAGGAGGTTTGTCGGTAAGGATCTCTGGGTTGGGCCGCAGTTCTGCGGCCACCCTGGCCGTAGATGTGCGGCCGGGGGTAGCCGCAGATGTGCGGCTACCGGTTCGGGGCATCTCGGGGGTAGCCGTAGATGTGCGGCCACCCTCCTGCACGGTTACCGCCGGTGGGGTTGTCCGCACGTGGTACCGGTTGGACAAGAACC
>Ga0209484_10000052_pt1 | contig 22838 bp, 23 predicted proteins | sample NGEPer16B_FD_185493 | JGI IMG/M metagenome (GOLD analysis project Ga0209484, IMG submission 185493) | Arctic peat soil microbial communities from the Barrow Environmental Observatory site, Barrow, Alaska, USA - NGEE Permafrost159B-16B... | ecosystem: Environmental > Terrestrial > Soil >... | reverse complement strand
ATATAAAGCTCTTTCAAAGTTGGTGCGCGGAATCCCCGTCCATACGACCCGCGAAGATTAAACTCTCCCGGACGGTAATTCATCGCAAGCTGCCATGTTGCATTTGCTTGATATTCAGAATGGAATGTCATTCTGCCTCCGACAACTCCTGTTAGTTTTGGTGCAATGTCCCAGACATCTTCGGCAAATAGAATCAATGCCTGAGCCGTTTTACGATCAGCTAAGCCATTGGCCGAAAATAGTTCATCCTTATTGTACTCTATTCCGGCAACAAGGGAATTACTAGTTGAAAGCTTAATATTATCCTGTAAACGGGCTGAGCTGAATATTTTATCATAGTGTTTGGTCACATCGCCAACAGCAGGAATATCAAGACTATATGACAGATAACGATCAGAATACCAGACAGCTTCCAGCTCATGATGATCCGAAAACTTATAATTTCCGGTTAAACGATAGTTGTAATCCTGATATCTTCTGTCAGGAAGTAATGGCGTCGTATTGATATCAACTCGTCTGAAATAGCTGAAATCACCTTTTACATTTAAACGATCAGAAAATTGATAACCAAATCGTTGATCGACAGCATAGTTTTTAGTTGCTTCCACTGTCTTTCCCGGTTCCTCCGGATTAATATCCCAGCCATCTAACTTATTGTATATAAAAGAGGTGCGTGAAGATAATCCACCGCTTTTCAATCCCAGATCAACAAAGTACCGCTGTTCACCATAGTCGGAGAATCGGGTTCCTATCGATCCTTCACAGGTTTTCGTATTTTTTTTGGTTATAATATTGATTACCCCGCCAATAGCATCAGAACCGTAAAGCGCAGACGAAGCTCCCCTGACAATCTCAATCCTATCGATGTTTTCGGTATTAATCCGTGACAAATCGACATTTTCCTTTGTGTCGCCTGGACTCAGTCGTTCACCATCAACTAAGATCAGGATATATTGATTGCCAAAACCATTCATTTGCAAACTACTACCACCCGAACCTGCTGATAAATTTTTAGAATCGATACCAGGGAAATTACTAATAAGCGCATCGCCAAGTGAGATGGCATCCGTTTTTTGTAATTCCGATCCATATACAATCTGGGTATGAATAGGGACATTCTTTAGAGGCCGACCCGAACGAGTTGCTGTCACTACGATTGCATTTAGGTCAATTACAGCCTGTTCAAGAACAAAATCGACGCTATTTTTCTGACCTTCAATCATTGAAATCTGCTTTTCAATGGTTTTATATCCCGCATAACTTGCCCTGATCGTTTGTGAACCGATTAGTTTACCTGTTAACTGAAATTTCCCGTTTCGATCAGTAAGGACGGCGATGCCTTTGTCAGGTATGGAGATATACGAATCCTCCAAAGGTTTTCCGTCTACACCTGTCACGCTGCCCTCTATTAAAGCGGTCTGCGCAAAGCTTTGAATCACAAAGCTGTTCACAATTAATAATAATATAAGAATTCTCTTCATTTTACGAATTTAATAAATCAATAATGACCAATCATTTAAAAATCAAGGAAATTTTCAAAAAACTGAAAGAATTGACTGTTAAAGCAGATTTACATCTATCAGTTACAGCCGAAAGTTACCAAAGTTTAAAATAAGGAGATAGGGGGTGCGCGAAGGAGTGAAATTCCCGAATCCGTCGTTTCAAAAAGAAGGGGAAAATAGAAGTTAAGCAACTTAATCCGGGTAAAGAAATGAACAGGGAATTGAGTCGTTTTATCAGTAATAATTTGATTATCAAAACTAAAACTCATCAAGCCTTCAATAGGAGATTCATTCACCTTTACGAACTCATTCTGCGCTTCAGAAGTTGAATTTGAAGTAAAAAGAGGTATACCGGCATGACCACCCCAGACAATTGTCAGTGAGAGGGCCAAAATATATGGAAAAAATCCTGCGATAGAACCAAGATAAAACATTGCGTTAAATATGATTTGATAAACAGACTACAATTGATGAAGGTTTTTAGTTTCTGAATAACCCAAAATTTCTATCTTTAAACCAAAAATACATGAGGAAATTAATGATTCTACTATTTGCAGGATTCTCGGCCTGTACCGGGCCAGCACCGAAAGGGGCAAAGACAACGCCGGATTTTCAGGTTCCGGAAACAATTATTGTTCAGGTTATTGACAGCTTAAAATTGAAGCCCGGCATTTCAAATCCCATAAGACTTGAAAAAGGGGTCAAACATGCAGCCTCCTTATGGCGCGCTGAAGACGGAACATCAGTTGAATTTGCAGCTTTTTGTAAAACCAACTATGTCGCGAATGATACTGAAAGAGAATTGCTTTTTGATAAAGTAAGTAAAAACCTCGAATCAATTTATGGTCATTATAATAAGATGTCGCTTGATCTGAGGGAAAATGTTGACCTAAACAATGGACCGATGCTCGATATCGACAAGGAATTTAGTGGATATGCTGTCGGAGCACATTTCCTTTCGGATCTTTATGCCAACAAAATAGCGTTTAATATTGCCCTTAACTTTCCTTATTATACGCTCGAAGAGAAAGAAAAATTCGATCAGTCGGTGACACGAAAAGATTGGGCTATGGCCCGGCTGGGTGACATTTTCGTATCGCGCGTACCTGCAGAGCTTCAACAGGCAGCCGCCAAAGCGGCAGCCGATGCTGATATTTATATTTCGGAATACAATATCGAAATGGGAAAACTGCGCACCGATTCAGGTAAGCAACTCTTTCCTGATAAAATGGTACTCCTCTCCCACTGGAACCTTCGGGATGAAATTAAAGCAGACTACGAAAATAAAGAGACGGGCAAAGAAAAACAGGAGATGATTTATAAGGTTATGGAAAGAATTATAAATCAGGATATCCCCGAAAAAGTAATCAACAACCCAAATTTTCAGTGGGCCCCTTACAGTAACAAGGTTTATGAAAATGGGAAAGAGATTTCCTGCCCGGCTGAACCTGATAACCGGTACCAGCAGATTATCAATAATTTCAAAGCAGAGAAGGCGATTGACACTTACAGTCCTGAAATGAATACCTTCATTTTAAGAAAGTTCTCGGGAGAGATGGAGATACCTCAGGAAGAAGTTGAAACACTCTTCGATGCCTATCTTCGTTCACCCCAACTGGCAAAAATCGCAACAATAATTGAGAAGCGCCTCGGACGGAGCTTGCGTCCGTATGATATTTGGTACGATGGTTTTAAAGCACGGAGTGTTATTCCACAGGAAGAGCTAAATGCAAAGACAACGTCGCGGTATCCAAATCCAAAAGCTTTTGAGGCCGATATGCCCAATATGCTTACCAAATTGGGATGGACGAAGGAAAGGGCACAGTATCTTTCTGCTAAAATAACAGTCGATCCGGCACGTGGTTCAGGTCATGCGTGGGGAGCACAGATGAAAGGAGAAAAGGCTCATCTGCGTACTCGAATTCCTGAAAATGGGATGGATTACAAAGGATATAACATTGCAGTTCACGAATTTGGCCACAATGTTGAGCAGACTATTTCACTCTACGATATCGACTACTATCTATTAAACGGCGTTCCTAACACGGCTTTTACCGAAGCGCTTGCTTTTATTTTTCAAAGCCGCGATTTGCAATTACTCGGAATAAACAACCCAAATCCAGATCAGGAACAGTTAAACACCCTGGATACAGGATGGTCCTTGATGGAAATTATGGGTGTTGGTATGGTAGATATGAAAATCTGGAAATGGCTTTATGCCCATCCAAAGGCAACAGCCGCCGAGTTAAAAGTTGCTGTTCTGGCAATTACAAAAGAGGTTTGGAACACCTATTTTTCTCCTGTATTCGGAATAAAAGATGAACCAATTTTAGGCATTTATTCGCATATGATTTCGAATCCCTTGTATCTTGCAGCCTATTCTTATGGACAAATTATTGAATTTCAACTGGAAGAACACCTGAACGGCAAAAGTTTTTCGAATGAAATCGACCGTATCTATCAACAGGGAAGATTGATACCACAACGGTGGATGGAAGGAGCCGTTGGTTCTAAAATCTCGGTAAAACCAATCGCAAATAAATTGGACAAGGCAATCTAGTAAAAGATATTTAATCAGAAAATCCGGAAAAGTGTATTCATCACTTTTCCGGATTTTCTGATTAAAAGGGTTTCCTCTAATTCAAATAATACACAAAACCAATGGTGCCCGACATCATTTCAATAGGAATATTGGCACTTCCGTTTCCAAGTTTTTCGGTCAATATCGTAGTTTCCTGTTTGGATACCCTGATCTGTTCATATTGAACCTTTGCGGTTGAGCGGTAATAATCGATTCCAACTCTTAGATTTATTCGCTCAGTAACCGGGAAACGCAAAGCAGTACCGGCCATAAGTCCATACGAAACATTGATCGTCGATGTGTTTCTGTCGAGATAAAACCAATTATTTGCTGGTTTCTCGTACAATAATTTTTGCTGAGGCAAATAAGCAACATTCATACCTCCAAGAACCTGAAAATCCCAATAAACACGGTCAAAATTAATCGTATATACCGGACCTGCCAGCAAAGCATTCCACATCCAGGAATTTGCTCTCATTGAAAGAAATTCGCGGTCAGCTTCTTCAATAACAGGATAAAACGCCTGCATCCTGGTTTCAAGTTTCGTTCCCAACCAGTTACGGTCAACAGGATTGGTATTCATCATCGCCATTCCCTTAAATCCCCAATGGTTACTTACAGGATAGGTGGCATCCAACAAAAGAGCAAAGCCATTTTTCGCATATCCCGACTCATTATTGTCAATATCTGTATTTGCAAATGTTCCCAAAGGCCGTGATCCCCCCATCGAAAAAGAGAAGTACCAATTATCGGATTGAGAATATGCACTGATTGACAATACAATAAACAGAAATAAAGCAGTTATTTTTTTCATTTTTTGATTATTAACGGTATACAATCCTCAAAAGTAAAGAAGGATACGCGATGTCTCATCTAAAAGATGATTAATATCTTAAAAGAGTTGCAGAAAAGGGAGAATAGCTCCCTGAATAATTTTTCCGGTTTCCTGATCCAGTTGGCTTCCGAAAAGACTATGTGGAATTGCAAAAATTATAATTGTGACCAAAGAGGCAAAAACCGCCCAAAAAGCCGAGTTCTTATTTCGAAGCATTTCCAATGCCATTAACCATACCAAAATAGCTATTAATGTCTTATTGTCAGTCAGATCCCATCCAAAAGGAACACCAGCCCACCATTCATTAAATGCGTATTTCTGAACAATTGGCCCCAGCACGAGACCACCAACAGCTAAAATAGCAAATGTAAGTACCGTCATAAATTTATAGGAACGTATTTTAAACAGGGCATATATACCAGTGACATTACTAAAAAGCATACCCAGGAACATCAGTATTATATGGATAATCAATACAACCGGGGGAACATCTCCTTTAAACCGGATGATCACTGAGGCACCATTATCTATTATGATTGGATTCCCGTCCTTTTCAAGCGCTAACCTGTACTCAAGTTTTCCGGCCGGTGGTTGATTCGGAAGAAATGCAGTAAGCTTATCCCCTTCCCTTTTCAATTCAATTTTTGTCATTTCGTCCTTAGAGGGATATTTACGGTAAAGCAGAAAGCCTTTTACCGTTATATCGCTAATCTGAAGAACAACCGGGCAATCAGTAGTTCCTCCATGCGTACGCTGAAATACAACAGGAAACCGTTGGATCCCATTACTAACCTCTGTTTTAAGTGGTTTTGTTGGTCCGGTGACTCTCTGGTAATATCCGGCCGCAGCGGTTATCAGTATAGCAAAAATCCATATGAAACTTTTCATTCGTATATATTATTATTAAGTTACTGTATCTCTTTTGGATCGGAAAGCATCATTCCAAACCTTGCTGCTAACCACTCTAGGAACTCGCAAGAGTTTATACATCCTCTTTTGCGGTATTTGTGCCATGCTCGTTTCATAAGTAAACAATTTTTGTTTTAATTATTTTCAAACACGTTAAAAACTATATGATGACTTGAGAATGGTTCTATTTCAAATATTCGATGGTAATTTGGCCGTGAAAATAGCAATAAATTACTATTTTTACGACTTCAACAATCTTTAAAACTAAAATACATATGCGGTTACAAACTATTGCTATCATGTTGATATTTGCGATTGCCTCATTTTCGGCAAACGCGAAAGCGAAGAAAGAGGCAGGACTGAAAATCGGTTTTGTGGTCAGCGAAAAGGATAAAAAGGTTGATGTAATGATTGATGGAAAGCTATTTACCTCTTACATCTGGCCCGATAATGTAATGAAACCGGTACTTTATCCGGTAATGACTTCAGAAGGCACTGAAATAACCCGTGGTTACCCGTTGAGACCAAGAGCTGGCGAACGTGTTGATCATCCTCACCATGTTGGAATTTGGTTTAATTATGGTGATGTTGACGGATTCGATTTTTGGAATAACTCCGAAGCCATCCCCGCGGATAAGAAAAGCGGTTATGGTACCGTGAAACATATGAAGATTAATCAATTAAAAGAGGGCAACGGAGAAGCGCTGATGGTGACTACTGAAAGCTGGATCGATCCTTCCGGAAAAGAACTTTTATCGGAAAAAACTGAATATCATTTTATTGCAAAAGGAAAAACCCGTATCATCGACCGTATCTCAACACTTACGGCAACGGATAAAACCGTTTCAATGAAGGACAACAAGGAGGGGATGATTGCTATCCGCGTTGCTCGTCAACTTGAACTTCCGTCGAAAGACGAAGTGATTATGACCGATGCACAAGGAAATCCTACTACCGTGAAAAAAATGACCAATGAAGGAGTATCGGGAAGTTACAGAAGCAGCGAAGGGATAAAAGATGATGCAGTATGGAGCACGCGCGCGAAATGGATGGATTTGAACGGCACGATAGGTACCGAAAAAATCGCCATTGTAATTTGTGATCATCCCAAAAATCAGAGCTACCCCACCTACTGGCATGCAAGAGGATACGGCCTATTTGCCGCCAATCCGCTGGGCTGGAGTGTTTTCACAAAAGGAAAAGAGACACTGAATTATTCCATTCCGGCCGGAAAATCTTCCATTTTCAGGTATCGTTTTATCATCCATTCAGGAGCTGATCTCACTGACAGCGAAATAAATGGTTATGCTGCCGATTTCGCAGGAAAATATTAGCAGAAAAATAAGTTTTTTTCAAAATCCGGGTTCATCCCCGGATTTTTTTATTTTTACGCATTGTAACTGAATTTTCAAACCAACATCCGCGTCCTGTAATACCTTTTTTCATGGCCCTTAATTACATCTGGATATTCTTCTTTCTTATCGCCTTTGTGATCGGGCTCGTAAAATTGATTTTCTTTGGCGATCTTGAAGTATTTCCCGAAATGGTGAATTCGACGTTTGAGATGGCAAAAACAGGATTTGAAATTTCGCTGGGACTAACAGGAGTTCTTACGCTGTGGTCGGGAATCATGAAAATAGGTGAAAAGGGGGGAATAATCAATATTATTTCCCGGTTAATCGGACCATTTTTCAATAAACTCTTCCCTGAACTTGGAAAGACCCATCCATCTTATGGTCCTATGATGATGAATTTTGCAGCCAATATGCTCGGCCTCGACAATGCGGCCACTCCAATGGGTTTGCAGGCGATGAGCGAGATGCAGAAGACCAATCCAAGTAAAGACACGGCTTCGAATGCACAAATCATGTTTCTCGTTTTGAATGCTTCTGGCCTTACGATAATACCTATCTCCATCATGGTTTACCGCGCGCAGCTTGGCGCTGCCGATCCTTCCGATGTTTTTATCCCGATACTAATTGCCACTTTTTGTTCATCCTTCACGGGACTGATTATGGTATCTATTTACCAGCGCATCAATTTATGGGATCGCACCATTATCTCCTATTTATCAGGCATGCTTCTTTTAGTTGCAGGATTGATTTACTGGACGACTACCCTTCCGCAGGAAAGCCTTTCCCAATATTCCAAAGTATTCAGCAATGTGGTACTCTTCTCGGTCATCATTTCATTTTTGCTGCTCGGTATTCGAAAAAAAATCAATGTGTACGAGGCATTTATTGATGGTGCAAAAGAGGGTTTTAACACGACAGTAAAAATCATCCCTTATCTTGTCGCAATACTTGTCGGAATCGGCGTTTTCCGCGCTTCAGGTGCAATGGAATATATGATATCGGGTATCAGATGGTGCGTGGAAGCTGTCGGCATCAACAGTGACTTTGTAGGTTCGCTTCCAACTGCGCTGATGAAACCGCTGAGCGGAAGCGGCTCCCGCGGAATGATGATCGACGCGATGAAAACCTTTGGAGTTGATTCGTTTGTGGGAAGATTGTCGTGCATTGTACAAGCGGGTGCCGATACCACCTTCTTTATCCTGGCTTTATACTTTGGTTCTATAGGGATCAAAAAAACACGGCACGCCCTGGTCTGCGCACTGACAGCCGAGTTTGTTGGTATTATCGTTTCAATTTTTCTGGGATATTTGTTTTATCACTAATTCCAACCATCGATTTTGAGAAAGGCTACTTACCTCCGGGCGAGGTTCCTTCGAAATAAACCTTGATTTCGCGCAAAAAACATGTGATCCGGCGAATCACCCCCTTCCCGATTATCAAATTATATGGCAAATTCCTTCAGGCAGATTCATTTCAACTACAGCCGGATCCATTTTTGCTATAGCGGGAACTAATTTCCCCGAAGCGGAAACCATTCCCGCTAAAGCCAGATCTATTCTTCCTGAAGCGGAAACCATTCCCGCTAAAGCCAGGTCCAACCTTTAAAAAAGAATCCCCGGCAAGGATAAACCTGACCGGGGAAATATTTAACAATTGAATAACAAAAACTTAGTTGATTGTTTTTGTCGATTTTGCATCAGATGCTGTTGCCCCGGCTTTGGATTTGCAGCAGGCAGCAGGCTTATCTGCGCTTGCTGTACTTGCACCTTTATTGGCACATGCAGCAGCTGCCTCTTTACTACAGGTTTTCCCATCGGCCATTTTCTCACCGCTCTTGCAACACGCGGTTGCTTCTTTTTTCGCAGGAGTTGTGGTGCTTTTAGCATCTTGTGCATTTACATTTACTGATGCAAGCGTCATCCCGACGACCATCAAAAACAAAAAGGTTATTTTCTTCATATTCAATAATTTTAAATTTATAATAATTAGCTCATATCTGCAATGGTCGTTACAATACTATGAAAAACTACCATACTAAGTAGAAAACGATTTCCTACTGAACTATGTTTCAAATAAAGGGATTTTTTTCCAATTTGTAATCAATACGATCTTACTTTTTTACAGGCGCAATATCCGCCGGACACTTGTCGGTATTTTTTAAATCGCAAACAGCACATTTTTCGTCTCCCTCCATTGCATCTTTTCCGTAACCGGAACACGAGCTACGGGGAAATTCACCTCCCGGACGGCTTAAAACCTTAATCAGCAATCCGGCAAAGGCAGCAGCCAATAAAATTATAGTAATAATCAATATCTTGATATCCATACAAGTAATATTTTTTAATGAATGATCATTGGTTAATTGCTTTTCAATAAATGGAATAATAGCTGGTAATATCAAAAAGCTAAAATTGGTATTACATTGAATTAAGGATTGCCTGACTGCTTTTGTTCATTTAATACAAAAAAGTACTTTTCTATGAGTAATGTGTGATATGACAATAATCTTACCGATTGAATGCTTATAATTGCAGAGGAATAAACAAATTGCTAAAAAAAGGTTACTGAACTAATTATACCTGTATGGCTTTCGACAAAATGGTAATGGCTGTTGAAGAGGTTTTCAGAGAGTTGGATGAACACATTGATCAAATGACCTCAAAAACAGGAATGAAATGCCTCCATCTTTGTGGTGCATGTTGCCGGAAAACTGATATCGAAGCAAGTCCTATCGAATTTATTCCATTGGCAGCATGGCTTTACAAAAACGATAAGGTTGACGAATTTCTAACGAGGCTCGATCAAAGCGACAAAACAGGATATTGTGTCCTTTTTTCACCAGATGCCTGGAAAGATGGAAATTGGGGATGTACGAATTACGAAAAACGGGGACTGATTTGCCGGCTGTTCGGATTTGGCTACCGTCTAAACCGCGAAGGGACACCTGAACTTGTTACTTGTAAGCTTCTAAAAGAAAGTTGTCCTGATGCTGTTGCGAGGGCGCGTCAATCAGGTATCGAAACACCAGATGAGGTTCCTCTTTTCCGGAACTATTCAATGCAACTTTACAGCATTGATCCTGATCTTGCAATTAATCGATTACCTATCAATCAGGCGATTCGATTGGCAATCGAAAAACTCTACTTTCAGTACGCCCCCGGATTTGGAACACGATTCAGAAGAAGAATAAATACCAGGCTTAAATTTCGAAAAAAGTGGTTACAGAAAATGTTGATCAGAGCGTAATTACTTTGTCGGAACTGCCGATTAACCTAATCAAATCGGGCATCCCGCCCTTCTTTCCGGAGGAAAGCTCAGGCAAAACTTCGAAAAAATTCAGACATGTCGTGCAGGTTATAATTGAAGTTCCCCTTTTTTCGAGTTCAATAAGTGAATCTTCAATTACAGAACCTCTAAGATTTAGCTTAATACCATCCGCATAAAAAAAGATGGTCCCGGGAATTTGATTTTCTTTCAACAAAGTCCTGAAAAAATTCATTATTAGCACTGTTTGAAGTTCATGAGGAGCATCTCCCATGCCTTCACGCGTTACCAGTAAAAGTGTATTTTTCATTTTTTTAATCAATAATATAAAAAACAAAATGCCCGATCATTGATCAGGCATTTTGTCTTATGTAAAAAGGCTTATAATGTATTAAGCTGTTTTTCGCAATTTGTTTTAATTGTTTTCGCAGTTGCGTCAGCAGGATTTAGCTCAATTGCCTTATCCAAAGACGGGATGGCATCGCTAAATTCTTTTTTCACTTTTTCGATATCAGCAATATAAGCAGGATCATTGGTATCCTTATATTTCTTTGATTTCAGTTTATCAATTGCACCTTTAAGCATTTTAGCACCATTGTTGTACTGAACACTACCTTCCGTAAGATAATATTTAGCAAGGTCCGCTTTAAACTTAGCGTTTTCAGGAAATTTAGTAATTCCCTCATTCATAACCTCAATGTACTCCTCATTCTTTTTTTGCAACTTCAGAACCATTGCTTTATTAAAAAAAGAATCTTCAGGTTTGTAATTACCGGCAATTGCCATGTCAAAGTATTTCTCAGCTTTTTGATAATCCTTAATTTGAATGGCGCAAACTGCCGTATTATAAATCATTGGATAATCCGGAGCTGCAGTACCCCAAACTGCGATCGCTTTTTCATAATTCGCAACTGCTTTTGCATAGTCTTTAGCTTTGATCGCAGCATTTCCTGCATTTTTAAAAGTTGCAGCATCCTGGGCCATCAGGGATCCAAAACTAAGACATAAAATAAAAATAAAGATCACATTCTTCATACTACTCAATTTTAATGGTTTAACTTAAATAATTAGCTTTTTTAAGCAATTGTGTCATCGCCAAAATTACTAATATTTAATAATTATCAAAATTTATTGAGAACGAACTTAAGGATTGTACAAATCTTTGTTATAAAAACCCAGAATATTCTGAATCATTACACAATACGATTGTGCCCTGGTATCCAATGGATTCTGTTCAAGAAATAATGAAAAATGATTAAGCGCCTCGCCCCAACGTTGAAGTTTAAAATAAATTTCACCCTTCAGGAATGTCACCTCCCCATTGTTATCAATGACCGCTTCATTTAGAATTGTCAAGGCATCTTCCGTCCTGTTTTGCGCAAGTGCTTCTTTTGCACTTTTTAATATGGTCTCAAACTTCTCCAAGTTTCCTAATATTAATGTACTTAAAACATCAGGCATCTGCCCGGGTCACCGAATGGACACCTTTGATATTCTTCAATTTCTGCATCAGAAAGTCCAGATGTTCCAGATCATTCACAAACACCCTTAAAGTGCCGTCAAACGATTTATCTTCTGAATTAATTGCAATTGAACGCATTTGGATTCCAACCTCCTTCGAGATAATCCGCGAAATATCTGTTACAATGCCGAGACGGTCAGATCCAGAAATATGGATGGAGGCCTGAAAAGAGTTTCTTTTCCCAGTAAGTCTCCATTTGGCCTTGATGATCCGATAGGGATACCGCTCAAACAACTGTTTGGCATTTGGACACATAACCCGATGAATTTTAATCCCTTCAAGGATTGTAACAAACCCAAATATTTCATCACCAAAGATCGGGTTGCAACAAACAGCCAGTTTATAATTTACATCTTTCAGGTTATTATCAATCACAAGATAATCATCACTATTATCAAATGACAACTCTTTAACCTCCTGATCCGGAATTAATTCAGTCAATTTTTCCTGTTGCGACTCCTCGTGTTTACCAACAATCTGCTCCTTTATTTCAAGCGTATCGATCTTTCCTACCGAAATATTGTAGTAAAGATCAGCCGCAAGCTTTAACTTGTAATGTTTTAGTAAATCCCGAATTACAATATCATTAAAATCGATTTTCCAGTTTTTAAACTTCCGTCGAAGAATTTCCTTCCCGTTCTCTGCTTCCCGTTTGTGTTCTTCATTCAAACTGGCCTTGATACGGGTTTTTGCTTTTGAAGTGACCACAAAATCGAGCCAATCCATTTTCGGTCGCTGATTATTAGATGTTTCTACCGAAATCTGATCACCATTTTTCAGTTGATACTTCAAAGTTACCAGCTTATTATTGACCTTGCCACCTACACACCGGTCGCCAATGCGGGAGTGAATCTCATACGCAAAATCAAGTAATGTTGCCCCAGCCCGCAATTTGATCAGGTCACCCTTGGGTGTAAAGACAAAAATCTCATCCTCGTAAATGTTAACTTTAAAGTCATCGATAAAATCAACCGGATTAAGTTGCGGATTTTCAAGAATCTCACGTACATTCTTCAGCCATTTATCAATTTCTGCTCCCCCTTTTCCGCCTTTATACCGCCAATGGGCAGCAAGTCCGTTTTCGGCAATATCATCCATCCGATGTGTTCGTATCTGAACCTCTACCCAACGGTTTCCAGGACCCAGCACGGTTGTGTGCAGCGATTCATACCCATTTGACTTTGGATAAGTAATCCAATCCCGAAGCCGGTCAGGATTCGAAAGGTACTCCTCAGTAACCACTGAAAAAACCTGCCAGCAAGTCGCTTTCTCATTTTCGGGTTCAGAATTAAGGATAATACGAATAGCAAAAAGGTCATAGACTTCATGAAAATCGACCTTCTGCTTTTGCATTTTATTCCAGATCGAATAGATCGATTTGGTTCGGGCCTTCATATCAAAATCGAATCCCCTGCTATGAAGTTTCTGCTCAATTGGAGTAACAAATGCAGAAACAAAGCTTGCCCGCTCAACAGATGTCTCTTTCAGCTTTTCAACAATTGCTTCATAATCTTCAGGGTGAAGGTATTTAAGCGCAAGATCGAGTAACTCAGAGTTCACTTTATACAAACCCAGACGATGCGCCAGAGGCGCATACAAATGCCAGGTATCTATTGAATATCGTTTTTGAATATCAGCTGGCAGTTTATCCATTGTCCGCATATCCTGCATCTGATCGGCAATTTTAATTAAAATCACTTTCACATCACCTGAAAGCGCAAGCAACAGCCTTCTGAAATTCTCACTTTGAAATGCAAGATTTTCGGTATTTAAAGAATTGATTTTAAGTATTCCATCAAGGATTTCTGCGACATTGACGCCAAACTGTTTTTTTACTTCGTCAACTGAAAAAACCATCTCTTTGTCGACAAAAACATTGTGCAACAAGGATGAAACAAGCGCGTCAGTTGATAAACCCAGCTCAAGAACTGCAATTTTCGCAACCGATATCGAGTGATTTAGAATAAACTCACCATTTTCCCACTCTGAATTACCGATTGCTTTTGCGGCGAAGTGGAAAGCCTTTTCAACAATTGGCAGGTCACTTTCGGGCAGATTCTTTGTACACTGAAAGATCAGTGCATTATAGGAATTCTGTATTTTTTCGTTTAGTATTTGATCCACGATAAAAGCTTTTTGAGAATAAAATATTCATTACCAACATGTAACTAAGGAAACATCCCGCCATTCTGTATTCCCTGGTTTCGATTCCATGGATCACCATTGCGCTGAATGGTGAAACCTGCTGAAATGCTGAACTTTTCAGAGAACTTATAACCAACAAACAGTGAACTACTGTAATTGGTTTGCCAATTAATCCCCGATTGCTGTGAATACGCATTGAAACTTTTTTCGGAATAGCCTGCTGTTCCCACTGACAATCTGTTATTCAACTGATAAGTACGTATTCCATAAGTTCCCTGGTAGACATCCAAAATAGATCCGCCATAAAGACTTAACGGACTAATCATAAATGGGAACGTATTCAGGCTTCTCAATCCCAATAAAGATCCCGTTTCGGTTTTCCAGCCTTTCGTCAAATTAAAATTCAAATTCGGTAAAACTGGATTTTGAAGTTCAAAACCGCTCTTTAGATCCTGGTGCAAAACTGGAATTGAAACTGAATCCGGAGGCATTTGCATACCTGCAAACTCCGGGAAAGCCCGTGATTTAGCTGTTGAAGGTATCTTATCAACCAACGTATCTCTTTCCTGAGCAAAAATCTTCGCCTGAAAACTCAATATTACGATTATGAAAATTACAACATACCTCATGATCACCCAGTTAAAAATCATTTCATTATCAGCAATTAGCTCTTTTCTTTATTGGCCGGCCAGTATTCGGCAGTTTTCCAGATTTTCGATTCGGAACGCGCATTCTTCAGATAAGCCTCAATTTTGGCAACAATTTCAGGATGCGCTGCTGCTACATTCTTATCTTCATGAATATCGACACTTAAATCGTACAATTCAAGAGGTTCGCGAATACCAAACCTGACAGCTTTCCATTTGCCCATTCGTACGGCCTGTTTGGTTCCACCTTCGTGAAATTCCCAATACATGAAATCATGTTCCGTCTGATGGCCCTTTCCGGTCAATACCGGAACCATCGAAATCCCGTCGGTAGGTCTTGACAACCTGACTCCAGCCAATTCTGCAGCTGTAGGCAGAAAATCCCAAAATGCAGAAGGATAATCTGAAGTTTTTCCAGGGGAAATCTTTCCCGGCCAACTTGCAATAAATGGAACCCGGATACCCCCTTCGTAGAGGCTGCGTTTGTATCCTCTTAATGGCCCTGCACTTCTGAAGAAATCGGGATCGGCTCCCCCTTCGAGGTGAGGACCATTATCTGATGTGAAAATAACCAATGTATTCTTTTCGAGGCCTAATTCCTTTAATTTGGCCATGATCTCACCTACAGAACGATCGAGTCGGCTCACCATTGCAGCAAAAGCGGCTTTAGGTTTCTCTTGTGAACCATATCCCCCCTTCCGGTAATTAGGTCCCGAATCGACTCCTTGATAGGGCGTTTCGGTAAACTTATCTTCGAACTCATCCAATAAAACATCATCCGGCGCAAGCAATTCGGCATGGGGAATTACATACGGGCAAAACATGAAAAATGGGGCATCTTTATGCTTTTCGATAAACTGAAGCGCCATTTTGTGATATTCGTCGTGGGCATACTGTGCAGTACCTCCATTTTTATTGCCGTCAAGAAAGACTTTTTGATCGTTGTGCCAAAGATATTCGGGATAATAATTGTGCGCGAGCGCCTGGCAATTGAAGCCAAAGAATTCAACAAATCCTTGTTTTTCAGGAACGCCATCTGTGTCTGGTCCGCCAAGTCCCCATTTCCCAAATGCTCCGGTAGCATAACCCGCCTCTTTAAACAGTTCGGCAACTGTATAGACGTCCTTAGGAAGTGGCTCCTGCCCTTCCGGTTTCATCTCCTTATTTCCACGAATATAGGTATGACCCGTGTTTAGTCCGGTCATCAGTGATGATCGTGACGGCGCGCTAACAGTACAACCTGCATAGTGATTGGTGAAACGAATCCCTGAGGCAGCCAATTTATCAATGTTTGGTGTCTTGAACTTCGTTTGTCCATAACAGCTTAGGTCGCCATATCCAAGATCATCAGCCAAAATATAAATAATATTTGGACGATTAAATTCACTTTTATTTATTGGGCTGGCTGCAACCAGATCACCGGCTGGGAGTAAAACCGCGCCGATTCCTAAATTGATTAATCCTGACTTTAAATAGCTCTTCATAAAATTCATTCAATATCAAATCAATAAGTTTATCTTGCCAATTCGACCTGTGCGAAAAACTCAGGCCGATGAAAATCGGGCGCCGGAGCAGCAATAGCTGACCAACTAATATAATGAGGAACTTTGGTTTCGTCGCCGCATTTATAAAAATTGGCCATGAATTGACTTCCCGGTTTTAATCCCAATAATTCGAGCGGTATGGCAACTGTAAGCGACCAATTTGAAGGAACACTTTCAGATGGAAGACTTTCAATTGTTAAAGAAGGGAATCGCAGAATATGAGCCAATTCATCACTGCCGAGCCTTTCGCGTGCGTTACGATCCGGACCTGATGCAGACAAACAGACTCCCAGACTATTAAACTCGAAATTGCGATAAATATTACCTTGCTTGATGAAAAACTCTACGCACGAATCCTGCCAGACCGGTTCCTGATCGTCACGGCAAACTGCCCTGACGAAATCATTAGCTACGAGATAATGAAGCCAGATCCTTTGATCGCAATAACCCAGATAAGCCTTTACAACGGGCATATGCGGAAACTCTTTCCAGTTAATTTTATCAATGTAAATCATTGCTCCCGATGTCACCAACCGTTCACCGATGTTTGCCGGGTCCTCATGAAACATTTCTTTCAGATAGGGAATTTTTAACAATGGCATGATATTTCTTTTTTTGCAAAATAGCAGATTTTACCCAAGATTATGCCATTTGAACCATATAAAATAAAAAACTTATTTGAATCTTAAAAAATAGTTTATGTTGGAACAGACGGCCGGCAGAATTGGGAACCAACGCATCTCTATTTTGTTGCCGGATGTTCCCGAAAGGGCTTTACAGCACTGTTTGAAGGTTTCGGACGTTTTCCGCATCTTTTACTCTAACGGGGAGGTTTCTGCTTTGGCATTAATAACCTTAGTGATAAAAAAAATGGGCATCATGATTTCGGAAGAATCAAATTGAAAGGCGTCTTTTCCAGCTGCTTCAATGTATTGAAATAAAATTTGAATTTTACTATTGCATTATTTTACATTAAAATCTCCTCTATAATTTCGATCATTTCTCTAAAAGTAGAATTCGTAATTTCAATTAAACATTTTATGGCTTCGACCGTAAAACTCATAATGGGAATCAATTTGAAAAACTTTTCAGGCAATGGTTTATTCCGTACCACAAATTAAATTTCATTGAAAAATTCTTTATTTATAAATACTTAATACGATGAAAACTAATACAACGCACTCAGATATTAACGAAAACGAAAACATAATAGACAGTGATGTTGCCCCAATTATTAGTGATTCAATTCAAAAATTATTGGATGCTTTTCCACAACCTACTGCATTGTTAAACCTGGAAGAAAAGGTTTTGACAGTAAATATCAACTTTCTAAAACTTTTCTCTTATACCAACAGTGAACTTTTAATAGGTAAAAGGCCTGAAGATATTTTCAATTGTATTTACGCGATCGACATGAATAATCATATTCAAATTACAGATCAATGTCTGAAATGTGGTGAAAATCTTGAAGTGAAAGAAAGCAAAATTTCGTGTAATCATTTTACGGATAGATGTCATTTAACTTTTGTTGATGAAACCGGACATTTTGACGACTTTCACAATATGAAGGTTAATAAATCGCCATTTGCAATTGATGGACAGCAATTTTACCTGTTTTCAATTACCGATATCAGCAACGATGTCAGACGAAGACTAGTTGAGCGAATCTTTTTTCACGATGTTTTAAATACAGCGGGTAATATCATGGGAATTCTTGATGTTCTTAATTTAGTCGGCAACGATGATGAACGATCAGGTGATTTATACGAATCATTAAAAAATACATCTCAGGATCTTATCAACGAGATAAAGTATCAGCGGGATTTATCAGCAGCAGAAAACAACGAACTGATTCCGGTGTTTTATCTGACGAGTAGTTTGCGAATCCTTCATTCAACAAGAAATGAAATTATTAACAGCGAAGTAGCCTACAACAAACAAATTCTGATTGCTTCTTCATCAGTTGATGAGGAAATATCCACGGATAATGTCCTTCTTCGAAGAGTATTAATTAACATGTTAAAAAATGCCCTTGAGGCATCAAAATCAGGGGGGAAAGTCATTCTGGGGTGCGAGCCGATAAACAAGGAGAATTTTCGGTTTTGGGTACATAACGACGTTTCAATCCTTCCGGAAATCCAGGCACAAATCTTTTATAAATCGACTTCGACCAAAAGCAGCGACCGGGGCTTAGGTATTTTCAGTATGAGACTCGTTGGTGAAAAATACCTGAAAGGGAAGGTGAGCTTTACTTCGACGGAGAAGGAAGGAACCCTGTTTATGATTGATTTACCGGTGAACCAATAAGCAATGTTTCATAACCGCTTCAATGGTTTACAACCACTTGAAGGGTGAGTAATCGCTTGAAGCAAGTGTGACAATTTTACTTCGTTTTGTTGTAATATGCCATCGCGTCCGGCATCTTTTGCTTGAGCCTATCAATCCGGTTTGCATCGACCGGATGCGTACTTAAAAATTCGGGTTGCTTGCTTCCACCCTTCTGAGCCATGCGTTCCCAGAACGGAACACTTTCATTCGGATTATATCCTGCCATCGCCATGAATATCAACCCCATATAATCTGCCTCATACTCATTCTGACGCGAAAACGGAAGAATAACACCAACTTGTGAACCGGCGCCGTAGGCAGCTAGTGCGATTGACCTTGTTTGCTCCGGTTTCTGTGCAAGGGCTGCCGAAAGGGCCGTACCGCCCATCTGAAGTAACATCTGATCACTCATTCGTTCGCTTCCGTGCCGGGCAACTGCATGGGCTATTTCATGCCCCATTACGGTGGCAAGACCGGCCTCTGTCTGTGTGATCGGCAACAAACCGGTGTAGACCACAACCTTCCCACCCGACATACACCATGCATTTACATTTGCATCTTCAACAAGATTAAATTCCCATTTGTAACCATCCAGATTTTTACTTAATCCGGCACTGGCCATGTAAGCTTCAACTGCCCGGGCAATCCTTTCACCGACCCGCTTTACCATTGCTGCGTTATTTTTGTCAGCCGACAGTTTATTGGTTTTAATGAACTTGTCATATTCAGTGAAACTTAAAGCCATCATATCCGATTCAGGAACAAGGCTCAACTGGCGCCGTCCGGTTAAAGGAACTGTCGAACAAGCCACCACTGTTACTAAAATCAAAGCAATCAGCGACTGCATCATCCATTTGGTTTCGAATACTTTTTTCATACGAAACGAAGTTTTATTTGAAAATCTACTTTGCAAAAACATTACAATTAACAGCATTTCCAGCCATTTGTTTTCATCAACCTGAAATTAGAAAAAATACTCTAAATATAAAAAGCTGTCAACGACAGCTTTAAAATTACAAATTGATCCAGAATTGTTTATTTATAAACCTCTTTTTTTGAAGAAAGAAGTGTATTATAAAGTAAAGAAGCAATCGTCATCGGACCAACCCCTCCAGGGACAGGTGTAATAAAGGAACATTTCGGGGCAACTTCGTCAAACTTAACATCGCCCAGTAATTTCCAGCCCGATTTAGTCTTATCCGATTTGACGCGCGTGATCCCGACATCGATCACAACAGCCCCCTCTTTGACCATATCACTGGTAAGGAACTCAGCCATTCCCAAAGCTGCAATGATTATATCCGCCTGGGCACAAATCACTTTCAAATTCTTAGTTCTGCTATGACACAATGTTACGGTGCAATCAATACCCTTTTGGGAGAGCAAGATGCTCATTGGTCTTCCAACAATATTGCTACGACCGATCACCACGCAATTCTTACCAGATGTTTCGATTTTGTATCTTTTTATCAACTCCATGATTCCAAAAGGAGTTGCAGAGATAAAAGCGGGCATTCCGGCAACCATCCGGCCTACATTAACCGCATGAAAACCATCAACATCCTTGTGCGGATTAATTGCCTCAATAACTTTTTCTTCCGAAATATGCTTTGGCAATGGAAGTTGAACGATAAAGCCATCAAGATCTTGATCATTATTCAATTGAGCAACACAATTTAAAACCTCTTCTTCCGTGACATTTTCATCAAACCGGATCAATGTTGATTTAAAACCAACACGTTCGCAAGCTTTAACCTTCGCAGCTACATAAGTTTCGCTGCCACCGTCGTGTCCAACCAGAACAGCTGCAAGGTGCGGTATCTTTCCACCACTGTTTTTAATTTTAATTACTTCGTCAGCAATTTCTGACTGTATAATTTCGGATGTTTTTTTCCCGTCGATAAGTACCATCGTACTGTATTTATATCTGAATAATTCAACAATTTAATAGCAGAAGACCTAAAGTAAAATCAGATCTAACGATGACGTCCCTTTTGCATCAGCGCTTGTTTCATATTACCGCCTTGCGAAACCATTTTCATCATCTTGCGTGTGTCAGCAAATTGTTTCAATAAACGGTTGACCTCCTGAATCGTTGTTCCCGATCCGGTTGCGATTCGCTTGCGTCTCGATCCATCTATGATGCTGGCATCGGCACGTTCTCTCTTTGTCATTGAATGAATAATTGCCTCAATGTGTTTGAAAGCATCATCTTCAATGTCAATATCTTTCATCGCCTTTCCCATTCCGGGGATCATGCTTGCGAGATCTTTCAGGTTACCCATTTTTTTGATTTGCTGAATCTGTTTCAGAAAATCGTCAAAATTGAACTGATCTTTTGCGAGCCGTTTCTGCAACTTACGGGCTTCCTCTTCATCAAACTGTTCGTGAGCACGTTCAACAAGTGAAACGATATCACCCATTCCAAGAATACGATCGGCCATACGGCTTGGATAAAAGGCATCAATTGCCTCCATCTTTTCACCGGTTCCAACAAATTTGATTGGTTTGTTGACAACCGAAAGAATCGATATGGCCGCCCCACCCCGGGTATCTCCATCCAACTTAGTGAGGACGACCCCATCAAAATTAAGACGATCATTGAACTCTTTGGCTGTATTAACAGCATCCTGTCCAGTCATGGAATCGACAACAAACAGAATCTCGCCGGGATTAACAGCTGATTTGATCGCCTCAATCTCCTTCATCATCTGCTCGTCAATCGCAAGACGACCGGCAGTATCTATAATTACAACATCATTCCCATTCAGTTTGGCAAATTTAACTGCCTCTTTTGCAATACGTATCGGGTCTTTGCTTCCCTCTTCGGTAAAAACAGGAACTTCGATAGCAGCACCAACGATCTTAAGCTGTTCAATAGCCGCAGGACGGTAAACGTCGCAGGCAACAAGCAGCGGCCGTTTTCCTTGTTTCGTTTTTAAGCGGCTAGCCAATTTTCCTGAAAAAGTGGTTTTACCCGATCCCTGGAGACCAGACATCAAAATAATTGCCGGACTTCCTTTAAGGTTGATATCAACCGTTTGTCCACCCATCAGCTCAATAAGCTCGTCATGGACAATCTTAACCATCAATTGGCCAGGATTAAGCGCCTTCAAAACCTCCTGCCCAATCGCTTTATCTTTCACCTTAGCAGTGAAATCTTTGGCGATTTTGTAGTTAACGTCCGCATCGAGCAATGCCCTTCGAACCTCTTTTAAAGTTTCTGCAACATTTATCTCGGTAATCTTTCCCTGCCCTTTAAGCAGTTTGAACGATTTCTCAAGCTTATCTGTAAGATTTTCAAACATTCTTTCGTCAATTTTAAAGTCACAAACTTACATGAAAAAAACTTTTGTACCAAAACGAAAAATTAATAACTTTATTATAATATATATATCTGTATTTCTGCATTTTAACAATATTTTTCCATCCTCGAAGTTCCTAAAATGAGTTGAATGATCTCTAAATATGCTTCGCAATATTAATGACATAGAAGATATTTAAAATCTTTAGAATATAAACCGGACTGAATTCGAACAACAATGGTAACCTGATTTCAAACTTTAGAACAATTTGAAGGGTGTTTGCGCTTTGCATTAAACTGACTTTCAATTTACTGAATAAATGACCACTTGGGAGAAGAATTGGCACAACATAAGTAATTTAGGTCCGTTTAAATTGCCTTATTCCATTGACTTACAATTCTATAAAAATATTTTAAAATAAACTTGCTAAATGTTTTTTGCAATGAATAATGACTATTTTTACAACGGATTATTTACCATTAATTTTAGTTACTTAAATTATGAACATTTTCGTAGGAAGTCTGCCATTTAGCTTAGAAGAGGCAGAATTAAAAGGATTTTTTGAAGAGTACGGCGAAGTAGCTTCAGCAAGAATCATTACAGACAAATTTTCCGGAAGGAGCAAAGGATTCGGTTTTATCGAAATGCCGAATGACGAAGAAGCCAAAAAGGCTATTGAGGAACTTAATGGTGCAGAAGTTGACGGACGCACAATTGTTGTGAACGAGTCAATTGAAAAACCAAAAGATGGTACAAGACGTCCAGGCGGCAGCGGCGGCGGGTTCAACCGTGGTGGTGCAGGCGGCGGCGGCGGATTCAACCGTGGTGGTGCAGGTGGTGGCGGTGGCTACAATCGTGGCGGCGGAAGTGGCGGTGGTGATCGTGGTGGTGACCGTGGTGG
>Ga0209484_10000050_pt1 | contig 23177 bp, 22 predicted proteins | sample NGEPer16B_FD_185493 | JGI IMG/M metagenome (GOLD analysis project Ga0209484, IMG submission 185493) | Arctic peat soil microbial communities from the Barrow Environmental Observatory site, Barrow, Alaska, USA - NGEE Permafrost159B-16B... | ecosystem: Environmental > Terrestrial > Soil >... | reverse complement strand
GATCGAGGCGGGCTACCTCAGCCACCCGGAAGACGCAGCACGACTGGCTGACCCGGCGTTCCTGGACACTCTCGCTGAGGCGATCGTCATCGCACTCCAACGGATGTATCTCGGTGAGGACGACACGAATGCCACCGGCGTCCTACACCTGGGAGACCTGGGGGCTTACAACGCGAAGCAACGAGCACCAACGGAGTGAGATCTCTCTGGATGGTGTGAGACGGCTAAGCCGCGGCATGGCTCAGGCAGACGACGCTTTGGGCGTACCGACATCAGCCTCAGAGGCGCGCCTGCCTTGGCTCAGGCTCGGTGACCTGACTGCAGCCAGGAGCCGCTCCACCGCCGCTTCCATGTCCACGCGCCAGGTCAGAGCCGTGCGTAGGTCCAGGCGCAGGCGAGGGTAGGTGCGATGTTCGCGCACGGTCTTGAAACCCACAGCCGTGAGGAACCGGGTCGGGATGACACACGCTGCCTTCGGCGAGTCAGGGTCCCCGAGATATCCAAAGGCCTCGACCGCCCGGACCCCACGACGCATCACGTCCTTGGCCGCGACCTGGATGAGTACCCGCCCGAGTCCCTGACCCGCATACTCAGGGATCACCCGGGCCGTCATCAGCATCACGGCATCGGCACCGATAGGGGCCGTCGGGAAGGCGGTCGCGCGCGGCACCAAATACGGTGGGGCATACGTGATATAGCCGGCTGAAACCCCGTCAACGTACACGATCTGGCCCACGCTGCCCCACTCCAGCAGCGCCGAGGACAGCCACGACTCTTTATCTAGACCAGGCTCACCCCCGGCAATCGATCCTGCTGCCAGCGCGGGGTCAAGCTCCCAGAAGACACATGAGACGCAGGGTTCCGGCAGATCTTGGAGGCGATCGAGTGTAAGCGAGAAGACTTCGCGTCCAACCCCTTTCACGACGAATCACCACCGCCATGGCACCGCCGGCACAGTCCAGCCAAGCGACATGTCATGAGACCCACATCGCGATCACAGGACAATTCGCCATAAGAGGCAATGTGGCATGGGAGACTTTCACCACGCGTTGTGCAACACGGCATAAACCTTATGGTTCCACTTATTCGCGACCGCCGGGAGAGGAGGCTGGTCATGACCTCACCAGGAGGCCAGCATGGGTCACGACTCGACCCGTGGACGAAGTCCTATGCCCAACGCACGGCTGGCATGACCACCTCGGAGATCCGTGCTCTTTTTGCCGTCGCCTCGCGGCCCGAGGTCGTTTCCCTCGCAGGCGGTATGCCGTGCCTTACGGCGCTGCCCATGGAAACGGTCGCCGACACGGTCTCACACATGTTAAGAACTCAGGGGCTCACTGCCCTGCAATATGGTTCCGGACAGGGCGACCCCACGCTGCGCGAACAGATCCTGGAAGTGATGGCCCAAGAGGGGATCTCTGCCCACGCCGACGACGTCGTCGTGACGACCGGATCCCAGCAGGCACTCGATCTGGTCACCCGCATCTTCATCGACCCTGGTGACGTGGTGCTCGCCGAAGCGCCCAGCTATGTCGGCGCTCTGGGGGTCTTCGCGGCCTACCAGGCCGAGGTCGCCCACGTCGCCTCCGATGACAACGGCCTCGTCCCGCAGGCCCTTGAGGAGCGGATCCTCGGCCTCAAGGCTGCCGGCAAGCGGATCAAGTTCCTGTACACGGTCCCCAACTTCCACAACCCCGCCGGGACCACGATGTCCCTGGAGCGCCGGCCGCAGATCGTCGAGATCTGTCACCGGCACGCCATCCTGGTGCTGGAGGACAACCCCTATGGATTACTGGGGTTCGACCGTGAACCATACGACGCGCTACGCACTTTGACCGACGACGGCGTCGTCTACCTCGGCTCCTTCTCGAAGACATTCGCGCCGGGGCTTCGGGTTGGCTGGGCGCTGGCACCACATGCCGTGCGCGAGAAACTGGTCTTGGCCAGCGAGTCGGCAATCCTTTGTCCATCGGCCTACTCGCAGATGACCGTGTCGACCTATCTGGCCACATCCGACTGGATGGCTCAGATCAAGGTCTACCGCGAGCTCTACCGCGAGCGTCGCGACGCCATGATCGAGTCCTTGGGCGCCCTGTTGCCCCAGGCGACCTGGACCCACCCTGACGGCGGCTTCTACGTCTGGGTCACCCTCCCCGAGGGGCTGAACGCCAAGGCGATGCTGCCGCGAGCGGTCACCGAGCGAGTGGCTTATGTGCCCGGCACGGCGTTCTTCGCTGATGGCACGGGACAACGCAACGTCAGACTCTCCTACTGCTATCCGGACCCGGACCGTATCCGTGACGGTGTTCGTCGTTTTGCCGCTGTGGTGCAGTCCGAGCTGGAGCTGCTCGAGACGTTCGGACCGTATGATGCCACCGGCCGTGGCTCCGGTCCGTCCACAGGTGTGCAGTTCCCCGCTCCCGACCTCTCGTGATGCACTGCGTGAGATTCCCCATGGGCTCTGCGGTGTCCGCTGTCACGGTGCCTGTCATTGCCTGCGCCCCCTTATTAGTGAGGATTCTGACATGAGACAAATCCTGGTTCTGGCCGGAGGTCTCAGTCACGAACGCGACGTCTCGCTGCGCTCAGGCCGGCGGGTGGCTGACTCGTTGACTCATTCCGGTTACGAGGCCTATGTACGAGACGTGGACCCGACGCTGCTCGGAGCGATCAGGATCAGAAGTTCGCGTCCCGAGGTCATCTGGCCGGTGCTGCATGGAGCTAGCGGTGAGGATGGGGCGCTGCGGGATGTGTTGGGAGCATTGGAGATTCCATACATCGGCTCCCGTCCGGCTTCGTGCCGGCTGACCTGGGACAAGCCGGTTGCCAAGGCGTTGGTGGGCGCAGCCGGCATTTCGACCCCGGCCGGGATGGCGCTCTCCCATGCCACCTTCCGCGAGCTTGGAGCGCCCGCCCTGATGGAGTCAGTCATTGACTCACTAGGTCTGCCGCTGGCAGTGAAGCCCGCTCGAGGTGGCTCATCCCTGGGACTGACCATCGTCAGGTCCGCAGCCGAGCTCCCCTCAGCAATGGTCAGCGCTTATGCATACGGTGATATCACTCTGATTGAGCGCTTCGTCGAGGGCACTGAGGTTGCGTTGTCGATCATCGAGGACGCCCAGGGCCACGCTCAAACCCTTCCCGCCGTCGAGATTGTGCCCGACGGAGGCGTCTACAACTACGAGGCCCGCTACACCGCTGGTTCGACCGAGTTCTTCACGCCAGCTCGCCTAAGCAGCTCGGCGGCCGACTCAGCAGCGGCCGTCAGCCTCACCGCCTATCGCACGCTCGGCCACCAGCACCTGAGCCGGGTTGATCTCATCATCGACTCGGACGAGCGCCCGTGGTTCCTGGAGGCCAACGTCTCCCCCGGCATGACGGAGACATCCTTGCTCCCCATGGCAGTGGAGGCGGCCGGCAGGGATGCCTCCGGGGTCTACGGCGCCATCGTGGAGCGGGCGCTCAGCACGACCTGACGACGACGCCCTGATCAGGTGATGCCTGATCAGGTGAGCTCTGCGTCGTGGGACTACGCGCATGCGTCACCCACACTGAGTTGAAGTGATCAGGTGGCCGTGATCTCATCAAGCTGCGCCAGTGTCACCGACCAGGTCGCCGCCCATCATCATGACGATGCGGTCGAGGTCTTCTACCGAGGCGAACTCGAACGTCAGCTTGCCTTTCCGCTGACCGAGGTTGATTCGCACACGCGTGTCGAAACGGTCAGAGAGCCGAGCGGCCTGACCATCCAGCTGCGGGTGGAGGGCGCCGGCACGCGGCTTGCGGGCACGCGGCGCCTGTTCATCCCCAAGCGCAACAATCTCCTCGACGGTACGTACTGATAAGCCCTCGGCCACGATCCGTTGTGCAAGACGCTCCATGGCTTCTCGATCATCGAGTCCGAGCAGTGCACGTGCGTGACCAGCGCTCAGCACGCCGGCAGCAACCCGGCGTTGCACCAGCGGCGGGAGCTTGAGCAGACGTAGGGTGTTCGAGATCTGCGGACGTGAGCGGCCTATCCGGGTGGCCAGCTCGTCGTGGGTGCAACCGAAGTCGTCCCTCGAGGAGGCAGCTGCTGATAGGCCGCTGCCTCCTCGAGGGCGTTGAGCTCACTGCGGTGCAGGTTCTCCAGGAGTGCGTCACGAAGAAGATCATCGTCATGGGTGTCCTTGATGATGGCTGGAATGGCCGCCAGTCCGGCAGCCTGAGTCGCTCGCCAACGACGTTCACCCATGATGAGCTCAAACAGCGGCTGTTCGACCCCGTCCGTGTCGTGACCTGCAGCGTGGGCCAGTTCCTCGGTCCGAATGGGCCGCACCACCACAGGCTGAAGAACGCCGATCTCACGGATCGAGTGGACCAGCTCGGCCATCTCATCATCGCCAAAAGCCTTGCGTGGCTGCTTGGGATTCGGACGGATGGAGAGCACCGGGAGCTCCGCGTAACGCGCTCCGGGAACTGGCGCCAGGTCCATCAGCGCCGTGGCAGTGACGCTGTTCGATCCATTCTCCCGAGCCGACTCATCACCGCCTGTTTCACGTGAAACAGGCGGTACACCCTCCGGCCGAGCGGCCGAGTTGCCCTTGAAGAACACATCCATGGGACGGCTCGTTCCATTGCCTTCCGGGGATGTGGGGATCAGCGCTCCCAGCCCACGACCTAATGCGCGCCGCTTCTCACTCATGCCCATCGACCTCTCTGATGCAAACACGACCGACGCGAGGTACTCGCCCGGGCTGGATCCACGTTCCCAACTCTTCGACTAAGGCCTCTCCCCAGAGCTGCCTCGTGCGACCATGAGCTAACCGGAAGCGCCACGGTCTGCCACCTCGACGGCCACGCTACCGTCTGCCACCTCGACGGCCACGCTACCGTCTGCCACCTCGACGGCCACGCTACCGTCTGCCACCTCGACGGCCACGCCACGGTCCGCAAGCTCGCTGGCGGCCTCCAGGTAGGACAGCGCCCCGCTGCTGGTGGGGTCGTAGGTCATCACCGTCTGCCCGAAACTGGGCGCCTCGGAGATCCGCACGGAACGAGGCACCGACGTGCGCAGAACCTGCGCAGGGAAGTGTGTACGTACTTCTTCGGCAACCTGGGCCGACAGGCGGGTGCGACCGTCGTACATGGTCAACAAGATGGTTGAGACATGCAGACCAGGGTTCAGGTGACTCTTGATCAACTCAATGTTCTTGAGAAGCTGGGAGAGCCCCTCAAGGGCGTAGTACTCGCATTGGATCGGAATGAACACTTCATCGGCTGCAACGAACGCGTTAACGGTGAGAAGCCCGAGACTTGGTGGGCAATCGACCAACACGTAGTCAAATCGTTCCTCGCCGCGATCCGCAGCACCAGCGACATAGGCACTCAAGGCCCTTTCCATCCGCGTCTCACGAGCCACTAGCGAAACCAGTTCGATCTCAGCTCCCGCCAGGTCGATCGTCGCGGGAACGCACCACAGGTTGGGAATGTCCACGCACTCCTGCACGACATCAACGATGGCCTTACCGTCCACCAGCACGTCATAGATACTCGCGACGTCCGCATGATGGTCGATCCCCAAAGCGGTGCTCGCGTTCCCCTGCGGGTCGATGTCGACGACGAGAACCCGAAGACCAGCTTGAGCCAGGGCTGCCGCAACATTCACCGTCGTCGTCGTCTTACCCACGCCGCCCTTCTGGTTGGCCACCGTCAAGATTCGGGTGTGGTCAGGCTTGGGAAAAATCTTGCCGCTCAATGAGAGACGACGACGGGCGTCCTCAGCCACCGCTTGAGCCAGGGGCGTCTCTGAGTCTGGATCCGGTAGGGACGCCAGCAACTGATCACATTCTGACAAGTGCTCCACACCACCTTGATTAGCTGTTTCACGTGAAACGGCGTCTGCCGTTGGAAGGTCGTCGACCTCAGTGGCTTCCCTCTGATCCACTTCCGGCCGGAAATGTGACTCGGGAGCTCCCCCAGAAGCCGAACCATGAGCCAGCTCGGGAAGTGCCTCAGGAACAGGCCGGGGAACCGAAGATGGCCACCCCAGACCCGACGACAAGTTGTCATCCTCTCCTTCGCCATCTATTGGCCAACCCAGGCCCTTGTGGGCCAATCCGGACGCCGACACCTGCCACCTCAATCCCTCGTCGCAGTCAGGCTGCTGACCACTGGGTCGCTCTACCGTACCGGCTGACACGGACTCCAGCCGGTGATCAACCTCGGCGCTTCGCCTTCGACTTGTTCCTTTTCGCCCCGACGCGTTGGATCGGCCGATCACCCATAACCACCCGAAGAACGGTTGTCTCACGATCCACGATCCCACTCCCATAGCTCTCGATGACTTCATCAATAGCGCCCAACCGCCTCAGGAGTGCACGGTCGGTCTCCACCTCCTCAGTGACGCTCGATCCCTTGATCGCGAGCAGCGACCCGCCGGGCAACAGCAATGGCAGACACCACTTTGCAAGTTCACTCAGGCGTGCAACGGCGCGTGCCGTTACCACCGGCGCACGGAGGATCCCTGCGAACTCTTCGGCCCGACCGCGGTGCACGGTGACATTGGTCAGGGCGAGCTCATGAACCGCCATGGACAGCCAGCTGGTTCGGCGTAGCATCGGCTCAATAAGGTGTAGGTCAAGGTCTGGACGCGCAATGGCCAGGGCGAGCCCGGGCAGTCCTGCCCCCGACCCGACGTCGATCACCATCTGATCGACAGGTATGGCCAGATGGATCACCGCACAGTTCAGCACGTGTCGCTCCCACAGCCGCGGAACCTCACGAGGTCCGATGAGTCCGTGAGAGACGCCGCTATCGGCCAGAATCGCCGTAAACCGCTCGGCCAGCGCGAGACGGTCGCCAAAGACCCGATCAGCACCGGCAGGTGGTGGCGGTGCCACTGGGTGCCCATCGTCAGAGGGAGCGCCCAAACTGGCGCGCTCTTGCGCCTGGACGTCGCTTCGACCGGCGGTGTCCCCTGAGACGTCACTGCCAGGCGCGTCACTCATCGACGTGCTCATTGCTCGTCGTGGCGTCATCGCTCGCGACCGAAACTGCAAGATAGCCCGCACCTCAACGGCCCTTGATTGGCCGGTTTCACGTGAAACACGCCAGCATGGTCGTGAGTCACGCGGGCAGGATCACCACGTGACGTTCAGGCTCAACGCCTTCTGACTCCGACACCAGGCCGCCCGCGAGGACCTCGTCGTGCACAACCTTCCGTTCGAAGGCGGTCATCGGGTCCATCGCAATTTTGGCGTCGGTGGACTTCACTGTGGCTATGGCGGTCTGGGCGACGGCTGCCACTGCTGCACGACGCTCGGCCCGGTATCCCGCCACATCAAGCATGAGCCGACTGCGCTCCCCGGTGGAGGATTGAACCGCAAGGCGGGTCAGTTCCTGCAGTGCCTCGAGGACCTTGCCATCACTGCCCACGAGGCGGCGGGAGACGCGGCCCTCTTCAGAATCCACGATCGCCACCGCTGCACGGTCGCCATCGACGTCCACGTCGATGTCACCATCCATGTCGGCAATATCCAGAAGCTGCTCCAGGAAGTCGGCAGCAACCTCACCCTCACGCTCGAGGAGCGATGTCGGCGTGCTCGCACGTGACTCACCGCCGCCAGTCACCTCGGCCGCCACATTCTTCGTGACATCCCGGGACGGCACGCCTTGCTCCAAGCCCTCATCTACTGGGGATGAGTCCTGCGCTGCAGATGAGTCCTGCTCGACTGGTGAAGTGTCCTGCTCGGTCATGTCCATCTCCTGATCTTGCTGTATGCCGGACCCGGTTCGGTCCACGAAGTGTGCGGTGCTCGTGCCACTCTCGAGGGTCTCGAAGATGCCATCATCGCCGGTCAGCAACCTACCGCTCACCGACCTTGGTGGCGCTGCTAGGCGTCGCCGTCTGCAGTTGCCGACGGTTTGGCACCCGGCTTCTGCCTGGGGCCCGGCTGCTGCGTCGGGCCCGTCTTGGCATCGCCCTGCCCGGTGGGCTTCACCCGTTTCTTGCGTTTGGGTTGTTGGCGTTGACCCGACTTGGGCTTAGCCTCTGCGACCGGAGTGTCCTGGATGTCCTCAGCGTCAGCGTCATGACTCAGCCCAGGGATGGTGAACTTCTTGTGCTCCTTGCCGCTCTTGATCCGGCGTGCCTCGAGAGCCTTCTCGGCAGGCGATCCGGGGGCCGGCATGCGCCGAATGGTGTAGAACTGCTGGCCCATCGACCAGAGGTTTGTGGTCAGCCAGTAGAGCAGGACGCCGATCGGGAAGTTGATCCCGGAGAAAGCGAAGAACAACGGCATCAGGTACAGCAGGACCTTCTGCTGCTTGGCGAACGGGTTGTCCATGGCGTTCGCTGGCATGTTCTTCATCATCAGCTGGCGCTGGGTGGTGAACGTCGTAGCCGACATGAGCACGATCAGCACCACCGTGACGATCTGGGTGCTCAGTACCCCATTCGCGTGCACGAAGGTGGCAGAGAGAGGGGCGCCGAAGATCGTGGAGTTGTTAGCCTGCCCGGCCAGTACCGCGGTCATCGGACCGATCGGCGACTTCTTGCCAGTAGCAATGGGCTGGAGGCTGTTGAGCACCCGGAAGAGCGCGAAGAAGATCGGGGACTGCAGAAGGATCGGCAGACAGGACGAGAACGGGTTGGTACCCGTGCGCTTGTAGAGGGCCATCGTCTCCTGGGTCATCGCCTGTCGAGACTCTGGATCGGTCTTGCCCTTGTACTTCTTCTGGATCTTCTGCATCTCGGGCTGGATCAGCTGCATCCGGCGAGACGCGTGAATCTGCTTGACAAACAAGGGGATCAGGATGATCCGGATCACGATCACCAGGCCCACGATCGATAACGCCCAGGTGAACCCGGACGCTTCGGGAAGGCCAATAAAGGTGAAGATCTGATGGAAACCGACCATCAACCAGGCGACGACCCACTCCAGTGGGTGGAGCACGGTATCTATCCATACCGACATATCGGGTCCTCTGTCATGGGGTGGGCTGGTCGCTCACCGCGGGCTGCGAATGGGATCAACCGGTATGCGGGCCGATCGCCATCGTGGTCAAGTCTGATGGGTGGGCTGTCCGGACATATGTTCGGGATGCGGGTGCGGAACGTGGTCGACTCCGCCGGGGTTCCATGGGTGACAGCGCAGCAAGCGGCGGGCCGCAAGCCAGGAGCCGCGAAAGAGTCCAAATCGCTCGATGGCGGTCAGTGCGTAGGCGGAGCAGGAGGGGTAGAACCGGCAGGCCGGCGGCCGCATCGGTGACCAGACCAGCTGATAGGCCCTGATCAGCCAGATCGCCGGAGCTGCCACCACTGAGCGCACCGATGGAAACGCCATAAGGCTTCAGTGTCCTTTCTGCGGGACGACCCGGCGCAGCACGGTGGACAGCAACCTGTCCAGGTCCTGTGCCAGCGTTGCCGTTGGCGTACCAGGCAGATCAGTCTTCGCACGGATGATCACATCAACGCCATCGGGAAGCTGACTGATCCGCGTGCTCATGAGAGCCCGCAGGATCCGCTTGGTGCGGTTGCGAACCACCGCGTTGCCCACGGTCTTAGAGACGACAAGACCGACCCGCGGCGGTTGACCCGCACGCGCGTCGGTCGAGTTGGCATGTACCACGATGAAGCGGCTACCTGAACGAGATCCACCTGCTCCGCGTGCCCCCCGAAATACTTCGGCGAAATCGGTGCTGCTTCGCAGACGATGACGCGCTGGAAGCACGCGTCGAGCCTCAGGCGGACAGTTCGGAGCGACCCTTGACGCGACGAGCAGCCAGGATGGCGCGGCCGGCGCGGGTACGCATGCGCAGACGGAAGCCGTGGGTCTTGGCCCGCCGACGGTTGTTCGGCTGGAAAGTACGCTTGCTCACGAGGTTCTCCGTTACTGCACAGCCATCCGGGGATCTGTGCTGAAGGTGGTGCGGGGTACAGGGTGCGACGAGTCAACTGGTGCGACGGGGCAATATCTGCCCACTGCTTTCGAGGCGCTGATCGGCCACAATCGGAAGCCCGCGGCCACGAAATACTCGAGTGAAAACACGGGCATGCGAAAAGGGCCCTCAACACAGGCATGGTCTAACGTACGGGAGCCAGCGGCGCACGGTCAAACTCGTGCGGTTTGCCCCGTCACTGTGCCACCAAATCGGCGGAAAACGGCCTATGGTGGTCCGGCGGGGCATCCCTGTCAGGCGACACGCCGATTAACAGTCGATGGTGTGAACATGAACACGACGATTTTGACCCTCGTACGGCTCCCCGTGAGGGCGGAACGCTCATAGGTATCGCGCGCCACACCCTCTTTCCACAGCGTATGCACAGTCTGTGGACAACCGTGTGGAGAAACGGACATACGATTCTCGGGCGTCGAGTGGGCCGATGCCGCTGGATCATGACAACGGGAGTGGAGATGTACCGATCGTGACGCAAGTACAGGTTGATTTCGGGCACGTCTGGCACAACACGTTGACCGCTCTGGACGCCAACGGACTACCACCAACCCAGCGTGCGTTCCTGCGCCAGGCCAAGTTCGTGGGCCTGCTGGAGAACACGGCACTGCTGGCCGTCCCAGACGAGTACACCAAGGACATCGTCGAGACCCGGATCCGCCAACAGGTCGTGATGGCGCTGTCCAGTCAGCTCGACATGGAGATCCGGCTCGCGGTCACCGTCGACCCGGCGTTGCGCGCAGAGAATGCAGCCGAAAATCCCACCGAACCCGAGGCCGTCGCCGATCTGGCCAGCCTGACCGAGCTCGAAGCCGACGAGTTGCCGGACCTGAGCTCACCGTTCAGCACGATCCGGTCGACCGCCGCGAGCGGCCAGTCCAGTCGGCCGCGGATTGCCGACCGTGATGCCACCGAGGTCGAGGCCACCCGACTCAACCCCAAGTACACGTTCGACACGTTCGTCATCGGCGCCAGCAACCGCTTCGCCCACGCAGCCGCGGTGGCAGTGGCCGAGGCGCCGGCCAAGGCCTACAACCCTCTGTTCGTCTACGGCCAGTCCGGACTCGGTAAAACCCACCTGCTCCACGCGATCGGCCACTACGCGCGCAACCTGTATCCGAACGTGCGAGTGCGATACGTGAACTCCGAGGAGTTCACCAACGACTTCATCAACAGCATCCGTGACGACAAGGCCTCGGCTTTCCAGAGCCGGTACCGCAACGTTGACGTCCTCCTCATCGATGACATTCAGTTCTTGCAAGGCAAGGTGCAGACCCAGGAAGAGTTCTTCCACACCTTCAACACGCTGCACAATGCGAACAAACAGGTCGTGATCACCTCCGACCTGCCGCCCAAGCAACTGGGTGGCTTCGAAGAGCGGATGCGCAGCCGTTTCGAATGGGGTCTGCTCACCGACGTTCAGCCGCCCGACCTGGAGACCCGGATCGCCATCCTTCGCAAGAAGGCAATCCAGGACAAGATGACCACCCCCGATGAGGTGCTGGAGTTCATGGTCTGCTCACCGACGTTCAGCCGCCCGACCTGGAGACCCGGATCGCCATCCTTCGCAAGAAGGCAATCCAGGACAAGATGACCACCCCCGATGAGGTGCTGGAGTTCATCGCCAGCCGGATCACGACGAACATTCGTGAGCTCGAGGGGGCGCTCATCCGGGTCACCGCGTTCGCCAGCCTCAACAGACAGTCCGTCGACCTCAATCTGGCCGAGATCGTGCTCAAGGACATCTTCCCGCAGGATCAGGGCAACCAGATCACGTCAGCGACGATCATGGCCCAGACGGCGGACTACTTCGGCCTGACCATGGAGGACCTGTGTGGCGCGTCGCGCTCCAGGGTCCTGGTCACCGCCAGACAAATCGCGATGTACCTCTGTCGTGAGCTCACCGAGCTGTCCCTACCCAAGATCGGCCAGCTGTTCGGGGGACGCGACCACACGACCGTCATGCACGCCGATCGCAAGATCCGTCAGCTGATGTCCGAACGCCGAGCGATCTACAACCAGGTCACCGAGCTGACCAACCGGATCCGCAACCAGTCTCGTTAGCAACACCGATTTTCATGCACAGGGTTGTGTACAGGGTTGTGCACAACCCTGTGGCCTTGTTATCGGCCCGTGACCAGCCATACATCCCTACGTCATCTCCATCGTCCACAGCCTGGGGATAACTCTGTGGACGCTCGTTCCGCGCACTCACGCACAGGCCCGTGAACTCAGGAGGACAAGGTGTGGATGACATCCCTTCAGCTGTTAGTAACCGCACTGTCGCGCTAGCCGTCCTGTGGACGGCTGGCGCTGGTGCACAAGGAGGTCCAGTTGTCCACGGCTCCTGTCCACGGGCCATCCACAGGGCTCCCGCGGCGTCACCAGCCACGACATGAGTTGTCCACACAATCCACAGGCCCTATGACGATGACGAGACCTAGAAGATATGAGTTCCGCCCCGAGTACCTGGGGACAAAAGACTCAGGATCGAGCCCCATGCCCTCAACCCCAAGAATCACAACCAACTCCAGACGCCAGATGTTGGCGCAGAGTCAAGGTGGCACTAGGGTCGATCCGCACCTGCGTAAAACGCAATACCGTAAAACGCAATACTGTGTCGCTGTCAACACCCATGCATGTCGAAGGGCGGGTTACCGATGAAGTTTCGGGTTGAGCGCGATGTTCTGGCCGAGGCCGTGACGTGGGTCGCTCGCGGCCTGCCGAACCATCCACCCGTCCCCGTTTTGGCCGGTGTCCTGATCGAGGCCAACGACGAGGGAACCCTCACCCTGTCGGCCTTCGACTATGAGGTCTCGGCCAAGATCACAGTTGCCGCCGAAGTGGGCGAGTCCGGTACCGTACTGGTGCTCGGACGCCTCCTGACCGATATCTCGCGTAACCTGCCAGACCGCCCGATAGATGTGGTCACCGAAGGCACCAAGGTCCAGGTCACTTGCGGTTCTACGCGTTTCAGCCTCTTAATGATGCCGGCTGACGACTACCCGACCTTGCCCACCGCCCCCGCTGCGAGCGGCACGATCGCAGGTGACGTCTTCACCCAGGCTGTGGCTCAGGTCTCGATCGCGGCTGATCGAGGCGACACGTTGCCCATCCTTACTGGCGTCCGAGTCGAGATCGAGGGTGACAAGATCACCCTTCTAGCGACTGACCGCTACCGCCTCGCGATGCGTGAGCTGACCTGGAACCCAGAGGCCACCGACGCAAGCCACGTCGCCTTGGTCCCAGCCCGGACTCTTTCCGATACCGCCAAAGCACTGGGCGCTCTGGGCTCAATTGAGATCCACCTCGGTACCGGTTCCACAGGCGAGGGTCTGATCGGTTTCGAGGCTGGGCAGCGCCTCGCAACCACCCGCCTGCTTGATGGCGCGTACCCAAAGGTCACTTCAATCTTCCCCTCCAGCGCAGACACCGAGGCGGTGATCGAGACAGCCCCACTTGTCGAGGCGGTCAAGCGGGTGGCGCTGGTTGCCGAGCGCAACACCCCTATCCGTTTGCGCTTCAGTGACGGTCAGGTGGCCATCGAAGCCGGCACCGGCGACGGCGCCCAGGCCAGTGAAGCGGTCGAGGCGATCCTTACCGGTCCCGAGATCGAGATCGCGTTCAACCCGCAGTTCCTGCTGGACGGGCTGGGAGCGGTGGGGACGACGTACAGCCGGCTGTCCTTCACCCAGAGCAGCCGCCCGGCGGTCCTCTCAGGTCAGGCCGAGCTCGACGGGCCTGCTGACACGTCCTACCGTTACGTTCTGATGCCGGTCCGCTTCGCCAGCTGAGTCGCATTTGCTGCGGCACACCGAACTGCACACCCACGCCGGCTAGACACACATCGCTATACATTCACTGCAACGGGAGCTATGCCATGCATATCGGACTCATCGGCCTCGGCAAGATGGGCGCCCACATGCGAGAGCGGATCCGGGCGGCAGGTCACGAGGTCAGCGGCTACAGCCGCACGTCACCCGACCGCGACGTCACGAGCCTCGTAGAACTGGTCGCTGCCCTGCCGACCCCCCGCATCGTCATCGTCATGGTGCCCGCCGGTGCTGCCACGGCCCAGACCATCACCGATCTCGGGGAGCTTCTCTGCCTCGTAGAACTGGTCGCTGCCCTGCCGACCCCCCGCATCGTCATCGTCATGGTGCCCGCCGGTGCTGCCACGGCCCAGACCATCACCGATCTGGGGGAGCTTCTCTCCGCGGGAGACCTGGTCGTCGATGGTGGCAACAGCAAGTTCACCGACGACATCGTGCACGCCCGCGAGCTCAAAGCCAAAGGCATCGGATTTGTAGACTGTGGCATCAGTGGCGGCGTTTGGGGCCAGGAGAACGGCTACGGTCTAATGTGTGGCGGTGATGACGAGCACGTCAAGATGGTCATGCCGATCTTTGACGCCCTTCGCCCAGAGGGCCCTCGCGACGAAGGCTTCGTGCACGCCGGCGAGGTTGGGTCCGGGCACTACGTCAAAATGGTCCATAACGGTATCGAGTACGGCCTCATGCAGGCCTACGCTGAGGGCTTCGAGCTGCTCCTGGCCAAGGATAGCGTCAAGGATGTGCCGGGCAGCTTCAAGGCATGGACCCGCGGCACCGTCGTGCGTTCTTGGCTGCTCGATCTCATGGTCAAGGCACTCGAGGAGGACCACGACCTCGGCCAGATCAGGGGCTATGTCAACGACTCGGGGGAGGGCCGCTGGACCGTTGAGGAAGGCATCGCACACGCCGTGCCGATGCCGGTCATCACGGCCTCACTGTTCGCCCGGTTCTCCTCGCGCCAGGACGACTCTCCCCAGATGAAGGCCGTGGCCGCGTTGCGAAACCAGTTCGGTGGTCACGCAGTCACCAAAGCCGGCGAGTCCGGTGTACTGACCGATCACTGACATCGTGCCGCCGTGCACCTGAGGCACCTGAGCGTCACCGACTTTCGAAGCTACCCAAGCGCCGAACTGCCGCTGACACCAGGGGTCACCACGCTGATCGGGCTCAACGGTCAGGGCAAGACGAACCTTGTCGAGGCCGCTGGCTATCTGGCAACGCTCGGTTCACATCGGGTGGCAGCCGACGCGCCGCTGGTCCGTGCCGGCACCCAGCAGGCGATCATCCGCGGTGTCGTCATCCGTGACGGACGCGAGACGCTGATCGAGCTCGAGATCAACACCGGACGGGCAAGCGGCCGCAACAGGGCTCGACTCAACCACTCACCGGCCTCGCGCCCCCGAGAGGTTCTTGGGACACTACGCACGGTGTTGTTTGCCCCCGAGGACCTTGGGCTGGTCAAGGGGGATCCATCCGAGCGCCGCAGGTTCCTGGATGAGCTGCTCGTGGCCCGTCAGCCGCGGTGGGCAGGTGTCCGGTCCGAATATGACAAGGTGCTCAAACAGCGCAATGCACTGCTGAAGTCTGCAGCGCCGGTGTTGCGGCGCGGCGTCCGGCGTCCACACAGGCCGTCCACATCTTTATCCACAGGCACTGTGGATAAAGATGTGGACGCGACCGACAGAGCCGTGCACACCTTGGACGTGTGGAACAGCCACCTCGCCATGGTTGGCGCCCAGCTGCTGTATGCACGACTGCGACTTATGCGCGACCTCACTCCCTATCTCACCAGGGCGTATGACGAGGTCAGTGCTGCGCAGTCCGATGCGCACATCTCCTACAAGTCCTCACTTCGCGAAGAGACGTCCCTCGCCATCGCGGCCGGCGCGGTTCCCGAGATGCAGGAGCTGCATGACGAGCTCTTGGCTTCCCTCGCAGAGGTGCGGGTCAACGAGATCGAGCGTGGTATCTCACTGGTGGGCCCGCATCGCGATGATGTGGTGCTCACCCTGGGCGAGCTGCCGGCAAAGGGCTACGCGAGCCACGGCGAGTCTTGGTCCTTCGCGCTGGGCCTGCGGTTGGCTGCCTACCAGCTCCTGCGGCACGACCTTGGCGAGGACCCGGTGCTGATCCTGGACGACGTCTTCGCTGAGCTCGACTCGGGTCGCCGCGAACGGCTGGCCACGCTGATCGCCGACTGTGAGCAGGTGCTGATCACTGCTGCTTTCCCCGGCGACGTACCCACCGTTCTGTCAGACTACGGTACGACGTATCGAGTAACCCTGGGGAAGGTGGTTCGTGCCGACTAACCAGAGCGATGACGAACGCGCCGGAGACGAAGTCGACAGCGACGTCTCGGACGAATTGGCATCGGATGACATGGGGATCAGCCATCCGGCGGCGGACAACGCAGATACGGCAGCGGCATCGGCACTGGCGCGGGCGCGTGCAGCCGCACGGGTCAAGGGTCTGCGCCCGGGTAGCCGGCCAATGCGCAAACGAAACCAGAATGGTCAACCCGGCAGTGATCTGACTGGCTCGGGCCGCGACGGCCGCGACCCGTTGCTGCTTGGTGACCAGATGGACCGGCTGCTGCTCGATCGCGGGTGGAACGTTGACGTGGCAGTCGGATCAGTCATGGGCCGGTGGCCGGCGATCGTGGGCGTCGAAGTCGCCGCACACTGCACGCCGCTGACGTTCAGCGATGGAGTTCTGATTGTTCGGGCGGAATCGACGGCATGGGCCACCCAGTTGCGGTTGATGTCGTCGACGATCCTCGGGCGGCTCGAGATCGAGGTCGGAAAGGACGCGGTGACCGACCTTCGGGTGCAGGGCCCGAGCGCGCCATCGTGGTCCCGGGGACTCCGAAAGTCGACCGGGCCTGGTCCGCGCGACACGTATGGATGATCTTGGATGACATCTCGTACATAGCGGCCATCTCGGGGCCGTGAGATACCCAGCCGCGTGGGGGGAGTAGGAACTGGCCACCTTTTTGCCGGGAAATGCCACTGACGGGCCTCCTGAGCACTTTCTTGTCGTTGCCGACAGGTAGACTGGGCAAAGATTCGGCGGCCTGCCTGATGAGGTGCCCGGGGGTTGCTTCACGTGAAACATCACGGAAGCTTCTTGGGAACACCTGACGTCTGGCGTGGCCGCTTCCATTGCCCGACCTTGGCCGATAGTCCCGCGATGCAGGTCCCGGGCCGCACTGACCACGGGATCACTGTATGAAAGCCAAAGGAGCACCGTGTCCGAGGTCAGCCCACAAAACGTGCCCGAACCCACATCAACGGCGAAAGCACTCAGACCAGCTGAACCGGCCTACGATGCGAGCGCGATCACCGTCCTCGAGGGTCTTGAGGCGGTCCGTAAACGCCCCAGTATGTACATCGGCTCCACCGGTGAGCGCGGTCTGCACCACCTGGTCTGGGAGGTTGTCGACAACTCGATCGATGAGGCACTGGCCGGGCACGCCGATCACATCGAGGTTACCCTGCAGTCTGACGGTGGGGTCAAGGTGGTGGACAACGGCCGTGGCATCCCGACGGACGTCATGGTCGGGGAGGGGAAGCCGGCCGTCGAGGTCGTGCTCACCCAACTACACGCCGGAGGCAAGTTCGGCGGCGGAGGCTACTCGGTCTCCGGTGGGTTGCACGGAGTTGGTATCTCTGTGGTCAACGCGCTCTCGGACAAGGTCGAGGTCGAGGTCCGCCAGCTCGGACACGTCTTCCGTCAGACATTCTTGGTGGGTGTGCCCGCGGCCGACCTGTCCAAGGACGAGGCCACCGACGAGACCGGCACCACGGTTACCTTCTGGGCCAGCCCCGACATCTTCGAAACCACGACGTATGAGTACGAGACTATACGTGCCCGGTTCCAGCAGATGGCTTTCCTGAACAAGGGCCTGACGATCACGCTGACCGACGAGCGCCCCCGAGCCATCGAGGCGGCCGACGAAGCCGATTCGGCCGAGGAGCTAGACGAAGCTGAAGTCGACGTCAAGCCGGTCAAGCCACGCACGGTTGCCTACCGATACGAAGATGGCCTGGTCGACTATGTGAAGCACCTTGTCTCTTCCAAGCGCGCCGAACCGGTGCACCCGGAGGTCATCTCTTTCGAGCTCGAGGACAGCACAAAGCACATGTCGCTCGAGGTGGCGTTGCAGTGGACCAGTGCCTACTCCGAGTCGGTTCATACGTACGCCAACACCATCAACACGCACGAGGGCGGCACCCACGAAGAGGGCTTCCGGGCGGCGATGACCAAGCTGGTCAACGACTTCGCAAGAGGCCAGAAGCTGCTCAAAGAGAAGGATGACAACCTCACCGGGGACGACATCCGTGAGGGTCTGACCGCGGTCATCTCGGTCAAGCTTGGTGAGCCCCAGTTCGAAGGCCAGACCAAGACGAAGCTCGGCAACTCCGAGGTCAAGGGGTTCGTCCAAAGGGCCATGACCGACGAACTCGGCCACTGGCTGAGTGCGCACCCGACCGAGGGGCGCGACATCGTCCGTAAGTCCGTGCAGGCGGCAGCAGCCAGGATGGCGGCACGGAAGGCTCGCGAGGCCACCCGTCGGAAGGGGCTGTTGGAGTCCGGCGGTCTGCCGGGCAAGCTGCGGGACTGCCAGAGCAGTGATCCCACCATCAGCGAGGTCTTCATCGTCGAGGGTGACTCCGCTGGTGGTTCGGCAGTGCGCGGCCGCAACCCACACAACCAAGCGATCCTGCCGATTCGGGGCAAGATCCTCAACGTCGAAAAAGCTCGGATCGACAAGGTTCTGGCCAACAACGAGGTTCAGGCTCTGATCTCAGGCTTTGGCACCGGCATCGGCGAGGACTTCGACCTGGCTAAGGCGCGATACCACAAGATCGTGCTCATGGCAGATGCCGACGTCGACGGTCTGCATATCCGGACGCTGTTGCTGACGCTGTTGTTCCGCTTCATGCGCCCGCTGATCGAGGCCGGCTATGTCTACCTGGCGCAGCCGCCGCTCTACCGTCTCAAGTGGAGCAACCACCCACACGAGTACGCCTACTCCGATCGCGAACGCGACGTCATGATCACGGCCGGCCAGAGCCATGGATGGCGCCTACCCAAGGAAGCCGGCATCCAGCGCTACAAGGGCCTGGGCGAGATGGATTACCAGGAGCTGTGGGAGACCACGATGGACCCCCATCACCGCATCCTGCTCCAGGTCACCCTGGACGATGCCGCGGCCGCGGACGAGATCTTCGCGATCCTGATGGGCGAGGACGTGGAGAGTCGACGCAGCTTCATCCAGCGCAACGCCCGCGACGTTCGCTTCCTTGATATCTAGCAGCAACCCGCACCGCGGGTTGCGCGTGGCAAGCGTTTTGAACGACACACAGTGGCTCTGCGCCATACAGACAGAAGCACCGGAAAGTAAGGACAGCGCGTGACTGAGCAGCCACCGATCACTGAGACCGACCGCATCGAGCCGGTCGACATCAACCTGGAGATGCAGCGCAGCTACATCGACTATGCGATGACGGTCATCGTCAGTCGGGCGCTACCGGACGTGCGAGATGGCATGAAGCCCGTGCACCGGCGAGTCGTCTATGCGATGTATGACGGGGGTTACCGTCCCGACCGCGGCTACAACAAGTGCTCGCGCGTCGTCGGCGAGGTCATGGGTCAGTACCACCCGCACGGCGACGCCTCGATCTACGACGCGCTGGTGCGACTCGTGCAGGACTGGTCGCTGCGTTACCCGCTGGTCGACGGGCAGGGCAACTTCGGCTCCCCCGGTGACGACCCGGCTGCTGCGCCGCGGTACACCGAGTGCCGGATGGCCGCACTTGCCATGGAGATGGTCCGCGACATCGACCAGGACACGGTCGATTTCAAAGACAACTACGACGGCAAGACCCAGGAACCAACGGTTCTGCCGAGCCGGTTCCCGAACCTGCTGGTCAACGGCTCAGCCGGTATCGCGGTCGGCATGGCCACCCAGATTCCACCGCACAACCTGCGAGAGGTCGCCGCCGGGGTCCAGTGGTTCCTGCAGAACCCTGAGGCTCTTCGCGAGGAGCTGCTCGCGTACCTGATGACCCAGATTCAGGGCCCGGACTTCCCCACCGGTGCACTCATCCTGGGACGCAAGGGCATCGAGGACGCGTATCGCACCGGGCGCGGTTCGATCATCATGCGCGCTGTGGTCGAGGTCGAAGAGATCCAGAACCGCATCTGCCTGGTCGTCACCGAACTGCCGTACCAGGTCAACCCGGACAGCCTCGCCCAGAAGATCGCCGAGCTGGTGAAGGAAGGTCGTCTGGCTGGGATCGCCGACATCCGTGACGAGACCTCAGGGCGCACCGGTCAGCGACTGGTGATCGTGCTCAAACGTGACGCCGTGGCCAAGGTTGTGCTGAACAACCTGTACAAGCACACTCAGCTGCAGACCACGTTCGGCGCAAACATGCTGGCCCTAGTCGACGGCGTGCCGCGCACCCTGCCGCTCAGCGCGTTCATCCGACACTGGGTCGAGCACCAGATGGACGTCATCCGCAGGCGGACGGCTTTTCGGCTGCGCAAGGCCGAGGAGGAGGCCCACATCCTGCGTGGGCTACTCAAAGCCCTTGACGCGCTGGATGAGGTCATCGCCTTGATCCGAGCCTCGGCCACGGTCGAGGTCGCACGAGACGGACTGATCCAGCTGCTCGGCATCGATGAGCTCCAGGCGCAGGCGATCCTCAATATGCAGCTCCGCCGCCTGGCAGCCCTCGAGCGCCAGAAGCTGATCGACCGTCACGATGAGCTGCAGGCGATGGTCGATGAGTTCAACGCCATCCTCGCCCCAGAAGCTGATCGACCGTCACGATGAGCTGCAGGCGATGATCGATGAGTTCAACGCCATCCTCGCCTCACCACTGCGTCAACGCACGATCGTCAGCGAGGAGCTCGCGGAGATCGTCGCCAAGTACGGTGACGACCGCCGCACCAAGATCGTGCCCTTCGACGGTGACATGTCGATGGAGGACCTCATTCCTCAGGAGGACGTGGTCGTCACGATCACCCGGGGTGGCTATGCCAAGCGCACCAAGGTTGACCTCTACCGCTCTCAACATCGCGGTGGAAAGGGAGTCAAGGGCGCTTCACTGCGCGGTGACGACATCGTGGAGCACTTCTTCATCACGACCACGCACCACTGGTTGTTGTTCTTCACCAACCTTGGCCGGGTATACCGTGCGAAGTCGTACGAGCTTCCCGAGGCCGGTCGTGACTCCAAGGGGCAACATGTCGCCAACCTCCTGGCCTTCCAGCCCGGTGAGCAGATTGCCCAGGTTCTGGCCCTGCGCGACTATGTCACCGACCCCTACCTGGTGCTGGCCACCCGCAAGGGCCTGGTCAAGAAGACTCGCCTCTCGGAGTACGACTCCAACCGCTCCGGAGGCCTGATCGCGGTCAACCTGCGCGACGGCGACGAGTTGGTGGGCGTGGGCGTGGCCTCGGCCATCGATGACCTGTTGCTCGTATCGGTCAAGGGCCAGTCGGTCCGGTTCACCGCTGACGACAAGACGCTGCGCCCGATGGGTCGTTCCACCAGCGGTGTCACCGGCATGAAGTTCCGCCGGGGCGACCACCTGCTGTCGATGAGTGTCATCGTGAACGGCTCAGACCCCGACGTGTTCGTGGTATTCGAGAACGGCCTTGCCAAGCGGTCTCTGGCCTCGGACTATACAGCCAAGGGCCGGGGCATCCTGGGCGTCAGGGTGGCCCAGCTCTCCGACAGGGGCGGCGACCTGGTTGGCGCGCTCACCGTGGATGGTGAAGACGAGGTCATGGTTGTGATGGAGAAGGGAAAGATAGTCCGTTCCCGGGTCGACGAGGTGCGACGGACCGGCCGCAACACCATGGGCGTGCAGTTCGCTACGCCTGACAAGCATGACTCGATCGTCGCGGTGGCACGCAACGCCGACCGTGGTATCGAGGTCGTGCTGGGAAGCGTCCTGGATGACGAAAAGCCCGGCAATCCCGCGACAACGGGCAATGCCGCGCCAACAGTGATCGACAGCGCGTCTGAAGGCGCAAAGGCGGCCGGTAGCGTAACGTTTGAACAAAATGCGGACGACGACAACACGGACGACAATCCAGGAGGTAGCGAGTGAGCACTGTTGGCCAGACTGGCACGGCAGTACGCGCTGACGGTTCACCCGGTCCCGCCCAGACGGCCGGCGGTTCGACGCTCCCCGGAGGCGACCGCCTTGTTTCACCTCGTCGGGTTAAGCTCAGCGTCTCGCGCGTCGACCCCTGGACGGCCATGAAGCTGTCGTTCCTGTTGTCGGTTGCCGTCGGTATTGCCGGAGTCGTGATGATCTCGGTGCTATGGCTGATCCTGTCCAGCATGGGCGTGTTCACAGACATGAACCGAACAGTTGAGGGTGTCCTGAATACCACCAACGGCGCGAAGTTCGACCTCATGAACTACATCGGGCTGGGTCGTGTGGTCTCACTGTCGATCGTCATCGCGGTCATCGACGTCATCTTGATGACTGCGATCTCCACGTTGGGGGCGTTCCTGTACAACGTCTGCTCGAGCCTTGTCGGCGGTCTGCAGATCACACTGACAGACGACTGAAGTCCCCCACCCCCCCGCAAGACAGGGGTACGTACCGGGCCGTTTTGCAGGGGACGACAGCGGTGGGGTAACGTCGGGCGTCGCGCGCCTGTGACTCACGACTTGAGTTTCTGGCGCGCTGGAGATGGCGAACGGGCCTATAGCTCAGACGGTTAGAGCGCTTCCCTGATAAGGAAGAGGTCAGAGGTTCAAGTCCTCTTAGGCCCACCACCTTCTCCTTGTCTTCCCGTGGCGGAGGGCGAGCGGCACAATGACTCTGCACGATGAGTTAGACGACTTGCACGATGAGCTGCACGAAGGAGCGTTGGTCATGAAGAAGATCCTGTTGCTGATCGCCGCCGTTGTGGGCGCCCTGGCCATCCAGAAGAAATTCAAGGACCAGCAGGCTGAGCAGGACCTGTGGGCCGAGGCCACGGACAAGGTCTAGTCTGGTTAGCACAAGTGAACGACCGTTCAGAACGGTCCAGTACCAACACAACAGTTGGACGCCCCTCGGGGACATAGCTCAATTGGTAGAGCGCCTGCTTTGCAAGCAGGAGGTCCGGGGTTCGATTCCCCGTGTCTCCACCCAGACCAGAGGCCCTTTCCGTTCACCGGGAAGGGCCTCTTTCGTGCCCGTCCTCCAGCAAAGTACGGCAGCGGGTTTCACAGGACCCCCTGTCCGAACTCGTTGCCGAGGCGCTTGAGCGTCTGAACCAGACCCGCAACGACCTTGGGGCAGCACTCGCGTCTCAGAGCGAGAGTATTCCGGACGGTGAGCTGTCACAGAGCCGATAGAGCCAGCGACGCCGTAGATTACCGGGCGGTCG
>Ga0209484_10000049_pt1 | contig 23846 bp, 15 predicted proteins | sample NGEPer16B_FD_185493 | JGI IMG/M metagenome (GOLD analysis project Ga0209484, IMG submission 185493) | Arctic peat soil microbial communities from the Barrow Environmental Observatory site, Barrow, Alaska, USA - NGEE Permafrost159B-16B... | ecosystem: Environmental > Terrestrial > Soil >... | reverse complement strand
TACGGGGTATAAAGAGTATTCAGAGTTTTGCTACAAAACCAGGCATTGTTAAAACCGATGATGAGATTCACGGGATAGTTTTAAAAGGGGTCGGATCTGATTTTGATTGGTCTTTTTTTAAGGAAAATTTAGTTGAAGGAACTCTCTTTACTGTGTCTGATAGTGTTAAAACCGATGATGTTTTGATATCTAAACAGATAGCTTTATTGCTTAAATTAAAAGTTGGTGATCCGCTTTATACCTATTTTTTGAATGAAGAGACCAAGGCTCAGAAAATGCGTAAATTTAAGATATGCGGTATTTACAGTACAAGTCTTGAGGAATTTGACCGACTGTTTGTTTTGGCTGATATTTCGCATGTGCAAAAACTAAATGATTGGGAATCGGATCAGATTAGCGGATTCGAGATTGCAATTAATGACTTTAATGATCTTGAACTGATTAATCGAGAAATACGTCAAATCACTTTAAGTTATTCTAAAGACAATGAATCGGTACTTCGGCCGGTTACAATAACATCCAAATACCCGCAGATTTTTGATTGGCTGAATCTGCTCGACATGAATGTGTGGATCATTCTCACATTGATTATACTGGTAGCTGGCTTTAATATGGTATCCGGATTACTGATTCTGATTCTTGAACGGACGACGATGATTGGCGTTTTAAAGGCAGTTGGTACCGGAAACTGGAGTATCCGAAAAATATTTATTTATATCTCGTCCTTCCTTATTCTTAAAGGGATGTTTTGGGGCAATTTAGCCGGAATCGCTTTCTGCCTGATTCAGTCAGAATTTGGAGTATTCAAACTCGATCCAGGTTCCTATTATTTAGATACTGTACCTGTTAATTTGAAAATTACGCATCTCCTTTTGCTCAACGCAGGAACAATTATTATTACTTTGTTGATGTTGTTAATGCCTTCATGGTATGTTTCAAGGATTGAGCCCGATAAGGCCATCAGATTTGATTGACATGGAATTTTTGTGTTTTGGATTACAAATTCACCAAAAATAGATCAATAATTAGTATCATTGCAGCGAAAAACTGAAAAATTGCATATAAATGAAACTTTATTTCCCCGAAAATTATAAGCCGAAACTTGATCTTAAACAAACTGAAAAGGCCATAAAATTTGTAAAGGATTTCTTTCAGGAGAGCCTTTCTGCTGAATTGCGCCTGCGCCGAGTGACTGCTCCATTATTTGTTTTAAAAGGAACAGGTATCAATGATGACCTTAATGGTGTCGAACGAGCGGTAACATTTGCCGTAAAAGAGATGAATGATGCAAAGGCTGAAGTCGTTCATTCGCTGGCAAAGTGGAAAAGGCTGATGTTGGCCCAATATGGAATTCCTATCGGATATGGAATCTATACCGACATGAATGCTATTCGTGCCGACGAAGAACTTACGAATATACACTCTTTATATGTTGACCAATGGGATTGGGAAAAAGTGCTTACAGCAAAACAACGTAATATTGATTCCCTGAAAAAGGTGGTCAACCAGATTTACTCGGTGATGCTTCGTACCGAATTTATGGTTTACGAAAATTACCCCGCAATCAAACCTCAGCTACCAGAAGAGATCTATTTTGTGCATTCTGAGGAGTTGGTGAAACGATATCCAAAGCTTACACCAAAAGAACGCGAACACGAAATTGCCAAGGAACATGGTGCTGTATTTATTATAGGAATTGGTGGTACGCTTTCAGATGGTGAAAAACATGACGGTCGTGCTCCGGACTATGATGATTGGACATCTGATAATTCGGATGGATATAAGGGGCTCAATGGTGATATAATTATCTGGAATCCGATTTTACGACAATCATTGGAACTTTCTTCAATGGGAATACGTGTCGACAAAGAGGCACTTTTACGACAACTTGCAATCACGGGTTTGACCGAAAGAAAGGAACTCTTATTCCATAAGAAGCTTTTGCGCGATGAATTACCATTGTCTATTGGTGGTGGTATAGGGCAATCACGTCTGTGTATGTACCTGCTGCGTAAAGCTCATATTGGTGAGGTACAGGCAAGTCTGTGGCCAGAAGAGATGATCCGTCAATGTGCGGAACGCAATATTTTTATGGTATAATAATCATTTTAACTAAAAATCCCCATCATGCAACAGCATATGGGGATTTTTTTTACTTTTGCACCACAATTTCGCTGGCCCAATAGCTCAATTGGATAGAGCAACAGCCTTCTAAGCTGTAGGTTTCTGGTTCGATCCCAGATTGGGTCACTGATAAAATTCTATAAATCAGCTAATTACATCAAAAGTGTGAATGGCTGATTTTCTTTTTTTAGGCAATTTTCTTACGTTTTATGGCATGCATGTAAACCAGGATGTAAACCAGTTTACATATATGAATGCCTCAATTTCAGTAGTTTGTTACAAATCAAAGACCCTTTCCAATGGTGAAAATCCATTAATGCTCCGGATATCCCCAAATGGCAAACGTAAATATCAGAGCCTTGGTGTTTCTATTAATCCCATTCATTGGAATTTTTCCAAAAGCAAACCTAAACCTAACTATCCTAATAGTGAGTAGATTCAGAAGATAGTCCTGGATAAAATGGCTTAGCTACAAAGGCACATTTTGGAACTCAATGCAAACCAGAAAGAATTTACCCCAACCAAGCTTGTAGAGAGTAAGAAAACAACCATTAATGAGAAAACTGTTGGTGAGTTTTATACTGAGATGCTTTTGCATTATAGGCAGACTGACAAAACAGGAAATAGGTTGATTTACAAAATGTCGTATAACTCTCTCAAAACCTTCTCTTAAGGAAGGCATAATTTTATATTTGCTGATATTGATATTAATTGGCTGAACAGGTATGAGAAGTGGTTACGCTCCAAGGGCAACAAAGAGTCAACGATAAGTCTGTTATTCCGTACCTTCAGGAGTGCGTATAATAAGGCCATAGAAGCCAAATGTGCCTGGGCAATTATCCCTTCGATGAGTTTAAGATCATCAAATTTGATGTAAAAACAAAAAAGAGAGCACTTAAGAAGTATGATATGCTGAATATCATATAAGCTGATCTCACAGGGGAGATAAAATCAGTCAGTTTTGTCTGGGATATCTTCGTATTCAGTTACCTAAGTGGTGGGATTAATTTTACTGATATTGCAAATATTAAATCAGGCAATATTATCGAAGGCAGGCTTCAATACATCAGGCAGAAAACTTCAAAGGAGATCAGTCTGCATTTATCACCAAGCCGCATACATATTAGAAAAAATCAAACAGGTAGGAAATGCAGCCAATTCAATGTCTTACTGGGTATTTACTGATATTTTTGAAGAAGCAGGACCTCGTTTCACCCCTTTTCATGGAGGATTTGGACTGCTTACTATTCAGGGTATTCCAAAATCGGCGTTTTATGCTTACCAGTTTATGAATAAACTCGGGAAAACTGAACTGACAAATACCGATAAGCGTTCGTGGGCATGTAAAACCAATATTGGCGGTGTCCAATTGCTTTGTTGGGACTTTACTAACACTCATCCCGGTGATTCAATAAATAATCAGGTGTATTATATAAAAGATTTGCCATCAAAATCAAAGGGAAAAGTGAAAATAGACATATCTCATGTACCGGCAGGAACATATACACTGGAGATTTATAAAGTAGGCTATCGTGTTAATGACGCATACACCAGTTATTTGGATATGGGTAAGCCAAAACAACTTAACAAACAGCAGGTTGAGAAATTGAAAAAACATAATGACGGTTCTCCTGTTTCAATCGAAATAATTGAGGTTAAAGCAAATGAACCCTTTTCAAAAGAACTTGAAATTCGGGAAAATGATGTTTTCTTACTTAATTTGATAAAGCGTTAATGTATTTAAAGGGTTGGTCATAAATGTGCACTATCAGAAGTGAAATTTATAAGTATCTTTCCCGCTTATAAAATCTGCAATTAAGGATACCCAGTTAGCCACATAATCCCAACGATTAATTTAAAAGATATTTATAAATTAGCCAACATCGGATTGTCGTTTTTGTATTTTATGAAAATCCATTGACTATATTGCGTCCTAAAACTATGTCTGATTGAAAAATAATTAATTTGATAATTACATGAAACCAGGTAAGATTAAAATTTTGCTTCTAATTGCAATCCCTTTTTTTTTAAGCTTCGAATTGAATGCACAGGTGTTGTATGTAGGAGCCAATTACCATCCCCATGATGATAAGAATCTTGAAAAAATCAAAAGTGACATTCAGCTAATGAAAGATGCCGGATTTACATCTGTTCGAATGGGCCATTTGGCCTGGGATAGCTATGAACCTACGGAAGGAAAATTCGATTTTGAATGGTTTGATAATGTGATGGATATCATGAATCAGGCTGGCATTAAGGTTATTCTTGATATTGCCATTCGCCCGGCTCCTATCTGGTTGCATCACAAGTTCCCGTCTATCGATATAGTCGATGCCAATGGCGATGCGCGATACCCCAACCATAGGTACATGGAAGATATCGGTGACCCGAATTACCAGAGATATGCCTTGTTGTTCACTGATGCCATCACCAAACGTTATGCAAATCATCCGGCTTTACTGGCTTTCGGGATTGACAATGAATCGGGTGACGGACCAATTTCATATTCCGAAACAGTCCGGCAACGATTCATTAAATGGTTAAAAAAGAAATACTCCAATCTTGAAAACCTGAATAAAGCCTGGGCAACACAGCGTTGGTCGAGAAAAATCAACCAGTTCGAAGAAACTGGCCTCCCAGTGACTACTCACTCAACCGATGTACCCGAACGGATACTCGATTTCAGGCGTTTTGTTTCAGATGAAGTGAACCAACTTCTTTTAAAAGTGATCGACAAGGTCAATGAGAATGCTCCCAAAGCCTTAACAAATACCAATGCCTGGTATTACAGCCCATTGAAGTATTTTGACTATTCCCAAATTGCTTATTCCGGAAAGATGACGCGTGAAGGCTGCGGTTTTTATCCCGGAACAACTTTAACTACCAACTGGGGTGTCATGAATGCCTTGTTTGGAATTTCACGAATTCAATTCGAAAGCACAAATCCATTCTGGTGCAGCGAATTTACAACCATGACGGCTGTTCCGAATGCTATCCGGAAGCAGGCTTATTCTACATTAATGTATGGTAACCAGATGGTCTGTGGCTGGACCTGGCAAAGTATGTGGGCTGGCGAAGAACAGTATTTGGAAGGAATGCTTGACTGGGACGGTGTTCCCAACCGCAAATACGACGAATACAGTCAAATTGCCGCTGAATTTAAAAAAATTGAAAAATACTTTCCTTATCAGCTAAAAGCTGAAGTTGGTTTGGCATTCTCCTTTCCAAGCCAGATTGCCAGTCAATATTTTCCGGTTCAACACGAGAATCAGGTTCAGGCCTGCTGGGACATGTTTTACTGGCGCAACATGGATTTACGTGTTCTGGATATTAAGTACAGTTCACTCGATTATAAATTAGTATTTGTTCCAGGTATGGCTGTTATGGACGAAGTAATTGCTTCTAAAATCCGAGAATATGTGAAAAATGGCGGAACAGTTATAATGACCAGCAATTCTGCAATCGTTGATACAACAGGTCAAGTTTTTTCAACTACCCGTCCGGGTAGGTTAAGCGATGTATTTGGAATCCGTTTGGGAAGCTACGAAGAAACCGAAGCCATGAACGAAATTTCAAGAAAAGGCTATAAAGGCAAAACACTGGAGTTCACATATAAAAATAAAGCTGTTGATGTGGAGTCTGCAAGGTTCGACATTATCGATCCCAAAGGAGCCGAAGTGATTGGAACTATTTCCAGTTTGTATAAGGATTACCCGATTATGACTTCGAATATGTATGGTAAAGGACGTGCTATTTATGTTGGGTTACCTGCCGATGGAAACGTACTTGGAGGAGTTGTCGATGATTTGATTAAAGAGCTGGGAATCTCCAAAGGTCCGGATGTGCCTTCAGGAGTAATGGCCCGTCAGATCGATAAAAATCATTTTTTATACCTGAATGTAAGTGGCGATCCAAAAGAGATCTCAATGAAAGGAAACTCGCGAAGTATCCTTTTTGACAAAGATTACACTGGCCACTTTACTATTCCGCCATATGAACCGGAATTTATTGAAATCAAGTAATTCACAGAAATCATCAACGCATGAATCAAAATTTAAAGAAGTTAGTATTGTTTTACAGTGCGCTGCTTGGCTTGTCATTGCTGGGATTTAGTGATGGAAACGCACAAAATACCAGGCAAACAGTTACAAGCAAACGAATCAAAGAAAATTTTGATTTTAACTGGCAGTTCCACAAAGGCGACATCGCTATGAAGCGAGTGGTAAAAGCCGGCGGACAGGGCGGTTTGACGGATATCAACGTAAAAATTATTTCAAAGGGTGATACAACTATTGATTATTCAAATGTTGAAAGCGCCAAAATTTTCTTTCCACACGATTGGAAAGAAGTAAACCTCCCGCACGATTGGGCAGTTGAGGGAACTTTTGTTCATGACAATAACCTGGGCAGCCAACCCGCCGGTAGCGGATACTTGCCCACTGGGATAGGTTTTTACAGGAAGGAATTTGAAATACCGGATGAAGACAAAGGGGAAAAAATATCCATTGAATTTGATGGTATTTTCAGGAATAGCACCGTTTGGGTGAATGGGCATCTTTTAGGTAACCACCCAAGTGGCTACACGCCATCGAACTACGATTTGACTGATGTTTTGCGATACGGCAACGAAGGCAAAAACGCTATTCTTGTTAAGGTTGATGCTACTCAGCCAGAAGGCTGGTGGTACGAAGGAGCAGGCATTTACCGTCATGTTTGGCTTATAAAAACTGACAGGCTTCATGTTGCAAGGTTTGGCACTTATGTTACAACACCGACTGTTTCTGATGCTGAATCCACTGTAAACATTCAAACCACCTTGAAAAACGAATATAAAACAGATATTAATGTTACCCTCGTTTCAAAAATAATTGACAGCAAGGGCAATTTGCTCGATACTAAAACTTCTACACAAACAATAGCTCCTTATTCCCAGGTAGAAATATCCCAAACCGGATCGATTCAAAAGCCTTTACTTTGGTCGCCCGAAGCACCAAATCTTTACAAAGTACTGACTGAAGTTTCCAAAGAGGGAAATGTTGTTGATACTTACGAAACTACATTTGGTGTACGTACCTTTGAAATCAACCGAAACGGCGTTTTTCTCAATGGCAGATTGTACCCGGTAGAAGGAACCTGCAACCATCAGGATTTTGCAGGAATTGGTGTAGCCCTTCCCGATAAAATAAACTGGTACAAACTTAAGCTACTGAAAGAAATGGGAAGCAATGGATACCGACCTTCACATCATCCACCAACCCCTGAGTTGTTGGATATGTGTGATAGCATGGGGATGCTTGTTTTGGATGAAAACCGCCACTTGTCGAGTTCTGAAGAAAATTTAAAAGATTTGGAGACTATGCTTTACAGAGACAGGAACCACCCATCTATATTTATGTGGAGCATGGAGAACGAAGAAGCAATACAAGGTACAGTAACCGGGGCAAGGATTCTCGAAACAATGGTTGAAACAACTCACCGGATTGACCCTGTGCGAAAAGTTACCGCGGCGATGAACCACGCCCGCAATGATGGTGGATATGCCGATGTATTGGACGTTGTAGGATACAATTATGGCGACAAAGGTTTGGCATACGTGAAGGATCATGATAATTACCCTAACCGTGTAATCTTCTGTACTGAAGGAACCAGTTTCGTCTCAACCCGTGGCGAATATGAAAACAATTGGGGAAAAGGTACTTGCTCAAATAGCATTATTTGGCAACCCGGTTGGGGACCCTATCCCGGCGAGGACTGGGCCGACATTGTAAAATATCCTTATCTCGGTGGCCTGTTTGTTTGGACAGGTTTCGATTACAGGGGTGAACCCACTCCGTTTCAATGGCCTTTCGTTTCATCACAATTTGGGATAATGGATGTATGCGGTTTCCCCAAGGACGGCTATTATGCTTATAAATCGGCTTGGACAGATATCCCGACAGTACATATTTTCCCGCATTGGAACTGGCCCGGCAAAGAAGGTGATAGTATTAAAGTGCATTGCTACACCAATTGCGATGAAGTAGAATTATTCCTGAATAACAAAAGCGTTGGAAAGCAAAAAGCAATTCCAAATACTAAACTGATTTGGCCGCTGATATATCAACCCGGAAAACTTGAAGCGCGGGGTTACAAAGCAGGAAAGCTGATAACTAAAGATATTGTGGAAACCACCACAGCTCCGGCGCATGTTGCTTTAAATAGTGATGTTACTACCCTCAAAGCCGATGGTTGTGATGTGGCCGTTATCAGGGTGTCTATAAAAGATTCGAAGGATAGGGTGGTGCCAACTGCCGATAATCTTGTGACATTTTCGATTGATGGCCCAGGTCGAATAATTGGTACAGGAAACGGAAATCCAAGCAGTCATGAACCGGATAAAGCCAGTCAGCGAATGGCTTTCAACGGATATTGCTTAATTTTGGTACAATCAGATAATGAAATCGGTGAGATTCGGTTAAAAGCTTCTTCTGAGTCACTTAAAGGTGACGAGGTTATTCTTAACGTGAAATAAATCGATTAATTTCAAAGCAAAAAATGAGATAAACGAAATAAATTCAATCATATGACTAAATATCTTTTATTCGGAATAATTCTTACAGCAAGTATAATCTTCTCAGGCTGTAAGCAAACCAAAGCCCCTGCGCCTTGTGGCCCTGTACCAACCGAAAACCAGTTGCGTTGGCAGGAAATGGAATATTACTCGTTTGTCCATTTCTCGCTAAATACCTACACCGACCAATCATGGGGTTACGGAAATGAAGACGTGAATCTTTTTAATCCAAAAGAATTGGATTGCCGTCAGTGGGCGCGTATTTGCAAAGAAGCAGGTATGAAAGGGATCATCATTACAGCAAAACATCATTGTGGTTTTTGCTTATGGCCTTCCAAATATACTGAATATTCGGTAAAAAATGCACCATGGAAAGATGGCAAAGGCGATGTTGTTCGCGAAATGGCCGATGCCTGCAAAGAATATGGGTTGAAGCTGGGAATTTATTTGTCACCTTGGGACAGGAATAGCAAAGACTATGGAAAACCTGAATACATTACCTATTTCAGGAATCAGCTCACCGAACTACTTACCAACTATGGCGAAATTTTCGAAGTATGGTTCGACGGAGCCAATGGTGGCGATGGATATTACGGTGGCGCCAATGAAACCCGCAAAATTGATCGCACAACATACTACGACTGGAAGAATACCTACGCGATGATCCGTAAGTTACAGCCCAATATTGTGATATGGAACGATGGTGGCGACCGTGGCGATCTGCGCTGGGTGGGTACCGAAGAAGGTTCTGTTGGCGAAACAAACTGGAGTTTATTAAATGCTATTGGCGATGTGCCATGGAATATGTTGCATTTTGGTGTCGAAAACGGCAATGCGTGGGTGCCCGCAGAAGTAAATACTTCCATCAGGCCGGAGTGGTTCTACCATCCAAGCGAAGATGACAAGGTGAAAACAGTACCAAAGCTAATGGAAACCTATTATCACTCTATTGGGAGTAACGGTACATTGTTGCTCAACTTCCCCATTATGCCCAACGGGTTGATTCACCCAACTGACGAAAAAATGGCCATTGAATTTGGCAAAGCTGTAAAAGAATCTTTTGACGTAAACCTTGCTGAAAATGCGAAGATTGAAGCTTCGAATGTTCGTGGGAACGCGAATGAATTTGGAGCAGCTAATGCCATTGACAACGATAAAGATACGTATTGGGCTACTGACGATGATGTAACTACAGCTTTATTGACCATCGATTTTGATAAGCCAACGATGTTCAATCGTTTTATGGCACAGGAATACATCAGGCTGGGGCAACGTGTAAAGGCTTTTACTGTTGAAGCATTCGTTGATGGAAACTGGAAAGAAATAGCGAAAGCAACCACTATCGGTTATAAGCGGATAATTCGTTTCCCGAGTGTTGAGGCCACAAAGGTTCGTTTTAATATTACCGATTCGAAAAGCTGCCCTGTCATCTCCAATATCGGAATTTACAATGCACCGGTATTCCTGAATGCTCCTTCCATAGCCAGAAACCAATCAGGAGAAATTTCGATAACTACCAACGATATTGGTCCGATTTTTTACTATACGCTGGATGGTAGCGAACCGACCCCGGAGTCAAATCAATATGCCGGGCCATTCCTGGCAGATGGGAAAGTGGAAGTGAACGCAATTGCTTACGATCCGGCATCGGCTAAAAGCAGCCCTGTTGGCAAGGAAACATTTGATATTTCCAAAAAGGATTGGAAAATTGTTGGGACAGACGATGAAAACGCAATCAAAATTCTGGACGGAGATCCATACAGCGTATGGCATCAAAGAGATAAAAAAATACCTGTTGATTTGATTATCGACTTGGGAGGCGTACAAAACCTTCATGGGTTCAAATATCTGCCCGATCAGAACAAATGGAGTTCCGGCATCATTACTACTTACAAGTTCAGCGTATCAGACGACAATATAAACTGGAAACTGGTTGATCAGGGCGAATTCTCCAACATCAAAAACAACCCGGTGTGGCAATCCAGGAATTTTTCGCCTGTAAATGCCCGTTATATCAAGCTGCAGGCTTTAAATAACACTTCGGGCGATGATGTTGCAGGGTATGCCGAAATCGATGTAATTACAAATTAATGGGAATTTCGGGGTGATCAGGAAAATATTCTATATCATATTCGTTTCGTTTGCGTTAGGTACGAACGTTTTGGCGCAAACTAAGCTCTTTGTTTCTCTGCGTGGTAGCGATACAAGCCAGGGAGCTCAAATGATGCCTTTTGCCTCAATAAACAGGGCTTTTGCCGAAGCACGGAAAACTTCCGGAGAGGTGGTGATATACCTGATGGAGGGTACCTATTATTTGAATCAGCCCATTGTTTTTACTCCTGAAGATTCCAGGAAGGAAAACGAAACACTTACGATAACAAATTTCGAAAATCAGAAAGTTACTGTTAGCGGAGGGGTGGAGCTTAACCTGAAGTGGAAAGAATACAAAAATGGTATCTGGCAGGCAGAAGTTAAGCAGGATCTTATTTTCGATGAATTATTTGTCAACGGTCAGTTGCAGCGAATGGCCCGGTATCCGAATTACGATTCAACGGCTCATTATTTTGGAGGAACTGCAGCTGATGCTATTGCAGTGGAACGGGTTGCCCGATGGAAATCTCCCGAAGGTGGTTATGTTCACGCCTTACATCCCAGTGAATGGGGCGATGTTCATTACATGATTACCGGGAAAGATGACAAAGGTGAACTTACGCTTGAAGGCGGCTGGCAAAACAATCGTCCGATGGGCATGCATCCCAAATATCGTTTTGTCGAGAATATTTTCGAAGAACTGGACACTGTCAACGAATGGTTTTACGATAAAAAAGCCAAGATCCTGTACTACTATCCTACAAAAGATTTGGATCTTAAAACGGCAAAATTTGAAACACCTCAAATCGCTCATTTATTCGAGTTCAAAGGTTCAGAAAATAATCCAGTTAAAAATATCTCAATCGAAGGGCTTACGCTTTCGCAAACCCTTCGCACATTTATGGATAATATGGAGCCGTTGTTGCGTAGCGACTGGACTATATATCGCGGTGGTGCAATGCTTTTCGGTGGTGCAGTAAATTGTTCCATTAAAAACTGCACACTCAATAATCTGGGTGGAAATGCTGTTTTCTTCAATAATTTCAATAGAAATTGTCAGGTCTCAGGCTGTTTGATTTCTGAAATTGGAGCCAGTGGAATCTGTTTCGTCGGTGATCCAAATGCTGTGCGTTCCCCAAGCTTCAAATATTGGGAGTTTGTGCCATTGGAACAAATTGATCGTACCCCTGGCCCTAAGACAAATAACTTTCCGGCGGAATGTAAGGTGTTTGATAACCTGATATTTAATTCAGGTTTGGTCGAAAAGCAATCGGCAGGAGTGGAGTTGTCCATGTGTCAAAGCATCACGGTTAGCCACAATACCATTTACGATGTTCCGCGTGCCGGCATCAATGTGAGCGAAGGAACATGGGGCAGCCATGTTATCGAGTACAACGACGTGTTTAATACAGTGAAAGAAAGTGGCGATCATGGTTCGTTCAATTCATGGGGGCGCGACCGCTTCTGGCATCCTGATAAAAAAGTTCTCGATTCAATTGTAGAAACCAATTACGATTTGGCTTTACTTGATGTGGTGAAGCCAATTACCATCCAGAACAACCGCATGCGTTGCGACCATGGGTGGGATATTGATCTGGACGACGGTTCGAGTAATTATATCGTCCGTAACAACTTATGTCTGAATGGCGGTATAAAACTTCGGGAAGGGGTAAACCGTATTGTTGAAAACAACATCATGTTAAATAATACCTTCCACCCGCACGTATGGTTTAAGAACAGTAATGACGTGTTCAGGCATAATATCGTTTTCTCCGGATATGCACCAATCCGTATTGATGTTTGGGGTAAGGAAACTGATTACAATGTTTTCCCCGATTCGGTTTCGCTTAAAGCTGCCAGGGAAAGAGGAACAGATCAGCATTCGGTGTGTGGTGAGCTGAATTTTGTAGATCCTGAAAAAGGTGACTTTCGTCTGAAAGAAGGTTCAGTCGCGTTTTCTGTCGGTTTTAGGAACTTTTCGATGGACAGTTTTGGGGTTGTTTCTCCGGGATTGAAAGCCCTGGCAAAAAAGGTAAACATATCTTCTGTAATTGATCTCGACAAAATTGCTGCCGATGAAATTATCGACTTTATGGGGGCTAAAGTAAAAAACCTTATTACTTTGGGCGAACGTTCGGCAACCGGTATGGATAGTACCAGGGGCATCCTGGTTGTTGAAGTAACTCCCGGATCGGTTGCATCCCGGTTTTTAAAGGCCAACGACGTGATTCTGGGCTTAAATAGTAAACAAGTAAATAAAGTCCGCGATTTGCTGGAAGCCCGTATGTCAGTTATCGGATCAAATGCCGAACTGGTTATTTTCCGAAATCAGAAAGAAGAAAAAATATGGGTTGACTTAGTAGATAAAAAGTGAGTACTCTTGTAACTGAATATAATTTAATCGATGAAATATAAACTAAACCAACATGAACACAAAACGATTTTTCATTTCAATTTTCATCTTATTATTGTCAATCAGTTCATTAGTTGCGCAGCAGCACGACTGGGAAAATGAACAGGTAATTGGAATCAACAAAGAACCGGCTCATAGCGTATATATTCCGTATGCAACTATAGATCAGGCATTGGCTGACTACGCCAACGAATCGCCATTTTACCAGTGTTTAAACGGAACCTGGAAATTTAACTGGGTAAAATCACCTGATTTGCGTCCTATCGATTTTTACAAAACAGATTTTAATGTCAGTTACTGGAATGATATTGAAGTGCCTTCGAACTGGCAAATGAAAGGGTACGGCAAGCCGATTTATACGAATGTTACTTATCCTTTTGTCAAAAAACCTCCTTACGTGATGTCTCCGGCTTATTCCGGATGGACCAATAGCGAATTGCCTAACCCGGTAGGCTCTTACCGGCGTAATTTCGTTGTCCCGGATAATTGGGACGGACATGAAATTTACCTTCATTTTGCAGGTGTACAATCCGCCATGTATTTGTGGGTAAATGGCAAAAAAGTGGGCTACAGCCAGGGAAGTATGACTCCCGCCGAATTCGACATCACGTCCTATCTTCAGAAAGGGAATAATACACTGGCAGTTGAAGTCTATCAATGGAGCGATGGCAGCTATTTGGAAGATCAGGACTTTTGGCGTTTAAGCGGAATCTTTCGCGATGTGTATTTATATGCCACACCCAAATTGCATATCAGCAACTTTTTTGTTCAGTCTGACTTGAATGATAATTTTACGTCTGCAGTTCTCAAAACAGATCTCTCATTCGAAAACAAAGGTTATAAAGGTGTAGTTTCTCTTGAAGGGTATTTATTAAAAGACGGACAAACCTATAAAGGAGAGACTCCTGTATTTTCGAAGCAACTTTCTGCTTCTGACGTAAATAAAAAGGGTGCAAAACTGTCTTTTGAGACCAATGTCGATAAACCTGATTTATGGTCTGCTGAAATTCCGAACCTGTATCAAATGGTGTTTCTCCTGAAAAGTGCTTCAGGAGAAAACCTCGAAGTTGTTGCAACTCCATTTGGTTTCCGCAAAATTGAAATCAAAGATTCGCAACTTTGGGTAAACGGGAAAAGTGTGCTGCTCAAAGGGGTTAACCGCCACGACCTTGATCCGGAAAACGGACGGTATATCACCTACGAAAGCATGTTGCAGGATATAAAACTATTCAAGCAATTCAATATTAATACGGTACGCACCTGCCATTATCCCAATCATCCCGACTTTTATAAATTATGTGATCGATATGGTATTTACATGGTGAGCGAAGCAAATCTGGAATCGCACGGTATGGGTTTTAAAAAAGAAGGTTTGGGGCATGATGTCCGCTGGCAGAAAGCGCATGTAGACCGGGAAGTATCAATGGTTGAAGCTTTTAAAAACCATCCGGCTGTCATTATTTGGTCGCTTGGAAACGAAGCAGGACCGGGTGTTAATTTCGAAGCTTGCCGAAAAGCAATCCTGAATTTAGATTCAACGCGCCCCATCCATTATCAGGGTTACAATGAAGTTGCAGACATTGAATCAACCATGTATCCAAGTGTGGATTGGCTTGATGAAACCGGAGCGAAGGATGATACCAAACCATTTTTTATGTGCGAATATGCCCATGCTATGGGAAATGCGGTTGGCAACCTTCAGGAATATTGGGATGTAATTGAAAAGCACAAACGATTGATAGGTGGTTGTATTTGGGACTGGGTTGATCAGGGATTGCAGAAGGAAGTGCCCGGAAAGCCCGGTGAATACTTTTTTGCTTACGGTGGCGACTATGGCGACCGCCCAACCGATTGGAATTTCTGTGTCAATGGCTTGACAACGCCAGATCGTAGCATCACTCCCAAAATGGAAGAAGTAAAAAAAGTGTACCAGTATATCGCCATTAGCCCACAGGACATCCTAAACGGTAAAGTCAACATTAAAAACAAATACCAGTTCATCAATCTCGAAAAATTTGATGCGGATTGGGAAATAAGATGCGACGGAAGTGTAATTGAGGCTGGAAACATGCCTGCCCTTCATCTTGAGCCCGGGCAATCGACGGATGTGACGATTCCTTTCACCAAACCACAGTTAAAAGCTGGCGGTGAATATTTCCTGAAAGTAATTTTCAAATTACGCACCGATGAGATTTGGGCTTCACGTGGACATGTGGTTGCCTGGGAACAAATGGTTGTGCCGTTTGCTGTTCCGGCTGTTGAACCAATGCATCCTGAATCGCTGGCTTCGCTTTCATACAAAGAAGATGGCGATTGGATTAATGTTTCAGGAAAAGCATTCAGTCTGAAGTTCAATAAACGGATTGGAACCATTACCGATCTAGCATACTTCGGGACAAATGTGTTGCAAACCAAACCGGAAGCGATTTATGGTGTTCGGCCAGAAACACAAATGCTTTATTGGGACACCTTGACCAATGCAAGCGTTGCCGGGCCAATGCTTAATATTTTCCGTGCCCCGGTTGATAATGATTATATGTTTGGGGGTGGATACGGACCAAAATGGCGCAAAGCTGCTATGTATAATATGCGCCCGACAGTAAATAATATCTCTGTTGAAAAACTGGGAGAAGCCCTGGCGATTGACGTAACCATCGAATCGAAATCACCTAAAGGCTACGCTGTTCGCCAGCATACAATCTGGAAAATTTACGGAAACGGCTTTGTTGATGTGACCACGGATTTTGATCCGGACAAACTGAACTACCCGTTGGCAAAACTGGGATTCCTGTTGCAAATGCCCGAAGGGTTCGAAAACGTGACTTTTTATGGTGCCGGGCCACACGAAAATTACCGCGACCGCCTACATTCAGCTGCTATAGGCCGCTACGAAACAACGCCCGATGACATGTTCGAACCTTACGTGCGTACTCAGGATTGCGGAAATCGTTCGAATGTACGCTGGTTTACCGTAAGCAACCACAACGGTGTTGGGATGATGGTTGTAGCCAACGATCTGATGAATTTCAGCGCATTGCATTATACTCCGCTTGACCTTGAGAAAGCCAATCATCCATACGAATTGACCCGCAGAAAGGAAACAATCCTGACTGTCGATCTGCAACATTGCGGATTGGGTGGAGGAAGTTGTGGTCCTGGCCCATTGGATAAATATTTACTGAAAACTGAAAAAGCAACGTTCAGTTTTTCGATCCGCCCTTATGTTGGAAATATGGGTAACAAGGGTGATGTTGCTAAAATGAGACTTGGCAATTAGTGTAATTTAAAATAAATGCTTCCGGAAAGTCCCCCTTTGGGGGATTTAGGGGGCTGATAAATATTAAACACATGAAAATTTGTGCAACGCTATTCATCCTGGTAATGATGATTGCCGGTTTAAATGCACAATCGCAGGACGCCAACCGATTTTTCCCTGAGAAAGACCTGATAACAACCGGTATCTATTATTATCCCGAACATTGGAACGAAAACCAGTGGGAACGTGATATCAAGAAAATTTCTGAAATGGGTTTTGAGTTTGTACACATTGCAGAATTTGCCTGGTTTAAAATGGAGCCGGATGAAGGGAAGTACGAATTTGCATGGCTGGATAAAGTCGTGGATCTTTGTGTGAAATACAACCTGAAAGTGGTGATGTGTACGCCATCGGCAACCACACCAACTTGGATGCGCACCAATTATCCTGAAACGTTTATCATGGACGGTCATTACATTCGTGCCGAAAACGGCACACGTGGGCTGGAATCGATTGTCAACACTAAATATCGCATGTTTGTTGACAAAATTGTGACCGAAATGGGCAAACGTTACGGACAAAATAAAAACGTGATTGGTTGGCAAATTGATAACGAACCACCTGCACTTCCTGATTTTAGTCCTTCGTCGCAGGAAGCTTTCAGGCAATGGTTGAAAAACAAGTACAAAGCAATCGACGCTTTAAATTTGGCCTGGGGAACAGCTTTCTGGAGCCAATGGTTCAGTAGTTTCGACCAAGTTATCATCCCTAATACCAACCTTGTGGGATGGTGGGGCAACAACCCTCATGCCTTACTCGATTTAAAAAGGTACTCCGCTGATACTGAAGCTGAATTTCTCGATTTACAGGCAGGAATATTACGGAGCTATATTTATAAGGACCAATATATTACCACCAACTATACGGCAGTATGCACGGGTTCTGACCCCAGGCGCACCACGAAACTTGATTTTGCTGCCTATACTGCTTATCCAAATGGTGGCAGCGATAACATTGGCGATGTTGGTTTCAGGTTGGGCAATAGTAAAGCCGTTCTTTTTGCGGCTGAGTATTACAAATCGGTTGGAGGTGTTTCGGGGGTGATGGAAATGCAACCCGGGCCTGTCAACTGGGGTGGTTATAATTCTCTTCTGTTACCTGGCACAGTGCGTATGTGGTTGTATCATACCTTCGCAGCCGGCGGAAAATTAGCGTGTTCCTATCGATTCCGCCAGATACTCTACAGCTCCGAACAATACCACTCGGGAGTAATACAAACTGATGGTGTAACGCCTTCACCGGGTGGTGTGGAGTATATGCAATTCATGAAAGAGATAAAAGAACTCCGGAAGCAATATAAACCAAATGCTAAAATGCCTGAAAAACTGGCAGCACGGTCAACGGCAATCGTTTGGAACCTGGAAAATTACTGGACCATCGACAGGCAAAAACAAACTTTTCAATGGGATGCATGGAACTACCCGGTTAAGTTCATGGAATTAGGCAAATCCTTAGGTGCACAGGTTGAAGTAATCCCAGAAACTGCCGATTTGTCAAAATATAAGGTCGTTATTGTTCCAGCTTACGAAATGGCAGATTCCGGTTTAGTGAAGAAGTGGAATGATTATGCTGCAAAAGGAGGACGACTGATTATCACTTGCCGCACAGCCACTAAAGACCGTATGGGACATTTCTGGGAAGCCGAAATAGCAGCGCCATTATCAGTGCTAATTGGGGCTCATGTTAAAGCAACCGATATGCTTTCGGGTTATGCCAAAGGCGAAATCGTTATGAATTCATCGAAATATAGTTGGAACAACTGGGCCGACTTACTCCAACCCGAAAATAACGCCGAAGTTATAGCCACTTACGACAACCAGTTTTATAAAGGTATAGCTGCAGTTGTAAAGCACAAAATTGGTAAGGGTTCAGTCACATATATTGGCGTGAATACTGACGAATCGAAATTGGAAAAAGACATAATACGCAACACTTATACAGAAGCAGGAGCGACAACTGAAGATTATCCTCAAGGAGTTTATGTTTATTGGCGCGATGGTTATTATGTTGCAGTAAACTATTCTTCAGATAATTATACCATGAATCTGCCTGCATCTGCTAAAATTTTTGTGGGTGAAAACGTATTGAACCCGGCAGGTGTATTGGTTTGGAGTGAGTGATGAAATTACAGATAAACCAAATAGAAGATGAAAATTATATTGAAATTTTTAAAGATCGCATTTATGGATGGGGGAGTAGCCGGATTTATTGTTATCTTTTCCCTGTTTTGAAAAATAATTGACTATCCAATAGGAACACATGAAGGCGCAATAATATATGAATTTGTGTCTTAGTCATATTGGTATTGGTGTTGGCTGTATACTATTTAATTTATCGGCTGACCCAAAAATACAAACAACGAAAATCAATGAAAAATATATAAATAAAATATTGAATGAAACGAATCTCTCTCTCTCTTGTATTTCTGGTTATTGCAGGATACATGTTCGCCGCCAACTCTGTTCAAACGTTGCAAAACGGCATGAAGGTTTCGCCCCAAAATGGAGCGGCGAAAACTATTGAAATCGGAGTTGTCAACAGCCGGATTATCCGTGTTCAGGCATCGTCCGAAAACGTTATTCCTAACGTTTTCAGTCTATGCGTTTTGCCAGGGTTAACAACAACACCGTTTAAAGTTACAAGCGATGCGCAATTTGCCCAACTATCTACCGATGAGCTTACTGTGATAGTTTCCCTGCTTACAGGCGAAATTTTATTTACAGACAAATCGGGAAAAATATTGCTTTCAGAGGCAAAAAACGGGAGAAGTTTCAAACCCTTTGCTGTTGAGAACGATAAAGGCTATACTATGCAGCAGATCTTCACAGGCACTCCTGGTGAAGCGATCTATGGATTGGGCCAGCATCAGTCCGACGACTTTAACTATAAAAACAAAAGTGAAGATCTTTTCCAGTACAACACTAAAGTATCGATCCCTTTCATCATGTCCACCAATAACTACGGAATTTTGTGGGATAATTATTCGCAAAGCAAATATGGCGATCCTCGCGATTACAAAGACCTGAACCAATTTACACTCTACAACAACGAGGGTAAAGAAGGCTCACTTACTGCTACGTATACTCAAAAAAATCAAGCTCCGATTGTCCGTCAGGAATCGGCGATTGATTATGAGAACTTGACAACTATCAAGAAATTTCCGGCCGAATTCAAATTCAACGATGGTTCGATCGTTTGGGAAGGATCCATCGCTGCCAACAAAACTGACATTTATAAGTTCAACCTCTACTACGCCGGATACACAAAAGTATGGCTCAACGATTCTTTAGTGGTTCCCGAACGCTGGAGAACTTCATGGAATCCGAATACCTACCGGTTCACTTTCCCGCTGGAAAAAGGTAAAAGCACCAAAATCAAATTGGAATGGAAACCCGATGGAGGTGTTTCTTATATCGGGCTGAAAGCTCTCACATCAAGTCAGTTGGAGAAAGACGGTAGCATATCTTTCTGGTCGGAAATGGGCGACAAGATGGACTATTATTTCATTGCCGGCGACAACATGGACAATGTGATCAGTGGCTACCGCACTCTGACCGGAAAGGCGAGCATTATGCCGAAATGGGCCATGGGTTACTGGCAAAGTCGCGAACGCTACAAAACACAGGACGAATTATTGAACGTTGTAGCCGAATATCGAAAACGTGAAATCCCGCTCGACAATATCGTGCTTGATTGGAACTACTGGCCGGAACCCGCCTGGGGAAGCCATCAGTTCGACCTGAAACGTTTCCCCGATGCAAAGGGCATGGTGGATTCGGTACATAAACAGAATGCTCATATCATGATTTCGGTATGGCCGAAGTTCTACACTACAACCGATCATTTCAAACAATTCGAACAAAACGGCTGGATGTACATGCAGGCTGTGAAAGACAGTGTACGCGACTGGATTGGCCAGGGTTATGTAGGATCTTTTTACGATGCTTACAGTGCCGGGGCACGTAAGTTGTTTTGGAAACAATTGAAAGACAATCTTTACATAAAAGGATTCGATGCCTGGTGGATGGATGCCTCCGAACCAAATATCAGGGATTGCACCGATATGGATTACCGCAAGAAATTATGCGGACCGACAGCCTTAGGCTCGTCTAACAAATATTTCAATGCCTATGCCCTGATGAATGCAGAAGCAATTTACAATGGTCAGCGTGAAACGGAGAACAACAAACGCGTCTTTTTACTGACACGTTCAGGATTTACCGGTTTGCAACGCTACTCCACGGCGACATGGAGCGGAGACATTGCTACCCGTTGGGAAGATATGAAAGCCCAAATATCGGCTGGACTCAACTTTGCAATGTCGGGTATTCCTTTCTGGACGATGGACATCGGTGGATTCTGCGTGGAAAAACGTTATGAAAATGGTCAGCTTATTTTTGATCAGACAGGTAAGGAAAATGCTGATCTCAGCGAATGGCGTGAACTGAATTTACGTTGGTTTCAGTTCGGGGCATTTTGTCCACTGTTCCGCAGTCATGGACAATTCCCCTACCGCGAAATATACAACCTTGCTCCGGAAAATCATCCTGTTTACAACAGCCTCGTCTACTACGATAAACTGCGCTATCGCCTGATGCCATACATCTATTCATTGGCAGGCATGGCCTATCATAATGATTACACGCTGATGCGATCACTAGCAATGAGTTATACTTCTGACAAACAAACCTACAACATAAGCGATCAGTTTTTGTTAGGTCCTTCATTGATGGCATGTCCCGTCTACACCTATAAAGCCCGTAACCGCGAAGTTTATTTCCCGGCCGGCACCGACTGGTACGATTTCTATTCCGGCAAACTCATTGCCGGAGGTACGAAAACGATTGTAGACGCTCCATTGGAACAAATTCCACTCTATGTTCCTGCCGGTTCCATCCTTCCGATAGGCCCTGTTATGCAATATGCTTCCGAAAAGAAGGCTGACAACATCGAAATTCGGGTTTACCTGGGTAAAGACGGCAAGTTCAGCCTGTACGAAGACGAGGGCATCAACTACAATTATGAAAAGGGCGCTTTTTCTACCATAAGTTTCGAATATAACGATGCTGAAGGTACGCTTACAATTGGCGTACGCGAGGGCAGCTTCGATGGTATGCTGACCAACCGGATATTTAGTATTATTACCATTGGCAAATCAACATCACAACTTAAAACCATTCAATACAATGGCACTAAAACAGTCGTAAGACTGTAAAAAAAAAATCCGGGGGATGAGAAAATCAGGTACTTTATTTATATTCTAAAAAATGACAAAAGAATTATCAATAAATGATATCAATCATCATAACCATAGTTTTGGGAACCGCATGAATGGTTTCCGCACAATATTAAACGGCTGTTTACCAGGATGGGAAAAGACCAATAGCAGAGCGAGTGGAGAATGCTCTTATGCTGATGATCATCAAAGAAAAGGTGGCTCGTTGTTATGCATAGTCGGAATTAGGTTCGAAAGGGATTCCCCGGTTTAAAAATTCAACAATCCATGCGAGATTTACATTGGTTTTTATCGATCTGAATGATAATGATTTCACATGCAACCTTCAAATAACGGGATGGAGCACTTTTATACCAGCCTTAAACGATACGATGGAAGGATACGGAATCCGTTCACAGAATATTAGTGTAGGCAATAATATGCCAGGGAAATTTTGAGTTATAAATTGATCCAGGCTTTGACTGTTATTCGTTACAATACAATTGACCAGGTAATATACCTTGATTTCAGGGTGGGAGACTTTACCTCCTTTATCTCGACTGCAAGCAGATTCGGAAATGTTTGTCTCCAAAAAGGTGGGCCAATCATTTTATTCGTGGTTGCCCATCAAAGCGATTGCATTTTAGCTTTCGACCATTTGCCTTACGATTATCAATGTTTTCCCGGATCTTTGGACCTCTGTCAATATAATCACCGATAAACAATACTTTCCTCATGGGATGGCTATAAGTCACATTCTTAGAGGAGTAACTAAGCTTTTCCAATAATTCGATGAACTTGTCAGCATGGCCATGAATGTCACCAATGAAATCCATCATGAGTTAAAATTTGGATGGGTTAAGATTAAAATATTGATAATTAAAAATATGGCTCAATTAGTGATATAGATCTGATATTCTTCGATCTTCGACTGCAACCGGCTTGCCAGATATTCATTGCCTTCTTTAAGCTCGTTTAATATTAGCATTGCTTCCCCTCGATAGGCAATTTTCCTTCCATTATCCCAACGAGCAGGAGGTGGCTGAAGATTTGTTATCCTATCAGCCAGTTTTACCGCCCAAACCTCAGATGGCATTTCTTTAATTCTTGCCAGGCTGTCTACCATCGATTGCTCTTTGGATAGGTCGCTGTTCTTTGTCAAAGCAGACACTGCAGTGGCAACTTCAATTCCAAATTTACTTTCCAATTCTGCAAAGTCTGTCGATGTATCTTCAAGGGTATCATGAAGTAGTGCAACCTGAACGGCCAATTCTAAATTGAAACTGTCGGTATTTAATGAAGCAATCATTATTTCCATTGCTACATTACTTAAATGTACAATATAAGGTAAGTTGGTCCCCGGAACCTTCTGGTCCTGATCTAAGTGTTTTGCGGTTGCAAATTTTATTGCTTCCTGATAAAGTGTTTGTGTTTTCATATATCCATTTTAAAGTTATTTGCAAATATCTGCAACAATATGATCTTCCTAAGTCCGAGCAGAATTTTTTTCATGTTAGCCATGTTCATTAGGAGGAAGAATCAGCTCTTCTGCGAAAAATTCATACTGCACAGTTCCAGCATCTGTGCCGTCTGATTCTCCTTCATCCATGTTAACCTTGTCTCCATGAAGGCTAACGTGTTTTCCTGTGCACTCAATGGTTACTGTTCCCGTTTGGCCAGATTCACTTCTTCATGTTCATTGATGCTTTGGCTGCTTCGTCCCACTTCTTCCGATATTCCTCCTCCTTCTTCGGACGAAGTTCTCTTTTTGAAGATTGGTCTCACCTTTGATTTCTGTTCCTTATCCATCAGTTAAATCATTTATTGTGGGTGATCTTTGTAAACTTTGTTAAGTCCGTATGAGTAATGTTGTTGTTCACATAGTATCCAGTCTGGATAGGTACTTCGTTTATCTCCTGTCCCTTCCTTCTAAAGTTAATAATATCAATGGAATCACTCGTTTTTTAATGCAATAAATTTGCTCAATTACTATAAACTTCACATAATTTTAACAGATAGGATATCGGCAAGAATCTTCCGGATGCTTTTTCCCTGTCAATAGTTCATGCAAATGTCTCCCTGGGGTCCGCACGATCAGCATGCCACTGAAGAATTTTAGGACTGAGTGATTTAGCTC
>Ga0209484_10000044_pt1 | contig 25684 bp, 23 predicted proteins | sample NGEPer16B_FD_185493 | JGI IMG/M metagenome (GOLD analysis project Ga0209484, IMG submission 185493) | Arctic peat soil microbial communities from the Barrow Environmental Observatory site, Barrow, Alaska, USA - NGEE Permafrost159B-16B... | ecosystem: Environmental > Terrestrial > Soil >... | reverse complement strand
TCAGCGCAAAAAAAGCATGGCTCAGCTCATGCACCGAACATCCGAGCCAGCCAAAACCGTATAAGAAAAGGTTTCTGCCCCAAAAGCGAACACTTAACCGGGCAGTGAAGATGGCTGAAAGATTGAGCAATACAACTAAAACCAACAATGGACCAAACAGAATAAAGAGTTGGCTGTATGTCGTTTGCAAAACATCAAGAAGATAACTTAAAAATTTGGAGAAGTAGTTTTCCATGCTGGTTGATCAACTTATTCTTTTCTTGAAGCGAAACCCTGTTCCTGTTATGTATCCGAAAAATAATAAATTTTGGCTAAAGCCACTGACAGATATGAATATCAATTACCACTGCTTTAAAGCAGTGGCAATTCAGGGAATTGCTTCTGCGACAATAAACGTACTGCCACCAATAAAGATCAGATCATCAGCATCCGCATTTTTACTGGCGGCAGCCAATGCTTCGGCTACGGTAGGATAGGTATTGCCCTGAAGTTTGAAAAAAGCAGCGATCTTCATCAATTGATTTTCATCGAGTGCACGGGGTATCGAAGCCTTTGTAAAATAGTAAATTGCATCACGGGGTAAAAGACCCAACACACCGGCGATATCCTTGTCATTGACCATTCCGATCACAAAATGAAGCGTTTTGTAGGGCGTCTGTTTAATCTGTGCGACCACTTCACGAAATCCACCCTCGTTGTGGCCAGTATCGCAAATGATGCGGGGGTTGGCTCCAATCACCTGCCAGCGACCTTGCAAACCGGTATTCTCAACGACCTTTTCCAATCCGCTCCTTAAAGCGCTATCAGAAATTTTCCAGCCAAGTTCACGGAGCTGATCAACAGCAGTAAGTACGGTACAAATGTTTTTGGCCTGGTAGTTGCCGAGCAAATCGAGCCTTAGGTTTTCGTAAACCATTTTCCCACCTTTCCGGATGTTAAAGACTTGCCTGGCATCAGGGGAATTAAGCCCGAATCCCGGATTATAATGCTGGTCGGCAAAAACTAATGGAGATGATAGTTCTTTTGCAATGCCATTGAATATCATACTTGTTTGCGGGTGTGTCTCGCCAATAATAACCGGTATACGTTGTTTGATGATTCCCGCCTTTTCAAGTGCAATCTTCCCGAGTGTATCGCCAAGCAGTGCTGTATGATCCAGGCTGATGTTGGTGATCACCGAAAACTCGGGACTTATAATATTGGTCGAATCGAGACGTCCGCCTAAACCAACTTCGACGATTGCAATGTCAACCTGTTTTTTAGAGAAATATTCGAATGCCATCATCACGGTCAATTCGAAAAACGAAGGTTCAAGTCCTTTTTCCAGGTTTCGGCTGAGAAATTCATTGACAAAGTTAACGACGAACTCTTTTTCGATCATTTCACCATTAATGCGGATCCGCTCACGAAAATCTTTAAGATGAGGCGATGTATAAAGACCTGTTTTATAGCCTGCTTCCATTAAAACGCTGGTCAGTATGTGTGAAACAGACCCTTTGCCGTTAGTGCCCGCAACATGTACTGATTTGAAATTATGATGCGGATGAACAAACATCACGTCAAGTGCGATGGTATTGTCCAGGTTATCCTTGTATGCAGCGGGTCCTGATCGCTGATAGAAAGGAAGATGATCGTATAAATATGTGATTACTTCATCGTAGCTTTGCATAGTGTCTATGTTTGTTGACAAAATAGATGGCAAAGATGATAAATATCGAAGGGCAAAACGACAAACCGGACTTTTTTTATCTATTTTTGGTCGCATTAAAGAGCTAGAATACCATGCCAAAATCAAAAGTATTTGTAATTGATACCAATGTGATCCTGCATGATCACGAGTGTATATATCATTTCAACGACAATGATGTGATCCTGCCGATTACGGTACTTGAAGAATTGGATCGGTTCAAAAGAGGAAATGACCAGATCAATTTTCAGGCGAGGCAATTTGTTAGGGTACTCGATGAGATTGTTGGAGATGAACTGTTTAATGGTGGTATTTCACTCGGTACCGATAAAGGTAAGCTGACGATTGAAACCGATAAACCATTTTCTGAAAAGCTGAAAGAATCGTTTCGTGAAGATATTCCGGATCACCGCATTCTGGCGATCACCGAATATTTACGGGGAAAATTCAAAGACCGGAAAGTAATTCTCGTTACGAAAGACGTTAACCTTCGGATGAAAGCGAAATCGCTTCACATCGAATCGGAAGATTATAAAAATGATAAAGTTCGTGATATTAACGTTTTACATCAGGGTATTCGTGAAGATAAGGAATACAACGATCAGCTGATCGCACAACTTTACGAAAAGAACTTTCTGACACTCGAAGAAGCTGCAATCGAAAGGCCACCGTTTGCCAACGAGTTTTTTATTCTCAAAAGTAGCAGGTCGAGCGTATTAGCTCATTATAGTCCGTTCCGTCAACGGTTTGAACGGGTTGACAAGAAATCGGCCTACGGGATTAAACCCCGTAATGCCGAACAAACATTTTCGATCCATGCACTGCTCGATCCTGAAATTAAGCTTGTAAGTCTGACGGGTAAAGCAGGAACCGGAAAGACATTGCTTGCGCTGGCTGCTGCCATTGCGCAGCACAGCACTTACGAACAGATACTTCTAGCGCGTCCAATCGTGGCATTGAGCAACCGCGACATTGGATTTTTGCCTGGTGATGCTGAAGAAAAGGTTTCGCCTTATATGCAGCCACTTTTTGATAACCTGGCTGTGATAAAACGATGTTTTAATCAGAATAGTCAGGAATACAAATTGATTGAGGATCTCAAGAAAGACGATCGTTTGGTAATCAGTCCGCTCGCATTTATTAGGGGGCGTAGTTTATCCAATTGCTATTTCATCATTGATGAAGCACAAAACCTTACACCACACGAAGTTAAGACGATTATTACGAGGGCTGGCGAAGGGACAAAAATGATTTTTACCGGCGATATTCAGCAAATTGATTCACCTTACCTCGATATGCAATCAAATGGTTTGGCTTACCTTACCGATCGTATGAAAGGGCAGGATATTTTTGCGCATGTCAATCTTGTGAAAGGTGAAAGAAGTTATTTGGCTGAGTTAGCAAGTGATTTGCTCTAAAACCAGGTAATCTATTTATAAACTCGGCACTGGTGGAGTGTATAACTTTCAATTGAAAGAGGCGCAACTACAAATGTTAGTCGATACGATACCTCTGTATGCGCCGCAAATCGAATTAAAAATACTTGGAAATGTTAAAGGTAAACGAATATTTTGGCGGAAATGTAAAATCGATCGCCGTCGAAAATGAAGAAGGTGTAGCAACTGTAGGCGTGATGGAAGCCGGCGAATATGAATTCGGAACTTCGACAATTGAGATCATGACGATAACAGGCGGAACCCTCGATGTGATGCTACCCGGTGAAAGTCAGTGGAAAAATACTCCAAAGGCGAAATATTTGAAGTAGAAAAAGATCTCAGGTTCAAGGTAAAAGCGATTGCGCCTGTGGCATACCATTGTCAATACAAATAAGGAATTTAACAGATTTTTATTTCGTATTAATCAAGCTTGTAGCACACAAGCTGCTGCATATAACGAAGATATAATTTGCCGTTTGCTATAACAGGAATTGTCCATGCAGGATTTTTCACATCTTCAAGTGCCGACTTTATTTCTCCGACTTTTTTAAACGCCGTCTGATCTGGTTTTACCAGAAAAAGGTTTCCTTTTACATCCTGACAAATAAGGTGGCCATCGGCAAATGTTGTCGTTCCCTGACCAATCAGATTCGTACTCCACATCTCTTTACCGGTTTTCAATTCAATGCATTTAAACTGTCCGACATTCCGGCCGCTTTCACCTGAATAACCATAAATATAGCCATCAATAAGTATCGGATCGGAATGCTGCGCCTCCATGTTATTGTTTTTCCAAAGTACTGAATAACCGCTCTTTGTAACTTTTATTGCTTCACATCCCATATTGTAACCTGAAGTATGAAATATAACATCCTCGTAAACGATGGGTGTGGTTGCATTAACGCAATATTCTGTTGGCCATGGAACCGTCCAGAATGCTTTCCCATCTGAAGGATTAAGGCATGAGAGTCCCTTACCATGATAAACAAGCAGCTTCGTTTCGTTTTCGATATTCATCGAAATAGCAGCGGCATAACCAACTTCACCTTCCATTGATTTCCAAAGTACATCACCTGTTATTTTATCGTATGCGATAACTAATGCTTTTCCACCACCCTGAACAATTACTTTGTCATCAAGCACAAGGGGTGAAGTTGAAAAACCCCATGAAGGTTCTGCACCACCAACATCCTTTACATTTTTCCGCCAAAGGAGCTTACCATCTTCAAGCTGCCAGCAAACCAAATCACCGCTACGGCCAAAAGTGTAAACACGATCGTTATCAATAAAAGGTGTTGCGCGTGAACCTGGTCCATGACTGGTTTCTGCTTCAGCCAGGTAGGAACTCGTCCATAAAAGTTCACCATTATCGGCATTTATACAAAAAACCAAATCATTCTTTTTGTCACGCCCCGGAACGATTAACCGGTTACCCTGAATAACAGGAGTTGACCATGCTGCAGTGGATTTGTCCTGGCACAAGTAATTAACACTCCATAGTTTGACAAGACCGTTCGACCAATCAGTTTTAATTCCGGTTGTGGCACTTTTCCCTTCAAAATCAGGTCCTCTCCAATTAAGCCAATCTGCTGTACCTTTTGTAATTGGAGGTAACGAGGCCATTTCCTCCGGAATAATATCCTGTTTACCTGATATAGGCTCACTTCCCATTACCATTTTATAGATCTGATATCCAAAATAGAATGCGATTACCAATACAATAGAGGCGATTACAAGAATTATTTTGGTGCGTTTTTTCATAATACAAGCTTAAAAAGGAAACAATGATTAAAAAAGACAGTGGAAGAATAATCTGCTAATAATTTGATTGATAAAATCATGATCCTAAACAAATGTTGAATGGCAAAAATAATAAGACTAAACAATATTTTTGAAAGGAAAGCTTTAAATATTCAAATTAGGTGAATTTAGTTCAACAATAAGTCACTTAAAGGCCGATGATTATAAGTCGAAATCACCGGAAATAAAAATATTTAAAATTTCAGGTTGAATTTGGAACTAAAAATATTCGTTATTCGTATTTGGTCTAAATAAGCATTAAACAGGTGCGTGATTTATTGGGTCGTTTATTTGATAAAAGGTAGAATCTACGAAACCAAAATTGTGAACAAAGAACTGGAGTAAAAATTAATAATAAATAATACTACCATGAATTACTTTGCAGACATCCACAGCCATCCAACAATGAAATCATACGGGAATAGCTTCCCGTCGAAGCAGAATAGCAAAAGCCCACTTTCCAATAGTTCAATTTGGTATTATGATCCACCCAATTTCTTCGATAAACTCATCGATTTGTTGGGGGGCATTGTAAAATACCGTCAGAGTAATTTTTCAGCAATGGGTTTTGGCAATACAGGAATTGTATTTGCTACGCTATATCCAATAGAGCGCGGATTTTTTGACAATAAGCTCGGTACTGGTGACTTCAACGACATGCTACTGAACTTTATAACCTCAGTAGGTAAAAACCGCATTGACTTTATTCAATCCATCACCGATTATTTTCCAGACCTTGAAAACGAATATAACTATCTAAAGCAATTGGATGGCACCACAGTGAAACTTGCTGACAGGGCTCAATATCAATATGTGATAGCTAAAAATGCAACGGATATAGATATCATTCTAAACAAGGATACAATTGCGGATAAAAGAGCGAATTCGATAGCCGTGATTGTCTCAATTGAAGGAGGTCATGTATTTGGAACAGGTATTCATCCGGAAACAAATCCTGCCAACCCGATTTATGTTCTGAATAATGTGGATAAAGTAAAGAACTGGAGTCATCGTCCTGTATTTATGAGCCTTGCGCATCACTTTTATAACGAACTATGTGGTCATGCTAAAAGTCTGACAGGTATTGTTAGCAAGGCAACCAATCAACATTTTGGTATGAATGAGGGATTTACCCAGCTTGGCATAGATGTTTTGGATAAGTTGCTCGATAATTCTGATGGTAAACGGATTTTGATAGATATAAAACACATGAGTCGCAAATCACGGCTTGAGTATTTTAACCTGCTGGAAACAAAATATAAGACCGAGGATATTCCTGTCATTATAAGTCACGGAGCAGTTATGGGCAATGAATTGGACAAACATCTTTTCCTTCAGGAAGATATTAATTTCTTTGATGATGAAATAGTAAAAGTGGCTGCAACCAACGGACTTTTCGGTCTGCAACTTGATGAAAGGCGTATTGTTGCTGCAGGTGATTTTGTATTGAAAAAATCTCACGGATTTGACCGAAGAAAAGTTCTTTATTATTCTTCTGTATTAGCCTGGAGACAGATTCAGCACATTGCTGAATTATTAGATTCAAAAGGACTATTTGCCTGGGGGATCCAAAGTCTTGGCAGCGATTACGATGGTATGATAAATCCGATTAATGGATTCTGGACGGCTGAAGATTACCCAACACTTGCCGATTATCTCCTTAAACAGGCATTTAACTACACCGTTCAATTGCCTGGAAATTTAACCCAGGCCCGTAACCGGATTGATCCTGAAGAAATAGTCGATCGCATTATGGGAAATAATGCTTACAATTTTCTACATAGATATTATCGATAATTCTAAATGATTGGTTCTTCATCTTTCTATACTTTTTATTATTAATCTTTAAACTTAAAAGCGATGACAGAAATTACATTGACAAAAGATCATTTAGCGGACATTTCGAATGACATGGACAAACAAGAAGACATGTTAACAGATGCTGAAATTAATGCATTGGCACAAAAAGTCAACAAAAAAATCAATCTTCCATTTCTCAGTGAGGAAAAAGAGCTGGTAGTATTTGCTAAACTGGTTAAATGGATCGACCGGGAATTATATAAAATATTGCCGAATGAGTATTATAATCTGATACATGATGTGACAGATGGAATTTCCATTCAGGAGGCCTATGATCTTGAAAAAAGAATAACCCCAATAATTAATAATGTAGTAAATATTCCGATTTTAACGGAAAAGCTCGAAGAAAAGCTAATTAGCATGGTTTTAGGTGTAATTATTGGCGCTATGGCAAAGGGATCTAAACTGGATGAAGAAGTCGTCCCATCGTGATTTAAAACTTTCACAATGGGCGTATTAATGCAGGCTTTTTACTGGGATTGTCCCAATGATCAATCCCAAAGTTGGTGGGACTATTTAAAAACAAAAATGGAAGGTTTGAGTAACCAAGGTTTCTCAGCAATATGGCTTCCGCCTGCCAATAAAGGTTATCCGTCTATTTCGTGCAGGTTTATGCCGATCTTGTCATTAATCACAACAGCGGCGCAGATTACGAAGAAACTAACCCAATCGATGGAAAGACTAGGTGGACAAAATTCCATCCTGCAAGCGGAAAATTCAAACGCGACTGGTCTTGTTTTCACCCAAACTATTATGAAACGTGGGATTCGCAAACTTTTGGCGATATGCCGGATTTGTGCCATCGGAATCCTCATATTTACAGTGAATTAATTGAGTATGCACAATATCTTTTGGATAAAATCGGATTTGATGGATTCAGGTACGATTTTGTGCTGGGTTATGGAGGTTGGATGGCCAGGGCGATACAGGAATTAAGGACCCTAAGGAACGGCAAAGCCCTGAAACCTTTCGGCGTAGGAGAGTGCTGGGAAAATATCCGGACGATTGACGATTGGTTAAACGAAACCAATTCATTTACAGATAATCCTGTCGGAGCGTTCGATTTTCCATTTAGGGAAAAGCTGAAAGACTTGTGTGATGCCTATGGGTTCAGTCTGAAAGAACTCGTAAACGGAGATACGCTTTTGAGTCGAAGGCCTGGTTCAGCAGTTACTTTTGCTGAGAACCATGATATTGTGAGAACAAATGGAATTATCAACGATAAAATGCTTGCCTATTCAGTGATCTTAACGCACGAGGGATACCCATGTGTCTTTTGGCAGGATTATTTTAACTGGGACCTTGGTTTGGAAGGGCTGAAAAGCGGTATATCAGAACTTGTTAAGATTCATGAGATTTATGCGGGCGGAACTACGAACGTTTTATATGTCGATGACAATCTGTACATAATGCAACGTGCAGGTTCAGGAAACCAAAAGGGACTGGTATATGTGTTGAACAACAAGGGAGATGCATGGAATGGCTCAGGAGTGATAACAAATTGGAAAAATACAAAATTTGTACCTGCAGCCTGGAGGGGTAGAAATGACATTAATATGCCTCAAAATGTAGTTGCCGATAGCAATGGCTGGGGACAGTTTTGGGCACCACCCAGGGGATATGTTGTATATACTCCTCAATTTTAAAACATTGAATCATCAGAATTATTTGTAAATTATTCCCGAGATCAACCTGTTTTATTAAATTGAAAAGGATGAAACCGGGCGGCTCCATCCTTTTACTAAAACTAACCAAACTAACTAACCTAACTAAACCTAAACTTATGAAAAAAAATGTAATGCAAATGTAGGATTCCGGAATCAACCGACCTAATTATTTAAGTTAACGAATTGTAAATTAATTGAAAAGATGTGTCAATATTGCTTCCTGTATGACTTTGTTCGTTTTATTATTGGTGAGGAATCCTTTTTACCCGGATTCGTGAGGTTGATGAATGACGGACAGTTAAACTCGGTCGTAGTTTTTTGTAGTTTTACAATCATTTAATTTCAGGGTAGATGAATAAAACTCAAAATAGCACTGTTTCTGAAAACAAAACCAACCTATTATTATCCAATAAGTTACTATGGGTGACATTGTTTGCTGTCGCAATGGGTATGCTGGAAAGTTCAGTGGTAATTTATCTCAGGGAATTGTATTATCCCGACGGATTTCAGTTTCCGTTAAAGGCAACATCCTATACCATAGCAGTTACAGAGATATTTCGGGAGCTGTCTACCTTGATTATGCTTCTGGGAATTGGCGTTCTTGCAGGTAAAAATAAACACGAGCGGTTTGCATGGTTTATCTACAGTTTTGCAATATGGGATATCTTCTACTATCTGTTTCTTTTTCTAATCATTAACTGGCCTGTAAGCTTACTCGATTTGGATGTTTTATTTCTTTTACCTGTGATGTGGGTTGGTCCTGTCTGGTCGCCTGTATTATTGTCCCTGTTAATGATTATACTGGCGCAAAGTATTTTATATTTTTCGAAACTCCGAAACAATGGTAATCCAAAATTGCATGAATGGATCTTATTGAACACAGGCGCACTAATTGTCATAATCGCCTTTTGCAAAGATTTTTATCTGTATATGTCCAGTCATTACCCAATGATTCCACGCACACAACTCTTCTTTTCAAAACGAACCTTCGAATTTGCCGCTCAATACGTTCCTTCCGGTTTTGATGTGTTATTATTCCTTTTCGGCTGTATTATTATTTGTACCGGGATTGGTATGTATGTGATTCGAAATAAAAAGGATGTAATCAAAAGCAAGTTATGATTTTAATAAAAAGGTTACCAGTATTTTATGCCGTGTAACACTTTTGTCTTTAACGCAAATTCATCTAAAAAATAGAAAGAAATGTTTGACGACGAAAATGAAATAGATCCCAAAGAATTACCCATTTATAAAAAGGGATGGGAGATCTACGAAGTGGTTAATCAGATTTGTGGGTTGATCCCTGAAGACGATGAAATGTTGGCGCATGTTAAAAGCATCTTGCTCGAAGATGCCATGTTATTAACTGTAAAGGTTGCAGGGGCAACAGCCGGACAATTGTACGACATCAAAATGGAGGCAGCCACTATTATCCGTAAAGCCGCCCTGGATTTGATGATTCAGAATCACTCGCTCGAAATGTTCGGATTTGAATATGTGGAGTATTTTCAGATTGTCAGGAATTTACTGGAGGAATACCGATTGTTGTTCATTGACTGGGTTGCGAAATTCGATCAGTGGAATTATATTATCGATCGGTGGGGACTTTTCAATCCTCCGGGTGTCGGACCTTTCGATCATGATCCGGATGACGATATCCCGTTTAAGGGATTCGACGAATCTAATTAAAAGAAAATATTCACAAAATTTACCATTATCACAAATAGTCTTGAAATATGGATGTTAAAGAATTGGCAGTAAGTTTTAAGGATAAATTAGGACTTGGAAACTTCCCGATTGGAATGTTCTTCTCGGAAACGAAGCCTGAAAATGCAATTAGTTTCAAAACAAAAGGCAATGGCTGTATTCTGCCTTTAATCTATAAAAGCGCTCAAGGCAAAACGATTTCCATTGATAAGGATACAACAGGCTGGAATTGTTCTGCTTTCTATTTGGGTTACCAGGATTGGATATTTGACGGCATTGAATGCTTTTTATCTGACGGAGTTGTAAACGGAAGGGAAGGTGAGCGTTTTATAAAAACCTCAAAACAGGCCAAATCATTTGTTGAATTTTATAAACCCGAAACGTTGAATACAAAGGTTACGGTTTTTAAACCTTTGTCAGATTTTGAACAGGATGAAAAGCCTGAAATTGTAATCTTCTTCGCAAACCCGGATGAATTAAGTGCTTTGGTATACCTTCTGCATTTCAACGCGCCAGAAAGTGAAGACCGGATTGTCACACGATTTATTTCGGGTTGCGGTTCGGTTGTTACATTGCCGATGAAGCTGAAAAGTGAAGGCAAGATGCAGGCAGTATGGGGAATGCACGATATTTCAGTTAGAAGAAGATTACCCAAAGAGTTGATGACACTTACGATGCCTTACGAGTTATTCGTAGAGATAAACAAAGATATTGATCAAAGTTTTATAATTACAGATAGCTGGAAAGTAATAAAAGAGAGGAACATTCAAAATACAGATCATGCAAAGTGACAAGCGCATTGTGAACCCAGGGAAAAATGGCAATCTGATAGGAGAGAAGGGTGAAATTTTAGTTCCGCCAGCTACGTGGATTTTTTTACCCGCGGGTGATGCAGGGATCACCCGGAAGGTGACTGCCAAAGGGGAATTCTGGCGTGTTGTGATAAAAATGGGACGACGAACCATCTCGCAGGGAATTTGGGCACCCGCAACAACTGTTGCTCAGGCACATGATGAGGTTAATGCGGTACGTTTAACCGACGAATACAAAAAGAAAAGGGTATCGGATATCAACAGGCGGGATAAAAAGCAGGAACTATATGATGCGAATTTTTGTAAAGCGGTCGAAGACTATCTCGGCTTCGATGCCATATATAAACCAATGGAGAAAATGCTTGCCAAAGCGGTTACTGTTCATGCGATTCCAATTGGCAGTGGCACAGTAGCGCGCACCCAAATGATTCCTATTGAAGAGCGGGCTGCACATGCTGTAATTGCCTGGATGCGACACCAGACTACTGCTTACGAAAACGTGAAAATTGCCAGAATAAAAGGGGAACGACGAGCTGTAAGACGTGGATTTGCACAAGAATCAGTTGCTATACTTGCAAATTACCGGCAGGGAAAAGGTATTACGGACAATTGTCCGCTGAAAAAAGCAATTGGTAAAATACAAACAGAAGATGAATAAACTTTGTCCCTGCGGTTCAAACCGACCATATACTGAATGCTGTGAACCAATCATCTGCTCAAAGAAAGAGGCTGCAACCTGCGAAGAACTGATGCGCTCACGCTATACAGCTTTCACAACGGCAAATGTTGATTATTTAATGCGCAGCCACCATACGGAAACGCGCCCGGTAAAAGAAGCCGTGAGTCTTAAGAGGTGGGCAGCATCGGTGCACTGGATGGGACTTGCCATATTAGATAAAGAGGCCGGACAAGTGACGGACGATACGGGCTATGTGGAGTTCAGGGCGCTGTATCTTGAAGCGGGACAGCTGCAGCAGATTTATGAGAAATCGTTTTTTAAGCGCGAAAACCAGAAGTGGGTTTATGTTTCGGGGATCCATTTCCCGAAAGCGTAGTAGTAATTTGCAGAACCTGAAATCTTTTTATTTGAGCTGTTATCCTCAATGGCAGTGAATTGTTTAAACACAAATTGTTGTTTCGTGTTATATACTTATTAGACGGTTATTTTCCTTTTTAACCGCGCTAAATGTTTAAAAAGCGTATTGTCTTAATCTTTTATGCCATGAAGACAACTAAAGTATTTTACCAGTCCATTCTAAGTACTTCAAATGGTAATCCGGAATTAATTGTCAGGTTAATTGTAGGCCTGATTTTCCTTTCAGAAGGAGTTCAGAAATATTTATTTCCTGAAATATTAGGAACAGGCCGGTTTTTAAAAATTGGATTTACGAATCCTGAATTTTGGGCTTATTTCACCGGGTCTTTTGAAATTATTTGTGGTGTTTTTATTCTGATTGGTCTTTTTACGAGATTAATGTCAATCCCGCTTTTCATCATCATGGTGACTGCTTTTGTCACTACCAAATGGCCACTTTTAATTGAAAAAGGTTTTTGGCCGTTTGCACATGAATATCGCACCGATTTTGCAATGACCTTACTGCTTATCTATTTGTTGATATATGGCAGTGGCAGGAGGTCGGTAGATTCAAAAATTATTAATAATTCAAAAACCTGAAAAATGAGAATACATCCTAAGAAGAATTCAGTATTATTAAGCATATTAATTTTACTCAGTGTCCAACCCGTTTTTGCCGGCCCCCCTTTCGATACTGATGATCCGCAACCTGTTGATTTTAAACATTGGGAATACTACATATCTTCTATTAATACTTTCCAATCGCGAGCATGGTCTGGTACAAGTCCTCATTTTGAAGTGAACTATGGCTTAATTCCAAACATACAGGTTCATCTGCTGATGCCAATCAATTATGATTATTCACGTGATCAGGGTGGTCATCTAGGTTATGCCAGTACCGAATTTGGAATTAAGTACAGATTTATCAAAGAAACCGATAACAGACCCCAGGTAGGGACCTTTCCAATTGTCGAAATTCCCACAATTAGGAATAATAAATTTAGCAACGGGAAAGCCCAGATATATGTCCCGGTCTGGGTACAAAAATCATGGGGAAAACTGACTACTTATGGTGGGGTTGGATATTGGATAAATCCCGGAACTGACAACAAAAACTGGATTTTTTCGGGATGGGAAATTCAGTACGATATATCATCTGTTGTAACAGTTGGCGGAGAACTATATCATCATTCTGCTGACTCGGTGGATCATAAATCGGTAACCGCTTTTAACCTTGGCGGTATGATTAATGCCAGTGCAAAAACACATTTTATCTTTTCGTTAGGTCATAGTTTGACAAATGACAGCTTCTTTAGTTCTTATGTGGGGGTGCAATGGACAATCTGATATTGAATCAGATATTTTAAATAAATAGAATTAACCGGTGACAAGTCTGTTTTTGTTGTGGTAATCATAAATCTGTTTTCGTATTTTTGTATTAGTTTTTACTACCAATAATAAATACAGAAAATCATGTCCGGCAACAGATTCTACAAGATAGTCTCTTTGTTTATTTTACTTGTCTTTTCTGGAAATCTTTCAGCGCAGGTTGAAGGTTTCAAAAAGATCAAATGGACAAAGGAGAAAATTGCACCCGGTCTTGTCTGGAAATCGTCACATACTGTTTTAAATGATACGATTCCTCAGAATATCAATATCCTGGTAATCAATCTTCATAAAAGAGATCTCTCCCTTTTTTATAATCCAAAGGGAAATATAATTGTCAGTAAACAGGCTGTTAAAGTTGCGGCGCTTGCTGCGGTCAACGGTGGGTTTTTTAATATCAAAGATGGTGGATCAGTTACCTATATTAAAACGGCGGGATTGATTACCGATGCCGATACTGCTAAGAAATGGTCCCGGAATTCAAATATGACCGGTTCGGTGTTGATTGATAGAAAGGGGCAAGTTGTAATTGATCCGGCCCAACCCAACAGCTTTTACGACAACCATTCGGAGTATAGTGATGTGCTGGTCACAGGTCCGTTATTATTAAAAAGTAAAGGGAAAATACAATTTCCTTCGGGTTCTCTTGCAAAGGATAAACATCCCCGTACCGCTATCGGAAAAATCGGAAATCATAAAATCATACTTGTAACGTTAGACGGCAGAACCGACCAGGCAATAGGGGTAACGCTTGAAGAACTCACAGATATCATGATTTCACTACATTGCCAGGATGCTGTCAACCTTGACGGAGGAGGTTCAACAACGATGTGGATCTCAGGTAAACCTTTCAGCGGAGTCGTCAATATGCCCTGTGACAACAAAAAGTTTGATCACGAAGGGGTGCGGGCGGTATCTGATATCCTGATTATTAAATAAGATTTAAAACATGATTTTAAGCTAATCAGCTAAACATTCAATTTATGAAAAAACTAATCGTACTTATTTGCTTATTCGGAATTCTATCCGGATCATTCCGGCAAAATTTGCAGGCTCAAACTACCTATAATGAACAATGGCCTGGTTTCCGGGGTCCATGGGGTTGCGGATTTATTGAGAATGCAAAAACGGCAACTTCCTGGAGTGTTGGTATCTTTAAAAACGTAAAATGGAAAACCCCGATTCCGGGATTGGGTCATTCTTCTCCTGTTATCTGGGACAATTATTTATTTGTTACCACAGCAGCAAACAGTAAGAACAGCGAATCGCTGAAGGTTGGTCTTTACGGTGATATTGGTGAGGCGAATGACAACCTGGAGCATGAATTTAAAGTTTATTGTCTGGATAAATACACTGGAAAGATCCTCTGGGAACGGTTAGCCCATAAAGGGATTCCAAAATCAAAACGGCATACAAAAGCCTCGCAGGCCAACTGCACACCCGCAACAGATGGGAAATACCTAGTTGTGAATTTTGGATCAGAAGGTCTTTATTGTTACGATTTTAAAGGGGAACTGATCTGGAAAAAAGATTTGGGTTTGCTAAATCCGGGTTGGAATACGACTCCGGGAATCGAATGGGGCTATTCAAGTTCACCAGTCATTTTTAAAAATAAAATAGTTCTCCAAAGTGACATTCCCAAAAATCCATTTATTGCGGTATTGGATCTGGCAACCGGAAATGAAATCTGGAGAACTTCACGGGCCGGTGAAGCTCAAACTTATTGCACTCCTGCCATTTATTCGAAGGGAGGAATGGAACAGATCATTGTTAATGGATATATGCACATGGGTGGTTATGATTTTGAAACCGGGAAAGAAATCTGGAAGCTAAGTAACGGTGGTGATATTCCTACACCGACACCGGTAATTGCCAATGATCTGATCTACCTGAACAGTGCACACGGGAAATTCTCGCCCATCTTTGCCGTAAGACCAAATGCAACAGGAGATATTACACTTGCCCAGGATAGTACGAAGAGCAAATACATTGCATGGAGTGAAAAACGGGGAGGTGCCTATATGCAAACTCCACTTATATATCAGGGATATCTTTATAATCTTAATGTGAATGGTCAGCTTACCTGTTTTGATGCCTTGACTGGGGAAGTGAAATATAAAGAGTCCTTAAACGAAGCATTTACCGCATCGGGTATTGCCGCCAACGGGAAACTCTATTTCAGCTCGGAGGAAGGGAATGTTTACGTTGTAAAGGCTGGACCTGCGTTTCAATTACTCGCTAAAAATGACTTAAGAGATATTTGTATGGCGACTCCTGCTATTTCTGGAAATACGCTTTTTTTTAGGACTCAGCATGCATTGATTGCAATAGAATAGAGATTATTTTTAAGGGTTATTGAAGAACTTAGGCTCATTATATTAATTGTTTATTATTTTGGAAGTTCCTTAAAAATTGAAAAGGATGAAACCGGGCGGTTCCATCCTTTTACTAAAACTAACCAAACTAACTAAACCTAAACTTATGAAAAAAAATGTATGACAAATATAGGACTCCAGGATATATCAGCCAAATTTTTTAAGTTAACTAATTGTAAATTAATTGAAAATATGTGTTAAGTCTCCTAAATACCTGATCTTCTATTTTTTGATTTTTATTTTACCGTTTTGGCAAATGTGATATTCGTAATAGGCCAGTGACTTACCTGTGCCTCGGTATTCAGATTCAGCGTTACCTCTTTTGAAATAAACGGTTCAACTGCAATGTTCCAGCCATCAACTAAGACCATTGGCGTTTCATTGTGGAGATCAGAAACAGCAGCTTCTATCGTGACTGTCTTTTTTTCACCCGGAACCAAATTGATATAGTTGTCAGAATAATATACCGGCAACACGCGGACATTCGATTTCTGACGACGAAGTTGAAGGTGAGCCATCATGGCTATTTGTGAACTTGTATTCTGTAATGTAACCTCGATCAGACACTTTTCTTTGGTATTTTTGCTTATTACTTTAGTTTTAAGTGTTACCGTTGGCAACTTGTTCAAATCGGATAGATTATCCGGATTTGCTGCCAAAGCCTTCCAATAAAAATTGTCGGACAGTAATTTGCCGGCGGCATCGTGAAGTTCAAGTTTTACAAAATAAACGGAAGAGCGGTTTTCCGGCCATTTAACAGCATCCAGATCCGTAGCGAAACTTGCTTTGGCATTTACAGCAAAGTCCTGTTGTAATGCAACTTTTCCATCCAAATTGAAAATTGTCAGATGGGCTTTTGCATTTTTTAAAGCCACCCCATCGTTATTAATGACCTGGATTCTGTCATCTTTCTCATTCAGCTGAATATGGATCAGTTCGCAAGCTTTCTTTGCGGCGAATAGTGATGAGTTTGGTTCCAGATCGTGATGGTAAATCTGCCAGACGAAACTTGGCTGCGCCGGGTTACTCATCCATGTAATAACTCCGGTACTGGGATTAAAGAGTTTGGCATTACGGCCTTCGTACATTGCCCTGAATGCTTCATAATTCATTAACTGTCCCTTACGGACAAAATCAGCCAGATTATCCGCCTTACCATAACGATTATTCAATATTTCAGGATAGAGATTTCCCCTTTGTGCTCCTTTGGCGAAATCGTGTTCTGCCCAATCATCGTTAATCGTCTCCCAATCCTTTTCCGGCATCATTCCATGAATTGATTCCAGGGTTGGGATGGACATACTTCCGGTTTCGGTTTTAAACGACTCTTTAAAATTATAGAATTCACTGGGTTTACGCCAAAAATAAGGACCGCCTGAATTAACGCCACGTCCTTCTGTAGAACTGGACTGATAAAGGCGAACGGGTTCCAGTTTACTCATCATTGCTTTTAATGAATCGTCGATCTCTTTGGGTGGAAATCCTTCGTTACGAGCGCACCATACAGCTATAGATGGATGATTTCTGAACCTAAGTATTTTGTCCCGAACATTTGAAAGATAGAGCGGCAGATTTGTGGGGTTAGGACCATCGCTTGGATTGGGTTGGAAAAACTCATCCCAAAGCATAATACCATATTTATCGCATAGGTCATAGAAATCCTCGCTTGTGCTTTGTCCGACCCAGTTGCGTATCATTGTAAAGTTGGCAATTTGATGCATCCTGATCTGTGCTTCCAGCCTTTCGCGTGGAATACGTTTCATCGCTTCGTCCATACCCCAGTTACCGCCTTTGCAAAATACATAAACTCCGTTTACAGAGATTGTCAGGTTTTCAGATTCCGGCACAGAATAGGTAATTTCGCGTACGCCAAACGAAACGCTCTTTTCATCAGAAGTCTGATTTGCGATGTCAAACCTCAGCTTGAGAGTATATAGGTTTTGTGGTCCATAACCATTTGGCCACCATAATTTTGGATTTAACACATGAAGCTGAGACAGGTTTTTTGGGTTGAGGGAAATAAGCTTTGACGTATGAGCTGATATTTCTACATTCTGCTTAAACGATACATTTCCAAAATTTCCCACTAAAATACCTTTTTGAGCTTGATCTGAAACATTTTCAAGGGTAGTTTGAATTGCTATATCTGCTGAATTCAATTTGGGTAGCGGAAGATCGGTTGTGATGAGTGGCGACTTAATTAGAATGTCACCTGATGCAGATATAAATACCTTTTGCCAGATTCCTGTGTTGCGATCCCTGATTGCCGGAATCCAATCCCAGCCCAATGAACAAAGAAATGTTGGGCCATCACTTGCAGTAATCCCTCCGTTTAAGCCCATGCCCAATGCTATGGTGTGTTCGTGCGGAGTACCCGGATTGGGTTGGGGTGAAACTAAAACAGCCAGAACAGCAACAGAACCTGGTTTTGCAACTGTGGAAATATCAAATATTCCTCTTATAAATGCACCTTGAATATTTCCAATCTCGTTGCCGTTTACGTAGACTTTAGCTGAATAGTTGATCCCTGAAAAGTTAAGCCAAATCTTTTTCCCTTTATAATCATTTGGTATTACGAATGATGTTCTATACCAGTAGGAGGTACGCGAAAGCGCTTCTGGAATCTTGTCTGGACGGTTATTTTCGCCCCAAAGTGGTTCAGGATAAACCCCATTATTCACCAGGGATGTTAAAATAGTTCCGGGTACGGTAGCATCATACCATCCTTTTACCTGATAACTGGCAGTGGAAATTACTTCGCCGGACTGGTCTATTTTGGAAACATCCTGTAACTGCCAACCTTTGGAAATCACCAATGGTTGCGCATTGGTTTGTCCATTTAGCGAAATAACGATTAACAACATGGCCAATAAGGCCGTAAACTTATTTACGTACATAAAAAATTTGATTATTGTTTTTATATAATTTATTAAAGTACTTAATCTTTACTATTTGAACTGACCAATTCTGTTTTTCAAATGCCTTCGACAAAAATAGGTTTATTCTGCCAAATAGAATCGTGAAAAAAGAATCACTTTGTTTTAAGGAATAAATCTGGGTCATCGTTTGATCATATTCCTTATTGTCAATATTATTAAGAAGCTTTTTAATCATTCAACAAGACAAATAGAACTAAACTAAAATAAATTCCGCAAAAAAAGGCTGCCATTTCTGTCAACCTTGAATCTTTTTTGCAATCTTCCCATGTTCAAAATTAGGTCAACCTTATTTGTTTATTTGTAAATGTCACCAATGGCTGAGGTCATGAAAAGGGCAGAATGCTGGTTAATAAAATATTATCTTCATTTTACCTTACTAAAGACCAGATTCCTTACCCTGCCTACATCTTTAATGATGAATCCCGAAATTTCATTTTGAGCGTTTCTTGTAAAATGAAAACCACTGATGGGCGAAGCAAAATAATCGGCATACTCAGAAATCAGTTCCGCTTCAACATTATTTTTACAAAATGGAGCAAGGAATTGTGGGAATTTCACGAACAATTTATTGTCTTTAAATAATACAGGATAGGTTGCATTAATCTCTTCGCTGTAAAAATCTCCTGCATACTGGCTTAATTGTTCTGTTTTTAAGGGAAATATATTTGTGCCAAGGTAGGCAAGGGGGAATTTTTGATCGCCCTGAACAATTGTAACTTTAGCAGTTTCTCCTTTTGCATCTTTATTGAAAATGAATTTTAAATCGGCAACAGTTGCAAAAAACGAAGTATCCGACGAAGGATAAATTTCAAATTTATCCTGGTAAGGACCATCAAAAACAAGATGATCAGTTTCTTTGGTAATAGTTGCTTCAAGCCATCGATTTTCATCGAAGTATTTTCCAACATATGTTTCAAATATAACAGAATCAACTATTGCCTTTTCCGGATGTAATGAAGCCGCAACCGTTTGGGGTTTTCCTTTAACAAATAAGTCCGTTATTTTATAGGCTAGCCCTGTCACATCGATTGGGATATTAAACAGGCACACCACGGCAAATTTTTCTGAAGGAATCTGGACATATTGTGCCGTAAAATCCCCGGTTCCTCCCTGGTGACTAATTGTTTTTAAACCATTATATTCAGAAATATCAAGTCCAAAAGCATAATTACATGTGTCGCCATTAGTGAGAGTTGTCCGTGATGTCATTTCTCTGGTAAAATCCCATTTCCCTAGCCTATTCTTATAGAAATTGTTATCCCATTGGAGAAAATCTTCGACACAGGTATATATATTCGATTGACCAACTACTGTACTATTCCTACTGCCGGTTCTTTTAAATTTTTTGTCACCTCCCCAGGTGTGGCCAGATGCACTGTTCTTTATAATTTTTCCGGGATTGTCATAAATAGTGGTTTGATTCATCCCTACAGGTTGGAAAATATTTTGTTCAATGAATTTACTAAATTTCATTCCACTCGTTTTTTCTATAATCTTTACCAGTAAAACATATCCTGAATTGGAGTATAAAAATTCATCACCAGGTTTAAAGTTCAGTGATTTTTGTTTGATAATCAAACTGTAAATTTCTTCCTGTGTTTCTATTGAATCCAGGGTTCCAGCCATTAAAGTAAGTACATCATTTGACCTTATTCCGCAAGTATGATGTACCAGGTTTTCAATCGTAATGGTATATCCGTAATCAGGGAAATCGGGAAGATATTTCCTGATGTCGTCGTTAAGGGAAAGTTTCTTTTCTTTTGCCAGAATCAGAATGGCAGCCGCTGTAAATTGTTTCGATACTGAACCCAGATTAAACAAGGTTGAAGTTTTATTTGGCTCTTTTGTTTCGAAATTTGATAATCCATAAGCTTTCATAAAGATAATCTTCCTGTTTTTAATGACACCAACAACCCCTCCGGGAGTTTCAGATGACAGACCCATTTGAGCAATAATTGTATCAATCTTAATTTCAATCGAATCCTTTATCCTCTTTGAATCATAGCGTGAATTGGATTTTGCAGTGCAAACAATGCAAATCAAAAACATAGCAATTGTTATAAATTTTAATTTCTTCATAATCATTTTTGTATAATACGGTACCTTATGCGACCCTATTTCTTTTCCTTTAATAATTTGTCGAGCTTTTCTTTTGTTTCAGGAATTGCTTTAAGAGACAAAGTTTTTTTGAAACTGGCTATAGCATTTATTTTATCACCTTTTGCCATGTATAAATCTCCCAATCCATCATAACAATTAGCTGTTTTGGGATAGTTTATAATATTTAGTTTAAACAATGCTTCTGCTTTAATAAATTGTTTTTGGCTCAACAGATAGTATCCAAGACTATTAACCTGGCTTTCGTCTGGTTTAATGAGATAGCCAATTTGCTCAGAAACATTATTATAGTGTGTCACTATTAAAGAATCCAATTTAAAATTAGGATCGTCTAATTCACTATTGTAAATATTAAGTTTGTAATAATCAAAAATAAACCGGAGTGCATCATACTCTCCAATCAACCGAACAGAACTGTGGTTGTCGTCCTCGTAATATTTATGTTTGAAACGCAATTGATTTTTTTTGTTAGTGGAAACATATCTAATGAATTCGAGGTTACTACGAATAAGTTCAGTACTCTCTGTCGTATCTTTTTGAACTTCCAGCGTATCCATTCCTCTTTCCATTCGGTTTGCCAATGCCATAAATAAGGTTTTCCCTTTATAATTCTTATTGGCTAAAATCATCTTTGCGTCTGTTACAATTTGCTGATTGTTCCACCATAAAGCACCATCAAGAGAAACATAGGCATTGAATAAATTTGGATGATGTATCAACGTGTTTACAACAGTCAGGCCGCCAACAGAGTGACCAATGAATATTTTATAGGAAGCTGTTGGGTAGTTTGATTCGATGTATGGCATCAATTCCTTTTCCACATAGAGCATGAACTTATCGCCTCTGCCAACAATACCAGGAGTTTCCTTATCTGTACCAAATGTTAGATCCGTCATTCGGTTAGGATGTACAACCCCGACTACGATCATTGGCGGACAAAGACCTGCGTTACTCATGAATTCGGTTATACTAACGACAGTATTAAAATTTGCATCTCCGTCCAATAAATAAATTACCGGGTAACGTCCTTTGTCGGTATTATCATTTCCTTCCTTGCTGTTTGGAATATGAATCCAAACTTTACGCTGTTCTCCCAATATTTCTGATGGTGAACTTTTTTCAAATCCAATGGTAAAAGGGCTGTTTTCCTGTGCTTTGGCACAAAAAGAAAAAAGCAACATAGCTAAAGCATAAAGAAATGTTTTTATAGAATTTTTGAAGATTGAATTACTCATTATGTGTATTGTTATCTGTTTTTTAAAATCGTTGTTTCTATTTTACTTATATAACCATCCTAAAGCCAGATTCCTTACCCAGTCGATACTCTTTTTTTTAGGATGATGATTTCAGAAAGTTATCTTTTTGCAGAAATGAAGTTGGGGTAAAATTCATTTCTGCTTTAAAAGATGTGTCTTGGGGATCAGGTTAAAAATACAAGCGGTACATCAGGTTCGGAAACATTTCGAACTGTGTCACATAACCGATTTTGCCAGGAATCTTCTCATCATAAAACTCTGATAATTTTGCCTTTGCGTTAGTAATATTATCTAAATTAATAAAAAGTTCATGGGTAACCTTTGGCTTGTTCCACTTATAGCTTGCAGACAAGGTGACCTTATACATATCGCCAAACTTTATATCGTACGCTTTACTATAATCCCAAAATTTATTGTTTGCTGGATTAACCGCCAAATTTCCCTGTCCATCCGTTAATAAAGGAATGTACCTTTGCCCGCCTCCGAAAAATACTTTGGCATTTAAGTTGAATGTTTGGTTATTCTTTTTTCCAAGTTGATCGAATTCTTTACCAACTAAAATATTTACCAGATAGTTGCCATTGTATTTTGTATTTCTTTCAATTCCTTCCAATGTTTTGTATTTTGAATTATACAGTGAAGCATCCATTAAATAGTAATAACCTTTGCTGAAAAAACGTTCTAAGGTAAGTTCCACTCCATAGTTTTTTCCGGTTCCTTTATTAACTAGTTCAACATATCTGAAATCAGTACCTTCATTAATGGTTGCATAATAGCTTGTGTCATTGTTTTCTACCGGTAAGTTGTACAGGTTTTGGTAATAGGCTTCCAGCTTTACTCTTATATTTTCTCCGAAACGTTTTTCATACCCCAATACAAAATGATCTGCTTTTAGTAAATCCAGGTTTTTATTAGGTTCTGTCAAACTTCCATCGGATTGTTTCACCCTGGCAAAGTAATTGTGTACACTTTCCATGGTGCTGTGTTTGCCGTATCCTGCACTAAACGAACTTGTGCTGCTAACCTGCCAGTTAAAGGCAAATCTTGGTTCAATTGTACTCTTATGATTGTATAATACATTCATGTTATGAATTCCTGCAACGATCGTAATGTCTTCATTAAAACGGTGCTTCCAACTTATAAAATTATTCAGGGTACTTATGTTTTCATTGAAGTCTGTCAGAGTAAACATAGCGCCGGAATTATCCTGAACACTACTTTGCTTGTAATCAAATCCAAATCGCGCATATTTTGTACCTATTTGAATAGTATTTTTTGCATCTAGCTTGTTGTTATAGGTTATGGCTCCCCTGTAAACCGAATTTTTTATCCGGCTTTGATAATTTAAATCTCTGTTGCCAACGGAATCACTCAAAAATTCACCTTGGCTATCAGTTAATTTTGTCGTTTTTATCCTAAAAACGTCTTCTTTAATGCCACTAGTTGAATAGGATAGGGTAGTTTTAATAAAGCTCCTATCATTAATGCTAATTGAATGGTTCATCCCAAAGTTTGAGAGGTAATTATCTTTGTTATAATCTTCAGTAATATCAGCTGTAATAGTTTCGTTCCCGGGAATAGCAATATTGTCAGCTTTTACATCTTTCAGCGAACCATCGCTTAAGCCCCCCAATCCAAAGAAAGAAAACGTGCCAATTCTTTTTGTAGGCAGCACAACTTTAAACGCTCCATCCTGGTAATTAAGAACTCCATCAAGTTTAATTACACCAAGATTATTTAACAGGGAAATCGTAGAGTACCTGTAGTTTATCAGGAATGAACCACCATACCCCTTTTTTAATGGCCCTTCAACAGTTAAGTCTGTTCCCTGAACTCCAACACCTATTGAGGTTTCGTACTTTTGGTTATTTCCCGTTCTTAGTTTTACGTCATACACTCCTGATAACACATCGCCATATTCCGCAGAAAACGCTCCGGTTGAGAAGTCTGATGCAGTTAATAAGCTATTGTTTAAAGCACTTACTCCGCCGCTGACTGAGTTTTGATCGGCAAAATGAGTAGGATTAGTAATTTCCACACCGTCCAGACGCCATTGAATGTATTTTGGTGAATTGCCTCTTACGATGATATCATTTCCTCCATTTTGTGAAGCTGTGACTCCCGCAAAATTTGATAATATTTTGGAAGGATCATCCAAGCCACCGGCATAGCGCTTTGTTTCTGCTGCTGATATTGAACGCGTGCTTATGAGAGACATTCGATTTGTTGCCTCACCTTTGTTTTTATTTGCTTTAATTACAACTTCATTCAGCTTTTGAATAGATTCCTGCATCGTAAGATTTAATACTTTCTCTTTACCAGTGTTGACTTCAATATCGGGAATAGTTTTTGTTTCATACCCCATGTATGATAGTTGAAGTGTAATTCTGCCTGCCACTATTTTTTCTAACCTGAACTCTCCATTTACATCGGTTGCTGCTCCGCTAAACTTATCATCACCAACTACTCTGACTGATACCCCAATTAACGGTAATTGACTGTCCATATCAATTATGGTACCTCTCAATGTTTGTGTTAACTGTTGACTAAAAGCCACAGTAGTGAACATGGCAATTATCAATGTTGTATAAATTATTTTTTTCATTATTTTATTTTTTTGAGAATTACTATTTTAAACTAAAAGAAGAATAAACTATAGATGAATTGAATCCTTTAACTATAAGCCATACCGCCAAGGAAATTTCATATGCGAATACAGGAATTGCAAGGATCGCTCCCCATGCTGAAACCTGAAGAAATATGCCGAACATTACAAGCAAGGCGCAAGTCAAGATGAGAGATCCTCCAACCAGACCTAAGACAGATATGAAGCGTGGAACGAGTTTGGATTCATACAAAAAATAGCTCATCATCAGCGTACTGGGCCCTAAAGCCAGATTAGGACCAAGCAAAAATGTCCAATTATGTATGGTAACTAATAATTTGCCTGCAATTAGATATGAAGATGCATTTGGAGCTACGGTTTTTCCAAACTCCTGATTTAAAGTTACTATTGATAATAGGCTGATGATTCCGATAATTATGAGAATAGCTTCAAGAAGCCTGAAACATAAATACCCAACCGCAATGCTTTCATTTTCCTTATTTACGACTGGAAACATCATCACGGAGATGCCAATAACTGAAAATGCAAGGATCAGCTCATTAAAGGCGCCCCAAACTACCTGCATTTCATTTGCAGAACCTCTAATAATGTATTCGGTATCACTTAGTATAGGTTGATAAAGAGCGAAACCTATTATTGCCGTTACCGCTGCGAGTATATATAATACACCCACCAGAATTGCGATATCTCTGTTTGAATTCATTTTTACAATTTTTAAATTGCTTTGTGTGATATTTTGATAAGTAGACTTGCTGTGAAGTGAATGTCTAGATAGTTCTATTTTTTCTGAGAGGGTTTGTCTTCCAGGGTTTAGAAAAATGGACACTGATGATGAGCCCCCTGTTAAACATCTCCTGGCCTTTGGAGATATTGGTTAATCCATAACAATATCTGATGTCCAATGCAAGCCTTTTTTGTTTAATAGGAAACATATAACCCC
>Ga0209484_10000042_pt1 | contig 26037 bp, 18 predicted proteins | sample NGEPer16B_FD_185493 | JGI IMG/M metagenome (GOLD analysis project Ga0209484, IMG submission 185493) | Arctic peat soil microbial communities from the Barrow Environmental Observatory site, Barrow, Alaska, USA - NGEE Permafrost159B-16B... | ecosystem: Environmental > Terrestrial > Soil >... | reverse complement strand
AATTTAGATTTGTCCACGAGTTAATGATTTAGTTGAAGCAAAGATACATTCTTCGTTGTTATCCCGAAAATGAACTATTTTATGAATTTATGGATTATATCATCATTTTATGAATTTAAGTTTGATCTTTTTAACGGGATATAAAAATCATTTAAGTGCTGAAATTTAGTTTATTTTGTGCTATTTTAAAACAGATACAATCACTTTTCTTAGCTGAATACATTGACGATTCGATGATTTTTAGCCTTAATTGGAATTGAAATGAAGAAGGAAGATGGATTTCCGGGGCAGATCAGTTTTGTGGTACCGGAGAAAATTATTGGACTGATCAGGGGAAACCCGTTGATTTCGGATTTGTACCTCACCGATATTGGTTATTATCCGCAGGCACGTCATCACTTCAGGGAGCGTCCTTTAGGAAGTACACAGTTTATTCTGATTTATTGCGTTGACGGACAGGGTGAAATTAGGATTGGAGACACATTGCATCCGGTTTTGGCAGATCATTTTTTCATAATTCCTGCTGGAATGGGACATGCCTATCATTCCGATGAACAAAATCCGTGGTCGATTTACTGGATACATTTTTCTGGAGCCAAAGCAGGTTTATTTACACGGCAGGCTTGCCAGAGTTTGCAAATCGACCGAAGTAGAACATCGCGTATCAGCGACCGGATTGATTTGTTCTCAGAGATTTTACGTATCCTCGGCCGGGGCTTCAGCATCGAAACGCTTGAGTATATTAATCTTTGCCTGAATTATTTGCTCTCATCGTTTACCCACCTTAGCCAGTTCAGATGGGTGAAGCAAGCCGGAGAGAACGACCCCATCGCTCAAAGCATCAATTTCATGCTCGAGAATCTGAATAAAAAACTGAAATTGAGTGATATCGCCAGGGAAACTGGTCTGTCGGCTTCACAATATTCACGCCTTTTTCTGTACCGTACAGGTCATCCACCAATTGATTACTTCATTCAGTTAAAAATTCAGCGGGCCTGCCGTTTGCTCGATAATTACGGATGGATGATTGCCGATGTGTCGCGCGAAACCGGTTTCGATGATCAGTTTTATTTCTCGCGTGTGTTCCGAAAGGTAATGAACATGTCACCAGCCGAATACAGGAAAAGAAGGATGTAACTGTCAAATTTTGTTTTTTGTGTCTGGCAAATTTTCAATCTAAATTTACTTTTTAGGACAACCCGAGCCACCATTAAACGTTATAGAACCAGGAAAGAAAGTACTTTCATTTTTATAGAAAACAACATGATCATGAAACATCCAGGATTCTGTGTTTCGTAAACTCGAACGAAGATAATATGGATGTTCCATCAGACAATTAAAAAAATTATCTACTGATGAAATTTGGAGGAAGCGAAAACCTTGAAGATATAGATTTTAAATTGCCGGAAGATCACCCGGGAACCAGCGAAATCCTTCAGAAAAATGATGGTGAAAAGCCTTTGAATGTGTTTGTGGGATGTGCCAAGTGGAATAAACAAGATCTTAAGAATTTTTATCCCCGCGGAACGAAGGACGAGTTGGCCTATTATTCCCAACAGTTTAATTCAATTGAGTTGAATGCCACTTTTTACAGGATGTTTGACCATGAGGTGATTATCAGCTGGCGGGAAAAAACTCCGGAAGGATTCAGATTTTTCCCAAAAGTGAATCAGTCGATTAGCCATATTAAACGATTGAATGAAGTGCAACCGCTCGTTGAAGAATATTGCGATGGGATCAGCAACTTTGGGGAAAAACTGGGTATGGCATTTTTGCAGATGAACAATAATTTTGGGTATAAAAACTACGACAGACTTGTCCGTTTCGTTGAAAACTTTCCAAAAGCGATTCCGCTGGCCATAGAACTGCGTAATACCAAATGGTTTAATGATGAAACTATTGCATTAGAAATCTATCAGTTATTTGAAAAGCATCGAGTCACCAACGTGCTGGTTGATACAGCCGGGAGGCGCGATCTGTTGCACATGCGGCTAACAACTCCCTATTTATTTATGCGATTCGTTGGTGCAAATGATCCTCAAAGTGACCGTAAACGTTTAGATACCTGGATCGATCGGCTTAAAATATGGGTTGATATGGGTCTTCGGGATATTTACTTTTTTGTGCATCAAAATATTGAGAAGGAATCGCCTTTACTTTCGGCCTATTTTATTGAAATGGTGAACAAGGAATTTGGGTTGACACTTCAACTTCCAAAATTGCTTTAGCCAGAAGAGTGGAAAGAAATTTGAATGCTGAGCTAAATGGCAATAAGTGAGGTTGCTATCATGAGAATCGCAACTACATAATAGGTTAATATCTTTTTGTGCTTTTCTTTATCAGATAGACTTTGGTTAGTAAGTATTAATCCAAGATTGGCAATAAAAAGGGCAAATAACATTAGTACGATATGCTCTATCGGCCAAAACCGATTGGAGGCCATTTTAAGTGCTCCCTCCGCGTTTGAAAAATTATTGTCGATTGCTGAATTGTGATTCGAAAAAAGAATCAGTCCGAAAACCAGTTGCAAATAGAGATTGATGATGAAACCGTAAGATAAGAACTTGTCAAATCCGGTATAGGCGTGGTTCTTTATTATCCCTCGTACAGATCGAATTATAAGCCACACAGCGAAGATCAGGAAGGCCCCGCTTATTACTGTATGTACATATTTAATGATAGAATAGCTGTCAACAATTTCAAAATTCAGAATCATACCGGATCAATTATTTAGCAATGAGTTAAGATATTGATAGCAGTCAAATATCCCTTTAGTTCCGCCTCCAATTTGTTTGTTTTACCCAGTCGACAACCAATCGGGCATTCTCGAATGGGATTCCAGGGATGAAGCCGTGACCCAGGTTGAAGATCCAGTTCTGATTTTTGGATCCAAAGGAAACATATTTCTCAAGTGTTTCAAGAATTGTCGCTTTATCTGCCAGTAAAAGTCGTGGATCAAGATTCCCCTGGATTCCAATTTCAGGATGGACCAGTTGACGGGCCTCTTCAATGGGTGTTTGCCAATCGATACTTAAGAAATTGGTGTCTTCGGGTTTGATATGTGAAATTCCTGTACCTAAGCCTTTTGGAAGGAAAATTACCGGGCAGCCTGACTGCATCACCGCAGCTGAAATTTTCCGTACGTAAGGCATTATCATTTCGAAATACAGATCGGATGGGATCAATCCGGCATGCGTCTCAAAAATCTGAAAGGCAGAAACGCCATGTTTCACTTGATTCAATGCGTATTCTATAGACAAATCCGTGATCAGACTCAATAGTTTATGCGCCAGTATCTTGTTTTTATAGAGCAGTGCAACGGCTTCCGGAAAAGTATGATTGGAACTCAGGCCCTGGACCATGTAACAAAGTGTAGTAAAGGGCGCTCCGCAAAATCCGATCAAAGGGGTGCCAGATGGTTTCGTCCTTTGAACTTCGTCAATTGCCTTGTAAATGTATTCCAGTTTAGATGCGTCGGGGTTTAGTATACTTACCGGATCACTTAAATCTTTCAGCGCCTTTTCAAACCGTGGACCGGAATCTGTAAATTCCAGTTTCATGCCTAGTGCAGATGGTATTACCAGAATATCTGAGAACAAAATGGCTGCATCTACTCCCAGGTCATAAACGGGAAGTAAAGTTACTTTGGCGGCCAGTTGAGGTGATTGCATCAATTCACTAAAACTGTACTTTTCGCGCAATTTCAGGTAATTAGGTAATACACGACCTGCCTGACGCATAAACCAAACAGGTGGGCGTTCGGTTTTTACGCCATTCAAAGTCTTTATAAATATTGAGTCAGCCATATATAAATCTATCAGTTCTTTAAGAAATAAATAAGGTACTTTAAAATGCTATTTCAGTTGATTTAAGGCCTTCAAATTGGCAGCCAGAATTGTATCAATATCCTTATCAGTATGTGCATACGAAACGAATAAACTTTCAAATTGAGAGGGGGCTACGTAAATTCCGCTTTCAAGCGTCATCTTGAAATAATCGGCATACTTGCCAGCGTCTGACTTCATAGCTTCATCCAACGAAGTTACCTGTGTCTCGTTCGTGAAAAACAGGGTCATCATTGAACCCACCCGGTTAATAACACCTTTTACTCCGGTCTTCGCAAGATTTTCACGTAATCCAGCTTCCAGCTTCGCGGCTTTTCTTTCCAGTTCAGAATAAAAATCGGGCGTTTCATTGATTAAAGTCAACATAGCAATGCCAGCTGCCATCGCCAGCGGATTGCCGGATAATGTACCTGCCTGATAAACAGGGCCAACTGGAGCAAGCATGTCCATAATTTCTTTACGACCACCATATGCGCCAACAGGAAGACCACCACCTATAATTTTCCCCAGGGTTGTGAGATCAGGAATCACCCCAAAATATTCCTGCGCTCCCCCTTTTGCCAGCCTGAAACCGGTAATTACCTCATCAAAAATTAAGAGTGCGCCGTATTCTTTTGTGATATCCCTAAGTCCCTGAAGAAAGTCTTTCGAAGGGCCAACAACGCCCATGTTTCCTGACACCGGCTCAACAATAATAGCGGCTATCTCATCTCCTTTTTCGCGGAACAATGACCTGACAGAATCAAGGTTGTTATATTCTGCGGTGAAAGTATCGTGTGCAGTTCCGACAGTGACGCCAGGACTATCCGGAAGTCCCAGGGTAATCGCTCCTGATCCTGCATGAATCAGGAAGCTGTCACCATGCCCATGATAGTTTCCGGCGAATTTCACCAATCCATCACGTTTGGTAAAGCCACGGGCCAGACGTACAGCACTCATTGTAGCCTCGGTCCCTGAATTGACCATGCGTACCTTTTCAACGGATGGAACCATTTTGACGATCAATTCTGCCATCAACGTTTCGTATTCGGTAGGTGCACCGTAACTTGTCCCTTTTTGTGCTGCTTCATTAATTGCCGCAAGAATGGCTTCATTGGCGTGACCAAAAATTAATGGTCCCCAGGAAGCAAGGAAGTCAATATATTGATTCCCATCAATATCGGTAATGACAGTACCTTTTGCCTTTTGGATGAATACAGGATTAAGATTGACACTTTTAAAAGCCCTGACCGGGGAGTTTACACCCCCCGGAATTGACTGCTGAGCCCGTTTAAAAGCATTTATACTTTTGGTGAATTGCATTCTATTGTTTTTTAATGAATTGATCAATATTTCCCATTCAGGATATTTGCAGCTTCAACGGCATGATAGGTTATGATAATATCAGCACCAGCCCGTTTGATAGAAGTTAATATTTCCATCATCACCCTGGGTCCGTCAATCCACCCTTTTTCGGCGGCTGCCTTCAGCATTGAGAATTCTCCGCTGACATTATAGGCTGCAACAGGCATATTAAATTCATTTTTAACACGGTAAATCACGTCAAGGTAACTGAGTGCGGGCTTCACCATCACAATGTCTGCTCCTTCGGCAATGTCCTGTGCCACTTCACGGAGTGCCTCATTGGAATTTGCTGGGTTCATCTGATAGGTTGCCCGGTTACCAAATTTAGGCGCACTTTCTGCCGCTTCCCTGAATGGACCATAAAAACCTGAAGCATATTTTGCTGAATAGGCCATGATCGGAATTTTCTCAAAACCATTGGCATCTAATTGTGCCCGGATCACACCAACACGTCCGTCCATCATATCACTAGGGGCAATCATGTCAGCACCAGCTTCTGCGAGTGAAACTGATTGTTTAGCCAGTGTAATGAGAGTAGAATCATTGTCGACATCACCATCGATGATTGTTCCGCAATGTCCATGGGTAGTGTATTCGCAATTGCAAACGTCTGCGATTACGTAAAGATCTTTTAACTCCTTCTTAATGGCGCGGATGGCTTGTTGTACAATGCCATTATGTTCGCAGGCAACACTTCCATCTTCATCCTTGACGGCAGGTATTCCGAAAAGCAATACAGATTTTACACCGGCAGCATATATTGTCTTGCATTCTTCAACCAAAAGTTCAACAGAAAGCTGATAATTGCCAGGCATTGAATTAATGTGATTTTTTACATTGGTACCTGAACAAACGAAAAGTGGCATCACAAAATCATCAGCTGATAGTTTTGTTTCTGTAACCATTTGTCTTAAAACGCTGTTATACCTTAATCTTCTTAATCTTGTAACTGGAAATGTCATGATTTTTGTTTTTTAATTGATTATAATTGATAATGTTCAATAATTGCATCTCTAAGTCCTTCCGCATTCGATTTTTTGGCGGTAATTAAGGGTTCGAACCCGGCTTCCTGAATGGCCTTTGTAGTTGTCATCCCAATACTTATCATTTTTAACTTTCCTAGCTGATCCGGTTTGAAATAGGAATAAAAATTGGTAAAAGTCGAAGGACTTGTAAACACGATCAGATCGTATAGCCCGTTTTTTATAATTTCAATGATCTCAGGATTTGCATGATCTGGCTTTACCGTTTGGTAAACATTGATCCGGTGTACCGTATTCTCAGTCGATAACCGGTTGGATAAGGTATTATCCGCAAGGTTCCCCAACGAAAGGAGAATATTCAGATTTTGAGGCTGATATTTCTTATAAAACTGAACCAGAAGTTCATCTGACGTATTTTCATCGCAGATAATAGTGGGCGTGTAGCCGTAGTATTCGAGTTCCAGACCGGATTTATAACCAATAACAGCCAGTTTAACTGTTTTCGGCAATTCAGTATTTCCTTTAACATCAATTAGATGCTTAAAGAAATTGATAACCCCGTTTTTGCTGGTGAAGAATATCCAGTCAAAACGTTCCAGATGATTCAGGTATTCAATTGCTTGGAAATCCAATGGGGAAGGGGCAATCTCAATCATCGGTAGCGGGAGCAATTTCGCGCCACAAGCTTTAAGAATATCCAGCAATGAATCTCCTGGTTCCAGTGCCCTTGTTGAGATAATGACCTTATCTTTTAAGGACACATCTGATTGCTCAAATAAAATATTTTCATTGCGGATAGCCTTTAAAATTTCACCTCCACCACGATTGTATAAACTTTTAGCCAGCTTCATTGATATATACATCGCCTGACTGATATTTCCTTCAGCCGAATCTTTGATATACTGAGTTCCGTCGATGCTCGAAATAAAACCCGTAATATGAAAAGTATCGCCATCAATCCGGGTATAACTTCCCACAGGTATTTGGCATCCACCTTCGAGGGTGCGTAAAAAAGCGCGTTCAGAATTAGTCGCGATTAAAGTCGCCTCATCATTTATCTTCGAAATAATTTCTTCAGTAACTGTGTCGTTGTCCCTGATTTCAATTGCAATAGCTCCCTGGCTACAAGCTGGAATCATCACTTCAGGTTCGAAAAGGTCTGTGATATATTCAGCCATTTCAAGTCGTTGCAAACCTGCTGCCGCCATTACCATCACATCGCAATGTCCTTCTTCCATTTTTCGGATTCGGGTATTTACATTCCCCCGTATTTCAACGATCTTAAAATCCTTATTTATTCTTAGTAACTGCGCTTTTCTTCGCAAACTTGAGGTGGCAATCACATCGTCAGCTGTAAGATCAGCAACTTTTCTACCGTTGGTGCTTATCAGCGCGTCGCGAATATCGCCGCGTTTTAATACGGCTCCCAATTTGGCTCCTTCCGGGAAAACGGTTGGTAAATCTTTGAGGCTATGAACGGCTAAATCAATCTCATGTTTAAAAAGAGACTCTTCAATCTCTTTGGTAAAAAGTCCTTTATCTCCAATTTTTGAGAGTGCTACATCGAGAATCTTGTCTCCCTTTGTTTTTATGATTTCGATGATGAATTCAGTGTCAGGGTAATGCAACTGAAGTTCATCTTTTACCTGATATGCCTGAAATAAAGCTAATTTACTCCCTCTTGTACCGATTCGCAGGATATTTTTAGCCATTAGTTGAGATCAAATAATTTATTTACCATCGTAATGTATTCCTGTTTTTGACCATTATTCGTAACTGATTTTACATTTTCGATCATTAAGCCAATAAACCTTTTGGTAATCAGTTCCCCATAAATGGAGGCCTTTTCATGGTCAATTTCCTTTTTGTTTTTTAAACCATCAAGCATGGCTTTGTTAACTTCCTGAAATTGACTAGTTATATTTTGAAAGGTTGGGGCTAAAATATGTATTGAATGCCATTTTGAAAATTCAGAAACAGATTCATTAATAATAAATTCGGCGTGACTGATTTCACCTTTTCTCATGTCCAGATTATCGCCGATCACCTCATTTAAAGCATCGATATCATAAACGTGAACATTCTCAATGTCGCCAACTTCCTTCGCAACATTGCGGGGCACTGAAAGATCAATAAACAACAATGGCTGGTTATTCCGCTCTTCCATCGCTATTCTGACCATTTCTTCGGTGAATAATGCTTTCTTGGATGCTGTTGAACTTATTACGATATCGTTTTTAACGAGCAGTTCTCCCAGTTGCTCAAAATCACCCACCTTACAGTGATATTTTTCTGCCAACTCACATGCTTTCTCCTGTGTCCGGTTAACTACTGTAAATTGATTACACTCTTTTTTTATCAGGTTTAAAAGCGTGAGTTCACTGGTTTGACCTGCACCTACTAATAATACAGAATGCGAACTTAAATTCTGAAGTTTTTTCCCGGCAAGTTCCACACCTGCATAGCTGATCGAAACCGCTCCTTTATTAAGCGCAGTTTCCGTACGTACCTGTTTCCCGGTTTTTAAAGCATCATTAAAGAGTTTAAACAGTACAGAACTACAGAGCTCATTTTGTTTGCTGATGTTAAAAGCATCTTTTATTTGTCCAACGATCTGATATTCACCTAAAGCCATGGAATCAAGTCCTGAAACTACCCGAAAAAGGTGGTGGACAGCATCTTCATTCTTCATTTGGTAAAAATGGATTTTTACATCGGAGGCAACTTTACGATAATTGATGAGCGTGTCACCGATCATATCTATATCGGAAGAGAGACATTTATCCTCCATCTCAAAGTAAATTTCAGTCCGGTTGCATGTAGATACTACTACCGCACCGCGGATTCCCTTTGCCTTAAGTTGCGGTACAAATCGCCTGACATCCTCTTCACAAAATACAAACTTCTCCCTTATCTCTATTGGTGCTGACTTATGATTTAATCCAATTAGTCCTATCATTCGATTTCACTGTCTTGATGAATTGAGTGCAATACTAAAAATAGAATCTGAAGTAAATCTGAAGTAGTGAACAGAATTGGGTCAGTTGAGGGGCTTTTAATGAATAGAAATATGTGTTCGTGCCAGTTGTATATTGAGAATATGGTCGTATTGGAGTCGCATAAATTTTAAAAATAAATCGTAAGGCACTTATTTATAATTAGTATCGGCCATGAGCTTAAAGACGGAAAAATGGGAAGGAAAAATAATTGACCTGAATCGAAATGCTTTTCATTATTCAAATAGCTAGTTATTTAGATTTGATATTAATAACGGGTCCCTTATCATCTAAGTCCATCTTTTAATGTCAAAAAATATCAAATTCCATACAGAATATTGTTAACCTGCAGTCTGACTATTCTTTAGAGAACTCAACATGCATAACATGCATTTCATTCTTGTAGTTGTATCCAATTTTAAAACCATACAGCGTACAAATCTTCTGAACGATGGCGAGTCCCAGTCCAAGTGATTCGGGAGAAGATGATGACTTGTGAAACCGTTCGAACAACATCTCCGGATCTATTTGGAGCGGTGGTCCGGAATTGGCAATTTCAAATCTGTGTTTGGTGAGTTCAATGATCAGTTCGCCTCCTTTGATGTTGTGTCTGACAGCATTCTTAATTAAATTGATAAGCAAAATCTCTGCCAGGTAAGGATTCATCTGGATTGTAACATCACTATCAAACCGTTTGATGATTTTTATTTTTTTAGAAAGGATCAGATCTTCAAGGCTTTCGAGTTGATGATTGATCATGATGGCGGGATTTACCGGGTTGGATTCGGGGAATTGCCGATTCTCAATCTTTGCCAATAGAATGAGTGTTTTATTAAGCCTCGACAATCGGTTGGAGGCCTCATAAGCATCAGCCACAATTTTATATTGTTTTTCCTTCATATCACCCCATTGCAGCAGCAGTTCCATTTTTGAATTAATAATCGCCAATGGGGTTTGAATCTCATGTGAAGCATTTTCAATGTATTCCTTCAGATTCAGATAGTCATTTTTAATTCGTTCAGTCATTGTAAGCAAACCCCGGTTGAGGTCAGAAAATTCTTTAATATCAGAGTGTTTCAAGGAAAAATCTTCAAAGGAATTGACATCGTATTTATTGATCTTATCTATCGTGTCATAAAAAACTTTCCAGTCCTGACGGGAGGAATGCCGGTTGGCGATCAGCAGGGTGATAATAATAATAATAATCAAAAGGTTCATCATCATCACGATACGAACTATAAGACGGTCAGTTTCTTCGAGCGGTTTAAATATTTGGATAAAATAGGACTGGTCGCCGATGTTTTTTACGAATCCAAGCTGGCGGTAGATTGAGTACTTATTTTCATCAGGATTAAAAAGCAAGGTGTCGGAAAAACTGACTGTTGTTCGCGGTTTGTCCAGCGGGGTAATCAATACCTTTTCGCTCAGATTAACAGTCGGATTGGTTGTTGAATGGGCTGAGTCAAGCTCTTTATCGATGCTCTTTTTCCGCTTTTCAAGTTCGAGGTTAATATTCTGATCGACCTGCTCGCGAAGAACATAGTAAAAAGCCACCATCCCAAATAAGAAAATAAATAATGAGATGGATAATAGATTGAGGGTGATTTTGTTTAAAAGTCTCAATTCGATTCAAATTTATATCCTAATCCATAAATTGTTTTAACATAATCTTCGCATCCTTCCTTCAGCAATTTTCTTCGGAGGTTTTTGATATGCGTATAGATAAAGTCATAAGAATCTGCAAGATCCATATAGTCACCCCAGAGGTACTCTGCGAGGCCTGATTTTGTAATCACCTTGTTTTTGTTCGAAATAAAAAACAGTAACAGTTCATATTCCTTTTTAGTCAGCGTTATTTCCTTCTCATTTACGAAGGCTTTGTGCTCATCCGGAATCAGTTTTATCTCATTCATGATGATCTGATTGCTTCCGCCGTAACTAACCCGGCGGTTGATGGATTTCAGATGCGCATTGAGTTCTGCAAGGTGAAAAGGTTTTGTGAGGTAATTGTCTGCACCAATTTCAAGCCCTTCAATGCGGTTCTCCAGTGAATTAAGCGCCGAAATAATGATGATTCCTACCAATATAGATTTCTTTTTAATAAACCGTATCAGGTCAAGTCCATTTCCATCGGGTAAATTAATATCCACTACGATGCAATCATACTGGTACAACCCGATTTTGTCGACTGCATCAAAATAATTATAGATCGCCTCACAATGATGCCCCTCCTCACCAAGGTATTCAACCATCGAATCAGACAGCGCCTTCTCATCCTCCACAATCAGGATCTTCATTTATAAACTTCAATCATTTTATTAATTGTACAACAAAGCCACAACGTACTTAGTTCTGATACTTTGAAATTGTGAATATAGCAATTTTTAATAGTGTATCGTTTTTGCAACAAAAGAACGGAACAAAAGATCTTTGGAATACGGCTCTTTCCCGATTTTGAATTGCGAAACAAATATATTTCTTTAGCAAAGATTATGAGTGAATAGGAACGAATTGGAAATGTGCTAAGTAAAATCATAATATACGAGCTCTATCATGCCATAAAAAGATATTGTTTTAGTATGACAGTATAGTCCGGCTAAAACATTTTTAAGATGTTGAATTATAATTCTGAATAGTATTAGTTTTGTGCTAGCATTTACTGGACGGTATTGAAAGATATTTTGTTGATAGAGGGACTCGGACGCAGGGACAAAGTAATATTTGATTTTATTTTTAACTATTACTACTCATCGCTTTGCGCATTTGCTATGCAATATATCCATGACCGGGATACCACAGAAGATTTGGTACAGGATTTTTTCGTAGCAGTCTGGCTGGAAGCTCCCCGCATGCATATCAGTACGTCCTTAAAATCATATCTTTTTGCTGGTGTCAAAAACCGTTGTCTCGATTTTCAAAAACATCATAAAGTCACCGAAAAATACAAAGCTTTTATACTCTTCGCCGCTGAAAATGAAGACGATTCCTTTGACCACTATTTTGCCGAATCCGAATTGCGGCAGGCTATTGAAAAGAGCATGACAAAACTACCTCCCCGCTGTCGCGAAATCTTTGAATTAAGCCGCCTCAATAATTTGTCGAATCAGGAAATTTCGGAAAAACTGGAAATTTCAAAACGTACTGTCGAGTTACAAATCAGTAATACACTGAAAATCCTGCGGAAAGAGCTTGTCGAATTTCTCCCAATGTGGTTGATTTTTTGGCTGATAGGATAAGGGGGAGAGTGGGCGAAGGGGCGATGGGGCGAACAGGGGAAAAGGAGACGGAGCGACACTTGAAGAGGTTGCAAACCCTTCAAGTGGTCTTTGGGGAAAATTGAAAGATTGGCAGAAGAAGTAATTGGCGGATGAGATAATTGACCTCTGAACTTTATTTCGGCAATTTCTCCCTGTTGGGAAGGCTATTTCCCAACTTCTACCTTCAATTTAAAAATATTTAATTTTCGCATATGTGTGCCAATGTCTTTAGTCGTCTTAATAGAGAACAGACCTAATGCGCACTGCATTTTTCCAATTATGAGTTTTAGAAAATGAAGATTAGTAACAATAGAATAGAAGAGTTATTGCCCGGGTATTTATCAGGCGAATTGTCTGATAAAGACCGGGTAATGATGGATAATTGGAGAAATGAATCGCAAGAAAATGAAGCGATCTACCTCGAAAGTCTGAAAGCCTGGGAAGCAATGATCCTGCTCAAAGAGATGGAGCAGTTCAACTCCTTTGATGCCTTGAGAAAAGTCAATACAAAAATATCACAACCTCAGTCCGCCAAATGGTGGATCACACTACAGCGAGTTGCTGCGATTTTGATGCTACCTCTACTTGTATATTCCGGCTACCTGACCTATCGATATCAATTTAGTTGCAACAGTCAAGAGCAGGTATTGATGCAAACGATCTCCTCCCGGCAGGGGATGGTCACACAATTTGACCTTGCCGATGGGACAAAGGTCTGGTTAAATTCTGGTTCTCAATTGCAATTTCCCAGCCGGTTTTCAGATCACAAGCGTGAAGTTATGCTGAAGGGAGAGGCCTTTTTCGAGGTCACTAAAAATGAAAAGCAGCCCTTCAGGGTAAATGCGAACGAGTTGAAAGTTGAAGTACTTGGGACCTCTTTTAATGTGGTCAGTTTTGATGATGACACGCTATCAGAGGTTGTTTTGGTCACAGGCAAAGTGGCACTCTCTTCGGAAAATGGTCAAATTATAAAAAAATACAGCAGCATGATTCCCGGACAAAGGGCGATCTATCAGAAAGAGGAGCAAAAAGTCATTACCGAAGAGGTCGACGTAGAAAAATATATTGCATGGCGTGAAGGAAACCTGATCTTCCGGGACGATTCGATGGAAGATGTAGTTAAAAGACTGAGCCGTTGGTACAATGTTGAGATTTCGATCAATGATCCTGAAATAAAAAAATACATCTATAAGGCTTCATTCCGAAACGAAAATCTGGTACAGGTATTGAATTTATTGAAACTATCTGCCCCCATTGATTACCGTATTACCGATCGGAAATTGCTTGCAAATGGAGATTTCACCAAACAAAAAGTTTATCTGATGAGGAAGAAAAGTTAAAAAATATCGGGGAAGATGTTGCTACATCTGCCCCGACAAGTACTGGCAATCTTTTTTCGACGAAAGATTACCTGGATAAATAGTAATAACTAAAATCATTTCAAAAGTATGAAAAAAATGTTCCGTTTAATGCGGGGATGTGAGAAAAATGTCCATCTCCGAAAAACCTGGATGATTATGAAACTTACGACGTTTCTGTTCTTCGCAGCCATCACGCAGATGATAGCTTCCGAAGCGTATTCCCAAACGACTAAAATGACCCTACAACTTAAAGGTGTTGCGGTTAAGCAGGTGCTGGATCAGATCGAAGATAAAAGTGAGTTCTTCTTTCTTTACAATAGCAAACTGGTAGATGTCAACCGTAAAGTAAATGTAGATGCAAAAGATCAACAAATTGACGAGATTCTGAACAACCTGTTCCAGGAAACCGGTGTGGTTTATACGGTGGTTGACCGTCAAATCGTGCTGACCAACAAATCCGATCAGGCTGGGTTTATCAGTCAAAGCAGTCAGCAACAGGACAAAAAGGTATCGGGCAAAGTGATCGATCAGACAGGTGTACCAATCCCCGGAGCTGCCATCATCGTAAAAGGAACTACAATTGGTATCACGTCTGACAATGATGGTAATTATTCATTATCACTGCCTTCGGATGCTAATATACTTGTTTTCTCCTTTATCGGAATGAAGACGATGGAAATGGCCATTGGTAATAAATCCACCATAAATGTGGTATTGCAGGAAGAGTCGATTGGGCTTGAAGAAGTTGTGGCTGTTGGATATGGCACGCAAAAGAAGGCTACCCTAACCGGTGCAGTTTCTGCCATAAAAGGTGATGACATTGTTACAACCAAGAATGAAAATGCTCAGAACATGCTTGCCGGTAAGATTTCAGGTGTGCGTGTAACCCAAAAGACATCTGAACCAGGTGCGTTTAATAACAACTTCGATATTCGTGCAATGGGTTCTCCGTTGATTATTATTGATGGTATTCCTCGTTCAAGTGCCGATTTCCAGCGTTTGGACCCAAATGACATCGACAATATGTCAGTTTTGAAGGATGCTTCAGCTGCGATCTATGGCGTACGTGCAGCAAATGGTGTTGTTTTGGTGAATACTAAAAGAGGCTCCAATAACAAATTGGAATTGAACTATTCAGGTTCTTTCACATGGCAGGTTCCATCTGGAATGCCTTCAACTGTTGATGCATTGGGATACATGACGCTTCGCAACGAGGCGGCAATGCACAATATAAACGGTGGTTCTCCCATCTTCAATGATCAGCAATTTGATGATTACAAAACGGGTAAAAAACAAAGTACCAACTGGTATCCATTGGTATTCGCAAATTATGCCCCGCAAACAATGCACAACCTGAATGCAACAGGTGGTAATGATAAAACTACCTATTACATCGGTCTCGGTTACCAATCTCAGGATGGTTTCTTCAAATCAAACGACCTGAAATATACTAAATACAACGTTCGTTCAAACGTTACCACCAAAATTACAGATCGGCTTACGCTGGATTTGAACCTGAATCTGGTAATGGACCAACAAGATCGTCCGTACCAGGAATCATGGTGGATCATCCGCAGTTTCTGGAGACAAGGTCCTCAGATCCCTGCTTATGCAAACAACGATCCAACTAAACTTTATCATGGCCTTATCGAAGGTGACAACCCTCTTTCATTCATGGATAAAGATATCGTAGGATACAACCAATTAAACTCAAAATGGGTTCAATCATCAGCCAGCCTGAAATATGAGATCCCAGGTGTGAAAGGTTTGTTTGCAAAAGGTTTGTTCAGTTATGACTATAATGTGACAGATCGGGATGTTTTCCAAAAAGAGTACAACCAGTACAGGTATGATGTGGCTTCTGACACCTATACTAAATACACCCGTCAATCGCCAAACAGAATTAAGCGGGAAGCTTATTTCAAAACACAAATGCTGGCTCAGGCATCTTTGAACTACGACGCCACATTCAACAAACACAAAGTGGGTGGTCTGGTACTTTGGGAAGCACAAAAAAGAAACAGCGATAACTTTTCCGCACAGAGAGACCTGGGACTTCAGTTACCTTACTTGTTTGCGGGTGTTGCAGCAGGACAACTTGCGACGATGAACTCTGGTGCTGACAATCTTTACGAAAATTCAAACCTTGCATTAGTAGGTAAATTCAACTATGCCTTCGACAATAAATACCTGGCTGAATTCCTTTTCCGCGAGGACGGATCATCTAAATTTGCCGAGGGTTCACAATGGGGTTTCTTCCCTGCAGCATCTTTGGGCTGGCGTCTTTCTGAAGAAAAATTCATCAAAGAGGCAGCTGGTTTGTCATTCATCAACCAATTAAAAGTTCGCGCTTCCTACGGTAAAACAGGGGATGACGGAGCATCGAGCTACCAATTCATTTCAGGTTATAATTACCCATCAAGTACCGACAACAGAAACTTCACCGGTGGTTATGTATTTGACGGAAGTTTCAATGCAAGTGCTGATAATAAAGGCATTCCTAATCCAAATATTACATGGTACACTGCAAAGACATTTGACGTAGGTGCTGATTTCGAAGGATGGAATGGTCTGTTTGGTGCGACACTTGATTATTTTAGCCGTAACCGCCAGGGCCTTTTGGCCACACGGAACGGGGGCATACCTACAGTGGTTGGTGCTGGCCTTCCTCAGGAAAACCTGAACAGTGACCGCACTTACGGTTTTGAGGTGGAACTTACCCACAGAAACCATATCGGTGACTTCAATTACAATGCAAAGGGTATGTTTTCTTTAGCACGTGTTGAACGTCTGTATGTTGAGCGAGGTGCAATCGGCAGCTCATGGAATAACTGGAAAAACAACCAAAACAATCGTTTTGACAATCGAAACAATCCTTCGGATGGTGTTCCGATGGGACTCCAGGGTGATGGTCAGTACCAGTCATGGGAAGAGATCTTGTCAAGTCCAACTTACATTGGTCGTGGAACCATTATCGGTGACTACAGATACCAGGACTGGAATGGTGACGGTGAGATCAACGGTAACGACAATCACCCAACACGTTTCAACCAATATCCATGGATGAACTATAGTGTGATCATTGATGCTTCCTACAAAGGTTTTGACCTGAACTTACTGTTGCAGGGTTCTGCCATGAGCTCATTGGTTTATGGGGAACAGCTTCGTCAGCCGATGTGGGGTAGCGGTGAATCAGGTGCAATGGTACAATTTTTAGACAGATGGCACCCGGTAGATCCTAAAGCAGATCCCTATGATCCGAAAACAGTTTGGACAAGTGGCCATTATGCTTACACAGGAACCTTACCTGATGAAAACTCTACTTTCAATGTCGAAAATAGTGCTTATCTGCGCCTAAAAAGTATTGAACTCGGTTACACAATTCCTTCCCGATGGATTAAAAGAGCCGGTGTCAAGAATTTGCGGGTATCTGTGAATGCTTACAATGTGTTCACGCTTACAAAGGTTGATTACGTTGACCCTGAGCATCCAAATGATACATACGGGTATTTGTATCCATTGAACAAGACCTATTCTGTCGGACTAAATATTAAATTCTAAAAGAATACACGCTATGAAATTCAAACATTTTATATTCGCAATATTGGCGTTTAGCGCCGTAGTATCTTGTAAAGATTATTTGAATATACCACCCATGAACGTGGTGCAGGACAAAGATCTTTATTCTGACGCAGCTGGTATGTCTGTCTATTTGTCACGTATGTACAGCCAAATGCCTTATGAGGACTTTAAATACTCACCTGCCCGTCAATTCTTTGATGACTGGTTAGTGACCCCGGGTGCCAACGATGGTGCTTCTTTAGGTCGTGACGCAGGTACAGCAATGACATCTGAAGGCTATTCCCGTAACGGTGCTTACTGGGGACGTGCATTTAACTTGCTTCGTGATGCAAACCGTTTGCTCGAAACTTTGCCACAATACAAATCAAACTTCAGCACAGCTGATTACAATCACTTTATCGGCGAAGGTTATTATGCCCGCGCAATGGTTTTCTATGCATTGGCGAAACGCTATGGAGGTATTCCTTTGGTTACATCGGTATTGAAATATCCTGAAAATCCAGCTGCGGAACTCGAAACTCCACGTTCTACTGAAGAAGAGGCATGGAATCAAGTATTAGCTGATTTCGATTTAGCAATAATAAATCTTTCCGCTACAAGCCCGAAACGTGGTTATGCCAACAAATATGTGGCTTTGGGTTTCAAATCTGAAGCGATGTTGTTCGCCGGCTCTGTGGCTAAATATAATAAAATTACAGGTTTAGGTCAAAAGACAAATGTTCGTGTGATTGGTTTCGATCCTACCACAGCGGCCGCTGCTTCCAAAAAGTACTTCAAGGAAGCCTATAACGCTGCCCGCGAAGTAATGAAGTCAGGAAAATATTCACTTTACAAGAAAAAATGGGCTGCTAATGACAAAGCATCACAATACCAAAACATGGTGGATATGTTCTTCGATGCCTCAAGTCCTGAGAATATCTGTATCAAAGAGTACAAGTATCCTGATTTAACACACGGTTTTGATTGTTACAATATTCCTCGTCAGCTGATGGGTGGTAACGGTTATTCCGCAGGTAACTGTCCTACACTTGACTTCGTTGAGAAGTTTGATGGTATTGCAAAAAATGCGGACGGTACGATCAAAGTATTAGATGCCAACGGTAAATATTTGTTATTTGATAATGTAACTGATATTTTTGCTAATGCCGAACCTCGTCTTCGCGCATATGTCATTCTTCCGGGTGATGTATTCAAAGGAGAAGTGATTGATATCCGCCGCGGAATTTATACAGGTGATGCAACAAATGGTATTGCTCCGCTGAGAGTTATGAACAGTGGCTCTCCTGACTATACAGTTGCGGGTCCATCAAACTACAACCAGGTTGATGCTTACAGAGCTTTAGGAGCATTTACGGGTAATAAATCTCTATTCTTGTCTCAAAACGGTACAACTCACGAAACAGTGACTTTGCCTGATGGAACTGTAATGAACGGAGGTGGCAAGAGTGGTCCTTTCACATCGGATGGTACCGGAGCTATGACAGGATTTGTCATTCGTAAATGGTTGAATCCTAATATGCCACAGACGTTGGTATTGGAAGCTCGTTCAGAACAATCTTTTATTTTGATGCGTTATGCAGAAATTCTCCTGAATGCTGCAGAAGCTGCTTCTGAACTGACACTTGCCGGCGAAGCTGCACCTGCCGGTGATAACTTCCAGCAAATTGCTTACGATGCAATCAGATTGATTCGTGAAAGAGCCGGAGCTGATCCATTGACAAGCATCAATGATATTTCTGACGTTGCCGGTCTTAAAATCATTCGCAAAGAACGTACGAAAGAGCTTGCATTCGAAAATAAAAATCTTTGGGATATACGACGTTGGAGAACACAACACTCTGATATGCTGAATGGATTTACTCAATCAGATGGTGCATACTATAAAGGATTGTATCCTTTCTATTCATCAACAACGGGTAAATACTTCTTCGATGCTGGCCTGGATGAAGGCAGACGTCGTTTCCGCCTGTCCGAACAGGAATATTACCTGATGATTCCAAGTGGTGAAGTTTCTAAGAGCCAGGTGATTGATCAGCAACCAGGTCGTTAATCCAATCTAAAATTTTATTAAAATGAAAAGAATATTTTATAGTTTATTATTTCTCTTTGCAGTTGTTTCTTTCAATTCCTGCAAAATTGACAACTACGCTGAGCCTCAGGAAACATTGAGAGGCAGGGTAGTCGATGCCGCTACGGGAGAACTCGTTTTGACAGACCAGGGCAGTGAAGGTACCCGTATCCGGTTGCGTGAGCTTAGCTGGAAGGAAACCAAGGTCCCTGATAATTTCGATTTCAACTGCATGAAAGAAGGTATCTTCCAAAATACCAAGGTGTTTACCGGACATTATAATGTAAGGATTGACGGTGCGTTTATTCCATTGGTTAGAACTACCAGTGCTGGTGATACCATTATGGATGAATCGAAATATATTGACATTAACGGAATTACTGAAGTTGAATTCAAAGTTCAACCATTCCTGAAACTCGAATGGATTGGCACACCGACTATTAGTAATGGCAAAGTTACTGCTGTTGTGAAGGTTACAAGAGCTGTTAGTCCAGCTGACTTCAAAGCAAAAATTGAGCCGATGGGTGGTTATAATGATAACTTCCTGAATGTTACAGACCTACGCCTTTTTGTTAGTCAGGTACCTTATGTCGGTTATCGTGAATGGGATAACAGGTACACGACGCAAATCAATTATAGTGGCAATGCGTTTGACGCACTTCTTGGAACGCCGATTACAATCACGACCACAGGGGTGATTCCAGCGGGCAGAACAGTCTTTATTCGCGCTGCCGCCCGAATTAACTACGCAACGGAGAATATCAAACGTCACAATTATAATGAAGCGAAAAGAATAGATATACCTTAAGTATAATTATAAATCATAAATGACCGGAAGTCATCTCATCTTAAATACTGGGATGACTTCTGTCATTTATAATACCTTTGAACCATGAGAATTAACCATTTTGTGTGTCTTGTTGCAGGATTTTTGTTTGTTGCAGTTTGTTCAACAGCTACTTCGCAAGAAAAACCTAAGAAGAAAGAGAAAACAGCTTTCCAGACTTCCGGACAATGGAAACCTGTCACTGACGTCAGGGCAGATGTGTCCATTGTTTATGGCACCTCCGACCGGCCAGGTATGACCTTTGAAGAACGTGTGCAGACATGGCGCGACAAGGGATATACCACACATTTCATGACCGGGAGTGCCTGGGGTGGATATCAGGATTATTTTACAGGGAAATGGGATGGAAAGCGCCATTTGGATGAAGGACAGGTAACCCAACGCGGAGATACCATTTGGCATGGACGGATGGTCCCGTACATCGTTCCTTCCGAAAACTTCATCAAATATATGAAGGAAACCCAAATCAAACGGGTAATAGATGCCGGTATTGATGCTATTTACCTGGAAGAACCCGAATTTTGGGCACGTGCCGGATACAGTGAAGCATTTAAACGTGAGTGGAAAGCGTTTTATGGTTTTGATTGGCGTCCGCAACATGAGTCGCCCGAAAATACCTACCTATCCAGTAAATTAAAATATCATCTTTATTACCGTCTTTTGAATGAGTGTTTTACTTATGCAAAAGAGTATGGAAAAAGTAAAGGGATGGATGTACGTTGCTATGTTCCTACGCACTCTTTAGTTAATTATTCGCAGTGGCAAATCGTTAGTCCCGAAGCAAGTCTGGCTTCATTGCCATGTGTGGATGGTTACATCGCCCAGGTTTGGACGGGAACTTCGCGGGAACCCAACTATTTTAATGGGAAAGCAAAGGAACGGGTATTTGAAACCGCTTATCTGGAATACGGTTCCATGGAATCGATGACAGCTCCAACCGGTCGAAAAATGTTTTTTCTTACCGATCCTATTGAAGACTGGCCACGTGACTGGGCCGATTACAAAAAAAATTACCAGGCAACTTTTACAGCTAAACTGCTATACCCAAAAATCGCTAATTATGAAGTAATGCCCTGGCCGGACAGAATCTATGAAGGACTTTATAAGACAAGCGCCAAAAGCACTCAAAAGGAAAAAATCCCGCGTTTCTATTCCACTCAGATACAGGTAATGATCAATTCTTTGAACAGCATGCCGCTGTCTGATAACAAGCTGACCGGATCGTCGGGTATTAGCGTCCTGATGTCAAATTCGCTGATGTTCCAGCGTTTCCCAACTCACCAGGGATATGAAGATCCCCAGCTTTCCAATTTTTACGGACAAGCATTGCCATTTCTAAAAAGAGGGATTCCTGTAAAAACACTGCATCTTGAAAATGCATCCTTTGCTGACACCTGGAAAGACACGAAGATCTTGATTATGTCATATTCCAATATGAAGCCTTTATCTCCTGAAGGTCATGAGTACATTGCAGCATGGGTCAAAAAAGGGGGCGTCCTCGTATATTGTTGCCGTGATATGGATCCTTTTCAAGGTGTTCAGGAATGGTGGAATACCGGCAAGAATCATTACAAAGTTGCTTCAGATCATTTATTCGAAAAATTAAATATTAAGGCATCCCTTGACAAAGATGGTGAATATAAGTATGGTAAAGGAACCGTTTATATCATCCGGAAAGATCCCAAGGAGTTTGTACTTACTGAAGGGAGTGACCAAGGTTTCGTTGACACTGTTAAGCGGTTGTACGAAAAGACAGCAAAGGCCGGAACTTTCATCGAAAAAAACAACTTCTATCTTGCAAGAGGTGTTTACGACCTTATTTCTGTTTTAGATGAGAATGTTAGTGATAAACCTTACATTCACAAGGGACGATTGATCGACTTGTTTGATCCTAAATTGCCGGTTCTTTATGAGAAAACGGTTAATCCCGGTGAGCAAGCCTACTTATTAAATATTGATCGCGTTGAAGATCAGAAAAAACCACAGGTTTTAGCAGCCGCATCCCGCGTTTATGATGAAAAAGTTACCAAAAACGGGTACTCGTTTATTACAAAAAGCCCATTAAACACGACGGACGTAATGCGTGTGTTATTACCCATAACTCCAAAAAAGTGTACCATTTCAAATCATGAAGGTAATGAACTGAAAGAGGCGGTTTGGGAATGGGACAATAAGAGCAAAACATGCCTGTTGACCTTTGAAAATGATCCTGAAGGAATAAGGGTCGAATTTACCTGGTAGTCCCATTTTGGGTCACTTTTACAAAGAATAATTGACTTAACTCACACACTGATTAATCAATTATCATTTTTTTATATTGGGGGAGTCATACTTGCCGGTTCTGTCAAATCTGATTAACCAAAGGATATTCCCCCAATTTAATATCAATCATACCTTGATGCCATTGGATTTATCCGGGAATTGTTGTCAGCCAGGTAACCTAAACATTTTCCTTTTGCCTGTTTGATAAAATGCCTGTGCAAGTTGAAAATTTTGCATAAACTAAAATTAAACCACTAATAATCAACCGATGAGGAATCGCTTAAATTTAGGATTAACGTTACTTTTTATGGGATTCATGTTCCAGGCAGCGTGTCAACGGAAAATCACTTCAAAAGATTTTGGGGCAACTGAAATGCGCGCCCCGGCTTATCCGTTAATTACGATTGATCCGTACACATGTGCATGGTCAACTACCGATCAATTGTTTGATGGTACAGTGACGCACTGGACAGGAAAGACGCACGGATTAATTGGTGCGATTCGTGTCGACGGACAGGTTTACCGCTTTCTTGGGAAAGAGAGTGTCCCCTGGAAAATCCTTGCACCAATGGCTACCTACGAACCGTGGAACGGAAAATTTACGACCAAATCTCCTTTGGAAGATTGGAACCGGCTGGATTTCAATGATGCATCCTGGGATGTTGGGAAAGGAGCATTTGGAACACGTGGCGCCCAGGCGATGTCAACGCTCTGGAAAACCAAAGATATTTGGGTACGACGGGAAATTGAAATTCCTGAAGACCTGACCACGGATGAAACATTTCTGGTTTATTCCCATGATGATAATATAGAAATCTACCTGAATGGTAAAGAGCTTGTCAACAGTGGATTTAAAACAGGCAACAATACCGTATTGAAAATAGATAACAGCCTGCTGAAACGCGGCAAAAAAAACATACTCGCAGCGCACTGTCAAAACCCAATGGGCGGTGGTTTGGTTGATTTCGGACTTATCCAAAGGAGGGAAAAGTTTCAGCAGACTGCTGTTCAGAAGAATCTATTGTTATCAGCAACACAAACTCATTACGCATTTACCTGCGGGCCTGTTGATTTGAATCTTCAATTTGTATCCCCATTGTTGCCCGACGATCTGGACCTGATGTCCAGACCGGTTAATTATATCAACTATGAGGTCGTTTCGAATGACGCGAAAAAGCATGACGTGCAGATTTATTTTGAAATAACTCCGGAGTGGGCTGTTAATGAACTCAATCAGGAAGTCGAAGTTACCGAAGGGGAAACTAACGGGATACAATTTGTGAAGGCGGGTACTACCGAACAACCTGTATTGCAGAAATCTGGCGATAATGTAAGGATTGATTGGGGCTACGTCTATCTGGCATCTAATAAAACCACCAAAAGCACAGTGGGTATTGGCGACTATTTTGAATCAAAGGAAGCTTTTATTCAAAATGGACAACTTCCCAAAAGTCTGAATAAATTAACGGCCAGCATGACAAGGCAAATGCCTTCAATGGCTTATGTGGATAAAATAGGAAGTGTTTCAGGTAAGGCAGCATCAAAAGGCTACCTGATGCTTGCGTACGATGATATAAAATCGATTCAATATTTTGGAGACAATCTAAAAGCATGGTGGACCAAAGACGGGAAGATAACGATTAATGATGTGTTGAAGACTGCTGCAAATGAGCATGATCTTGTAATGAATCGTTGCAAAGCATTTGATAAGAAATTGTGGAATGAAACATTGAAGGCCGGCGGTAAAAACTATGCCGATCTTTGTGTGTTGGCTTTTCGTCAATCAATTGCAGCGCATAAGCTTGTAAAAGATCGAAGTGGTAACTTGTTATTCCTTTCAAAGGAAAATTTCAGCAACGGGTCAATTGGAACTGTTGATGTTACTTACCCGTCGGCGCCATTGTTTTTGAAGTACAATCCCGAATTGTTAAAAGGGATGTTGAATCTGATCTTCTATTTTTCGGAAAGTGGGAAATGGACCAAACCTTTTCCATCACACGATGTGGGTTCTTATCCATTAGCGAACGGTCAGACTTATGGCGGAGATATGCCAGTCGAAGAAGGCGGGAACATGCTCATATTAACAACAGCCATTGCTCATATGCAAGGTAATGCCGACTATGCAAACAAACACTGGGATGTGCTGACAACTTGGGCCAATTACCTGCTTGAGCATGGATTAGATCCGGAAAATCAGCTTTGCACCGACGATTTTGCAGGCCACCTTTCACACAATGTCAACTTATCTGTAAAAGCCATTACTGCAATTGCCGGTTATGGTCGTTTGGCAGAAATGCTCGGCAAGAAAGAGATAGCCGAAAAATACACTTCCGAAGCAAGGTGGATGGCAAAAGAATGGATGCGAATGGCGGATGACGGAGATCATTACAGGCTGACTTTTGATCAGCCCGGAACCTGGAGCCAGAAGTATAATTTAGTATGGGATCAGGTACTGAAACTTGGAATCTTCCCGAAAGAAGTGGCGCAAAAAGAGGTGGCTTATTACCTGACAAAGCAAAACAAATACGGTATCCCATTGGATAACCGGAAGGATTATACCAAATCAGATTGGATCGTTTGGTCAGCTACAATGGCTGATAACCTTGAAACATTTCAAAAACTCACGGACCCATTGCATCTTTATATCACGGAGACGCCAAATCGGGTACCAATGTCTGACTGGTATGGCACAAAGGATGCCGTTAAACTGAACTTTCAGGCCCGTTCGGTAGTAGGTGCTTATTTTATAAAATTATTGAAATAAATAACTCAATTGATATAACCATGAGAACGCTCTTATTCCTTTCACTATTCATCGTTAATGTAAATATTCTGTGTGCTGCGAAGCCATTGGATCTTGTGAAGTACGTAAATACATTACAGGGGACCAACTCGAGTTTTGAGCTCACCCGCGGTAATACCTACCCAACTACGGCACTGCCGTTTGCGATGCACACATGGGCACCCCAAACAGGCTGGAACGGTGATGGCTGGAAATACCAGTATTCCAAAGATTCGATCAGGGGCTTTCAGCAGGCGCACCAATGCAGCTCATGGACAAACGACTACGCGGTTTTTTCACTGATGCCGGTAACCGGTAAACTTGCATTGGACCAATTTAAGCGGGCTGCTAAATTCAGTCATAAAAATGAAATCGCGAAACCGAACTATTACAAGGTTAAACTTGACAATAACATCACTGCAGAGATTTCGCCAACCGAGAGAGGTGCACACCTTCGTTTTTCGTTTCCTAAAAAGGGAGGATCCTATATCACCCTTGATGGATACACCGGGATGAGTATGGTAAAGATCTTACCCAAAGAAAACAAGATCATCGGGTACGTCCATAACGGCCGGGGCCTGAAAGAAAACTTTAAAAACTACTTTGTAATTCAGTTTGATAAGCCTATCCGTGAATTCGGGACCTGGGAAAACCGTCATGGAGAGAAGTGGGATGGAGAGCTGGAGCGCGAAGGAAAAGGTGTTGGTGCC
>Ga0209484_10000040_pt1 | contig 26445 bp, 20 predicted proteins | sample NGEPer16B_FD_185493 | JGI IMG/M metagenome (GOLD analysis project Ga0209484, IMG submission 185493) | Arctic peat soil microbial communities from the Barrow Environmental Observatory site, Barrow, Alaska, USA - NGEE Permafrost159B-16B... | ecosystem: Environmental > Terrestrial > Soil >... | reverse complement strand
TATGCAGAAAGTTTCCCAATTCCTTCTGGACGAAATTCATAATGAAGTTTCGTACCGAAGGACCTTCGGGACCCATGTCCTTAGATCCAAGTTTTGTTTTGGTCTGTGATTCGAATATCGGTTCTTCCACCTTGATGCTCAATGCAGAAACAATCGATGCCCTAATATCTGAAGCATCAAATTCTTTGTGATAATAATCGCGGATCGTTTTAACCAAAGCTTCGCGAAATGCAGCCAGGTGCGTACCTCCCTGCGGTGTAAACTGACCATTCACGAAGGTGTAATAATCTTCTCCGTACTGATTACTGTGTGTAAGTGCAAACTCAATATCTTCACCTTTTAAATGGATGATCGGGTAAACGGGATCCTGATCAAGATTTTCCTCCAAAAGATCATAAAGTCCGTTCTTTGAAAGATACTTTTCACCGTTAAAATAGATAATTAACCCGGCATTCAGGAAGGTATAGTTCTTAAGTAACGGAACAACAAACTCCTCGATATAATGGAAGTTTTTGAAAATTTCAACATCTGGCGTAAAAGAAACACCTGTTCCATTGATTTCTTCGGTTGCAATCTCCGCATGGTCCTTTATCAACTCGCCTTTCGAAAAATCAATTCTCTTTAATCGACCTTCACGTACCGATTTGATCGAAAAATTCATCGAAAGGGCATTCACGGCTTTGATCCCGACACCATTCAAACCAACCGATTTCTTGAATACTTTCGAATCGTATTTCGCACCTGTATTCATTCTTGATGCCACATCCATCAGTTTCCCAAGCGGAATACCACGACCATAGTCGCGTACTGAGACAAGTTCATCCGATACCGTGACGTCAATTTTGCGTCCGTTACCCATCATAAATTCGTCGATAGAATTATCAAGTACCTCTTTTAATAATACATAGATACCATCATCAGCAGCAGAGCCATCGCCCAACTTGCCAATATACATTCCCGGCCGCTTGCGGATATGTTCTTTCCAATCAAGCGTACGAATTGATTCTTCTGAATAACCTGGGACCATTTTTTACGATTTTGCACAAATATAATGAAAAACAAAAATGGCCCGATCGAAATCGGAAACCAGTAATGAACACAATTTGGTTGATAAGTATTTTGGAATAATTCTGGCTCTTGAAATAACTAATCATAAAAATAAAAAGTCGAGTATAAATCCTGCCGAATGAAAGAATAATCAGACACATCTCACTGAAAATACCCAAACAATTCCTTACCGGGTATTTTAAGAGGGAAACTGAGTATTCCACTTGATATACTCAGTGTTTCACATGATATTATTAGAGTTTCATGTTATACATTCAGGGTTCATTCGGGAGTTGGGGGCCCTCAGTGAAAAAACAACCGGGAGGTGTGAGGTCAACCTTTGTTAAGTTTAATTAAAAATAAAAAAACATTCAACACGAAAATTGTAGTGCTAAAAGAATAATTTTGAGAACTGGGTAAATAGTCCTTAAACGAATCTGTTTTGTTCTTCCAAACTTTAAAATATTTGTTTTAAAGATGAATAAAGTACTTGAAAATTTTCAACATATATTCCAGACACCATTTCAAAGTTCGGTGCTGGTTTTTGCGGTAATTTTGTTTATTATTCTTTTGGCACCCCTGATCTTCCGAAGAATGAAGGTTCCCGGAATTATTGGATTGATACTTGCCGGTATAATTATTGGTCCTTATGGATTAAATATGATTGCCAAAAATTCGGCAATTGACCTCTTTTCGACCATTGGGCTTCTATATATCATGTTTCTCGCGGGACTTGAACTTGATATGAAAGGATTTGCATCTTATAAACACAAAAGCATAGTATTCGGATTTTTCACTTTTATTATTCCATTTGCCATCGGATACCCTGTTTGTCGATATCTGCTTGATCTCAGTTTTGGGACAAGTTTTTTGGTTTCGAGCATGTTTGCCACCAATACGCTGGTAACATATCCAATCGTGAGTCGCCTTGGCATTTCGAGAAATGAGGCAGTAGGAATATCAGTCGGTGGAACGATGCTGACCGACACTGCAGTTTTAATAATCCTGGCAATTATCAGTGGTGCAGTTAGTGGTGAACTTTCGCTGAATTTTTGGATAAGATTTTCAATATCCGTTTTGCTATTCCTATCCATCGTTTTTTGGTTGATTCCCAAGCTGGCGACCTGGTTTTTCAGGAATTTCGAAGGAGAGAGAAATTCGCATTTCATTTTTGTTCTTGCGATGGTTTTTTTCGCTGCTTTTTTATCTGAATTAGCAGGTCTTGAACCAATTATAGGTGCTTTTGCTGCCGGAATCGCACTAAACAAACTTGTTCCTCACACCTCGTCACTAATGAACAGATTAGAGTTTGTAGGCAATTCATTGTTTATCCCGTTTTTTCTTATCAGCGTTGGGATGTTGATTGACGTCAGTGTGCTTTTTGAAGGATTACACGCCATAATTATTGCGGCTACATTAACCATAGTAGCAATTATTGGCAAATATGCTGCAGCATGGATTACTGCTGCAGTATTTCATTTTCCCAAAGCTTATCGAAACCTTCTTTTCGGATTGAGCAGTGCCCACGCAGCGTCAACTATTGCGGTCATCATGGTGGGATATCGGATTGGAATTGTCGATGAAAATATTTTGAATGGAACCATCATATTAATTTTAGTTACATGTCTTGTTGCGTCATTTGTTACAGAGCAATCGGCCAAGCAGGTTTTAATAATGGATAAGCTCATTGCTCCCCAACTTCCAACTTTAAGGGATCAAAAGATTCTGGTTCCCATTTACAATCCTAATAATATGGAGCGGCTACTTGACCTGGCAATCGCAATTAAAAATCCGAGGAACCACTTTCCGATTGTAAGTTTGTCAGTTGTTGCTGATGATCAGGCGGCTCAACAAAAATTGATCGATGCCAAAAAGACGCTCGAAAAGGCAATTATTCATGCGGCAGCTGTTGATCAGGAGGTAGAAATCATCACCACGATCAGCCAAAATGTACCCAGTGGGATTAAACGTGTGGCAACTGAAATATTTGCAACCGAAATTATTTTAGGATTTGCATTAAAGCACCATTTTACAGATTTACTTTTCGGGAATATCATCAAGTATATAGTGGATAATACCAATCAGGCAGTCTGGGTTTGCAGTATTTCGCCTCACCTTCATCAGCGCAAGAAAATTGTAGTTGTATGCCCCAGGTATGCCGACCGTGAATATGGTTTCAACCTTTGGTTGAGTCGTGTTTTCCGACTTGCCGATTCATTAAAAGTTTCGTGCGATGTTTTATCCACACCACAAACCTTCAGACATGTAAATGAATATATTCAACTTAATAATATTAAGATTCACACAAAACATATTGAATTTACCGATTGGAACGAATTTCTGGAAATTTCAGCATTTATTAAGCCAACCGATTTGGTTATTATTGCACTTCCGCGTAACGGCGGCGTTTCGTATAAGCTTAATCAGGAAGGTATTCCGCGACTGATGGCCAAAAATTTCGAGAACTATGATTTCATACTTATTTATCCGAATGAAAATGAGGAAAATCCTGAATTGATGTTTACCAACGATTTCGACAAAAGCCTTATTGAGGAAGGGTTGAATCATCTTTCTAAAAAAGCCAGATCGTGGTCGGATATTTTCCGCAGGAAATAGCAAACTCACTATACCATAATGATGTAGTAAATTTCAATGCCCACACTTGGCAATTGAAACTACGAAAATACATTGCTGTCATTTACTAAAAAACAGCAACATAAAACTTAATTTAAAACATTTTGAACTACAAATTGAAACCTTATGAAAAAATAATCGTTTTACCATACATCACTGCTAAAAGAGCATCAATAATCTTTAGTAATTATTTTATTCAATAACAAATTCAAATCATTTAAAATGTAATAATTTCAATTATTCTAACATACAAAAACTTATGAAAAAATATTTAATAGATTCATACAGAAACGACAAACATCTTACTATTTTTATTTTAGTGACAATTTCAGCGTTTTACGCCATTTATTTAATTCCAGATAAGCATTTTATTGGTGTTGTAGGTACTGAAGATGGGTTCTTCGAGAATTTGACTGCCATTTTTTTTCTAATAGCCAGCGGATTTTTTCTCTCTATATTTAGGGTACACCAAAACATTTTCTTTTTGCTATTGACGTTAATCTTTTTCTTTGGATTCGGAGAAGAAATTAGTTGGGGACAAAGGATATTGGGTTTTTCCACTCCTGCAACCTTAGCCAATATAAATGTTCAGAAGGAATTTACCTTTCATAATATAGAGTTATTCAACACAGTAGATTTAAATCAGCATAGTAAAACTGGGTTTTACAATTTAATTACTATTAATATTCTATTTAAAATATTTTGGTTTTGCTATGGTATTATTCTCCCTTTGGCATATATTTTAAATGATGCAATAACAGCATTTGTAAATAAACTTAAAATTCCTGTTCCAAAATTTTCTATTGGAATATTTTTCTTACTTAATTATTTAATAATGAAATCTTTGGAATTATACATCCTACCATTAAATCAGGAGAAGGAATATTATTGGGCAGCGACTGAAATTTATGAATGCGGAGCTGCTTTAGTATTTATGATTATTTCCTATGATTTTTTCAAACGACGAAATACAATATTTCTGAACAGATTTTACAACTAATTCATTTTTATGAAATACTCAAACATACTAACTTGTTATACAACTGCACTTTAGAATTTTATTTATAGTGTTACTTCAATTTAATATTCTAATAATCTAAAATTTAGTAATTTATAAAACGACCATTCTATCTTTGATGATTCAATTTAAATGGTATGTGGGCACTTTTTGCCGTTGCTTCGGCTGTATTTCTCGGGACTTATGATGTTTTTAAAAAGCTTTCACTCAACAGTAATGCTGTTCTGCCGGTACTCTTTCTCTCAACACTTACGTCGGCAGCCATATTCCTTCCAATTATCTTAATATCAAATTTCTATCCTGACTTATTAAATAATGGTATTTTCTTTATTCCCGCTGTACCAATTACACAACACGGGTATTTCTTTCTGAAAGCAGTGATCGTTACGAGCTCATGGATATTCGCATTTTTTGCGATTAAACACCTCCCACTAACGATTGTCTCTCCAATTAGGGCGACAGGTCCTATTTGGACGCTGTTTGGCGCTATCCTGATCTTCTCGGAACATCTTACAATGATTCAATGGATTGGAACGGCTGTCACGCTCCTCTTTTTTTACTTTTTCTCATTGGCAGGCAAATCAGAAGGGATTCACTTCACCACCAACAAATGGGTCGTATTTATAATTGCCGGCACATTACTGGGATCTGTCAGTGGTCTTTACGATAAATTTCTGATTCGTAATTTCGACCGGATGGCAGTTCAGGCCTGGTCCTCGATTTACCAGGTGGGACTCCTATTGCCTGTTATACTTTTCCTCTGGTATCCTAAAAGAAAAGAGAATACCCCATTTGAATGGCGTTGGTCAATTCCGATGATCGGTCTATTTCTTGTGATTGCAGATTTCCTTTACTTTTATGCAATCTCTTTCGATGGATCACTGATCTCGGTCATATCAGCGCTTCGTCGTAGTGGAGTGATCATTTCATTTACCTTGGGAGGTATTCTGTTTCACGAAAAGAATATGCGGCAGAAAGGGTGGCTCCTGGTTGGAATTCTGGCTGGTGTAATGATCTTGTTATTCGGTTCTTAGAGATGCGATTAATCGCGTCTCATATCGAATTAAATCAGATAAAATGAATCACGTTTATCATGAAATTAGATCTGGATGCGATGAACCGCATTTCTACAAATTCAGTACGGTTTGATTACCTTCATCAACGCTCCCGGGATCTGCAGGAGATCGTAATCGTGATCGTAGACCAGGTATTTATTTATCCAAACCGTCACAAACTTCTCCTTGTATTCCCGTAATCCTTTGTATTGAGAAAAACCTTTGATCTTTTCGTAAGCAAATTTCATAGACTTTTCCTTGAAAGTATGGGGATCGTCTATACCTGACATTGGTGCAAATCCCATATTTGCATATGAATAACCTTCTGCTTTCAAATAAAGAAACAATTCTACGATGAGGAAATCCATTACCCCGTTTGGGGCATCGGTAGTTTTGCGGATCAGATCGTAAGTTCCTTCTCCTGGTGCATAATCGGGAATTACATTTAAAAATGCGACAACCTTTTCTTCCGAATTTTCGACGATAATAAGTGTTTGCTGTTTCAAATCTTCCCACACAAACATCCCCTGTGAAAAAATGATCTCGCTTCTGCCAGTTTCCTCAAGCCACTCGTCAGATACGGCTTTAATTTTCTGAAGTAACCCATCCTTAATAGGGGCAGTATGAATACTAGTTTTATAACCCCGATCCTTCACTTTGGACAATGCATTACGAATCGATTTCTTTGAGCCACCTTCAAGCGAAAATGTTTTCAAATCAACCAAACCCTCCTGACCTAAAAACATTACCTTCTTTTTCAATCGTTTATAGCTTTCAAGATCACTTTCCGAAACCCGATAATAGATACTCTTTAAACCTACATCAAAGCAAAATCGGTCAAACTGAACAATACTTTGTTCCATCTGTTCAACATCTTCAGCTACCGGATTTTCAAGAACAACTGCAAAGTTTCCGGCTGGTCGGTACGAAATAAACGCATTCAATCCTTCCGGTTCAAAAATCATCTTGTCCTGATAAGTTTTAAAATAATCGAGACCCGATTTACCATATTGACTCACCAATTTCCGGGGACGTTCCAACTCTGTTGCAGAAGGAAAGCTCTTTAAGAAATAAGGGCGAATAAGGGTATATATTAAAAACCCAAAAGTTAAAAACCCGCTTATCTGGATTGACAAAATAAACTTCCGTGCAAAATTATCCACAGGTATCAAATCGCTGTTTCCAATCAGAAAGTAGTTTTCTACAGCGTATTGGATGGATTGAATGAAGCTGAAATCAATATTGAAATGCTTTTTATCAAGGTAATAAAATCCTATCACGCTGTAGACCAATACTGCAAGCATACTCAAAATTGCAGTTTGGATTCCAACAGAACGTAAACGTGGATTATTTTTCACATAGTAATCTTTCTTTGTGAAAATCAGGACGACCATTACAAGAAGTGCAGCGATAGCCTCTTCATAATCAGCAGCTTTAGTAAGATTCCCAATCATTGAAACAAATGAAAGAACAAAGGCAAACCACCATGCAATTTTCAACCCTTTGAGCATAAATGAAGCAGTAACCAATAAAAAGAGCCCTAAAACCAACACAAAATAATTTGAGTCGACCATGGCATCTATTGGCAAAAAATTTCTAAGCCATCGAACCCTGACAGGAATTGCAGGTGTAAGAACAGATATAATATCAATCAGACCAAGCGAAAACAACATTAATGCGGGTATAATTCGCATCAATAGCTTGTTGATTTTTAACAAAAAACTAAACATACCGGCAATCAGCGGAAGCCAGAATTCGAAAAACCTGTAAAGAAATGTTATTGCTACCGCTTCCACATTTGCATAGCCTAAACGAACCAAAATAAATACCATCGAAACTTCGATAGCGCCAAGACCCCTTAAAAACGGAGATACAATCAGGAAGATAACTGAAATTATATATCCCAAAAATGCTGCAAAAAACGAAGGGGTGTACCCCAAGGCTATCATTGCAACATAGAGATGTGCTATACCGACAAACTCAATAAGAACGGAATAAAAAAGTGTTATAAAAAACTGTTTTTTACTGATCCTGTTATTTTGGATATCAATTGAAAAGACTTCAAAAAATGAGAATGTTTTGACAAGCCATCGATAAAAGCCCCCCTTTTTGACGATCGATCTGTAGATCAAATATATTGCAATGATCAACACTAACATTGAAAAAAAAGCAACCCACTCCCCCGCTCCAATTCCACCTACTAACAAGGAATAAATAAAAATTGGAACAGCTACAACGATCACCGATAATATTCCCACAAATCCATAAACCGCAGAAGCGAAATGGATCTGCGACTTTGTAATTCCCCTTTTTTCTATCTCACCCGTAAAAAAAGCCAGCGATGATATTCCCCCTGCCGGTAAAAAAATACTGATCAGATTTCTTTTCAGAAATAATACGATGGCAGTTATTAGCGGAATACGGTGCCTGATGGATGCAAATGATGCGACATACATCAATCCTTGTAACGAAATGTACACAACCGTCAAAAGTATACCTGCAAGAACGTACTTCCAATCGGCATCTAAAAGCACGCGTTTTACTTCTGTCAGTTCAGTATGTTCGTGATTAATAAACCAAATTCCGAGTCCTATTGAAAAGATCGTGAAAATTGCCTGAGCCAGCATTTTGCTGTTCTCACGAAAAAAAGGAAGGCTCCTTTCTTTAATAAATTGGCCAATTACAATGAAAGGTCTGTGTGCTTTAGTCAGAAACATATCAGTATCAGATGAGCATAAAAATAAAGCCACAATAATCCAAAATGCAAATTGTTACAGCTTTAATTAATATATGAAAAGACGAGGGAATTAGATGTTCCCAACGATCTTCTATTTCACGGAGAACTTATAGATGCACACTGAATTATAAACTTCGCCAGGTCGTAAAACAACTGATGGAAATTCAGGTTGATTGGGTGAATTAGGAAAATGTTGCGTTTCGAGACACAGCGCTGATCTGAAATTATAAGGTTTTGCCTGTTTTCCAATCTCTTTGCCTTTCAAAAAATTGCCGGAATAAAATTGAACCCCGGGTTCGTTTGTGAAAACTTCCATAAAGCGTCCGCTTTGAGGATCGTAAACTGATGCAGCAAGTGAAACCACTTTTTCATCGGTTTTATTCAATACAAAATTATGATCGTATCCTAAACCAAAAGTCAGTTGCTCATTTTTCTCGTTGATTCTTGCACCAACAGTTGTTGGTGTTGTGAAATCAAAAGGAGTACCAATTACAGACTCAATCTTTCCGGTAGGAATAAGCGCAGAATCAATAGGCGTATATTTGTCAGCATTGAGAAATACTTCATGATCAAGAATATCACCGTTACCGGCCCCATGAAGATTAAAATAGGAATGATTTGTTAGATTGAGAACCGTAGGTTTGCTGGTTTCAGCACGATAAGTGATCGTAAATTCATTTGCATCTGTAAGTTTGTAATTTACCTTCACCTTTAAATCACCCGGATAACCCTCCTCCATATCTGGGGATTCTAAAGAAAGCTCCATCTCATTCTGACCCTTTTGAACAGCTGTCCAAATTTTGGCAGAGAATCCTTTGACACCGCCGTGCAAGCTGTTGGGGGTATTATTGACTGCAAGATTGTATTTGACACTATCTAATGTAAATGTGCCATTGGCAATACGATTACCGTATCGTCCAATTGATGCTCCAAAATACTGCTCAGCAGCGTTAAGATAACCGTCAATGCTTTCATAACCCAAAACTACATCTTCCATTTTTCCGCTTTTGTCAGGCACCATCAACGACACTACACGTCCGCCATAATTGGTTACGGTCATTTCCAAACCGTTCTTATTCTTAAGCGTATAAAGGTCAACCTGTTTTCCGTCAACCAATTTATGGAATGCTTCAGGTTTAATTGCCTGTTTTGTATTCTTCTGATTACACGAAATAAATGCGAAAACCAGAAACAAAGCAAAAGTTAGTACTTTCATAATGATGAAATAAATTTTTAAAATACATATTAGTTACAAATCTAATCAATAAATTTTATTGATCAAGGTCTGATAATAATTTCGGAATATTATCTACTTTGCACCTTATTAGCCTAAATAATAAGAAACAAGTAATAACCAAATTTAAAATCAATTTTCAATAATTCTTAATCGTCTTATTATGGAAGAAAAAAATCAGGAGTCACGCAGAAGTTTTATTAAAAAGTCAGCGGCAGCAACTGCCCTACTTACTATTCCAAGCATTATTCCAGCGCATGCTTTTGGAGCGAATGACAGGATCAATGCTGCTGTTCTCGGATTAAATGGTCGGGGGAAAAGCCACATTGAAGGATTAATGGCACAAAAGAATGTTCAAATCACCACGTTTGTTGATCCCGACCTTAATGTAGCCGGTGAGCGCGCAAAGGAGTTTGAAAAGAAGTACGGACAGAAAGTGAATATTGTGCAGGATATGCGCAAAGCATTTGATAATAAAGACATACATGTCGTAACAGTTGCAACACCAAACCACTGGCACACCTTGGCAACCATTTGGGCATGTCAGGCAGGTAAAGATGTGTATGTTGAAAAACCAGGATCTCATAACATTTGGGAAGGACGCAAAATGGTTGAAGCGGCCCATAAATACGATCGGATTGTTCAGCATGGCGTTCAATTGCGTAGTTCGGTAGCAATCCGCGAGGCAATTCAACTGTTACGTGATGGCTATATTGGAAACGTTTACATGGCCCGGGGACTGGTTTTCAGAAAAAGGCCAGACATCGGCAACATACCATTCGAGCCAGTTCCTGCCGGTTTAGATTATGATCTTTGGACGGGTCCTGCCCCCAAACGTCCATTCTCCAAAAATATCGTTCATTATAATTGGCACTGGCATTGGGATTATGGCAATGGAGATGTTGGTAACCAGGGAATACACGAAACCGACCTCTGTATGTGGGGCTTAAATGTTGGACTACCAACAAAAATAACTGCAATGGGTGGAAAGTTCCTTTGGGATGACTGCAAAGAGACTCCTGAACTTTTATCATCTGTTTACCATTATCCTGATGAGAAAAAGATAATCCAGTTTGAGGTGCGCCCATGGTATACCAATGCTGAAGATGGTTCATCTGTTGGAAATATATTCTATGGAGATAAAGGCTATATGGTAATTAAAGGTTACGATACTTACGAAACCTATCTTGGGGATGATAAAACACCTGGAAAAACGCGTAAAGAAGGTGGTGATCACTTTAAGAACTTTATCGATGCAGTAAGAGCCCATGATTCTACCATGATAAATGCACCGGTTGAAAGCGCTCATCTTTCCTCCGCTTTAGCTCATCTTGGTAATATTGCCTACCGGACTGGCAGGGTATTGACCTTCAATCCGGAATCTGAGTCATTTGTAAATGACCCTGAAGCCGACAGGATGTTAAGCCGGAATTACCGCTCACCCTATATTGTTCCTGACATTGTTTAGTCCAAATGCTGAAAAAATCCAAAAGGAGTGCTTAGGCGCTCCTTTTTTTTGTACTTTCAAACTCAATTAATGATCAGCCAAAATATCTCCTAACATTTTACGAAAGAGATATTTATAGGTATGCTGTTTGAAAACAGACTGAAAAAACCATCAATATGAACAACGATATCACCTCTTCGGCCGACGATCGGATTCAGGAACTTGAGAAACAGCTATCGGAACTGCGCGAAAAAAACTTTTTTTTGGAAACTGAAAACAAAACCATCAGGGAAGAAAAAGAGAAATACCAACTTATTTCAGATTATGCCCAGGATTGGGAATTATGGATCAATCCCAAAGGTGATCTCAAATGGATTTCACCATCCTGCAATGATTTAACAGGTTACACTGTCAATGAATTTTTTAATGATCCAATGCTGTTTTATAAAATAATTTATCCGGATGATGAGACCCGCTTCAGACAATATTTACACGACTCAATCAGCTTCATGCAAATTGGCCAGTCAATCGAATTCAGGTTACTTACACGAACAAAACAATTGCGCTGGTGCGAACTAAATAGTAAAGCCATTTTTGACAGAATGGGGAGTTATCTAGGCCAGCGCGGATCGATTCGTGATATTACAAGGCTTAAATCTGCACTCGGTCAAATAAGGGAAATGTCGGATAACCGTGTTTGGGAAATAAAATCTAACCAAAAATACATGGACGAAATTGCAGGTAAGGACCGCGAACTGGTTTCTTCGCTGATTGAAATTGCTCAAAAAAATGAAATGGTACTCTACCTCCGCAAAAATTTATCTGTTATACGCAATACACTCCCTGCGCCAACCCAGAAAAAAGTGACAGATATGTTACTTAAGATTGACGAACATCAACGCAGACAAGTATTTAACTGGGAAGATTTTAAATTTCATTTCGAAAAAGTTCACCAGGGATTTTTCACACGCCTCCAGGGAAAATATCCGATGTTAACCCAAAAAGATCAAAGACTTTGTGCTTACATTCACCTGGGTCTATCAACTAAAGACATTGCAGGATTGATCAACATCACACCTGAAAGTGCGGAGATTGGCAGAATCAGACTACGAAAAAAACTTGACTTAAGCCGTTCAAATAATCTTTTTTCATTTCTTCAGGATATTTAAAGTAAGGGTACTTTAAAATTGACGTATAATTTTGATATGTTATATTTATCTATATTACAGCTGTATATATATTAATTTAAGGTTTGTTAAAATAATGTTAGGTTGATATTGCTTTTTTTTTTATTTTAATGAATCCTTTTAGGCTTCCTTTGCGTAGATATTAAAAAAATATTATCGCTATGGGACTTCTTAAATACCGAAAACTAAAAAATGAAGAGATTGGACAGTTAATTATGCAGGGTTGCTTCTGCGAGGACTGGAATCTGATAGAAGTTGTCGGAGACTTCTTGCCCGACAATATTCGGAACACCAAATTTTCCGGCTTTAACCGACTTGGACGTTTCGACGAAGAAATCACCCTTTTTGGTGGTGTGCGCATGAAAACCGGCATCGTCAATGCGCAAATCCATAATTGCACCATTGAAAATAACGCACTGATTAGCAGTGTTAAAAGTTACATCGCCAATTACAAAATAGGTGAAAGAGTCGTAATTCATAATCTTAATCAACTTGCGGTCGAAAATAAAAGTTCATTCGGGAACGGAATACGTATCAAAGTAATCAATGAATTAGGCGGACGCGAAATTCCTATTTACGATCACCTTTCCAGCCATGTTGCCTATATCCTGGCAATGTATCGCCACCGTAAAAAAGCCATTGAGGTAATCGAAAAACTTGTTGCAAATTATGTCGAGTACATCTCCGACTCAGTCGGTGAAGTAGGTATCGGAGCACAAATAATCAATTGTGGCATAATGCGTAATGTCAAAATTGGTCCGTATGCCTCTCTCGAAGGGGTTTCAAAACTTGTAAACGGCACTATCAATAGTTCGGCCGCTGATCCGGTGGAGTTGGGACAGGGAGTGATTCTCGAAAATTTCATTGTTTGCTCAGGTACACGAATAACTGATTCCACGCTGGTTTCAAATTGTTTTGTAGGGCAAGGATGCATCCTCGATAAACACTATTCCGCTGTTGAATCCGTATTTTTCGCCAATTGTCAGGGTTTACACGGAGAAGCCTGTTCAATTTTTGCAGGACCTTATACAGTTTCACATCACAAGTCAACGCTTTTAATTTCGGGGCTTTTCTCCTTTATGAATGCAGGCAGCGGATCGAATCAAAGTAATCATCTCTATAAGCTAGGGCCTATCCATCAGGGCGTGGTTGAACGAGGTGCAAAAACAACGAGTGACTCATATATTTTATGGCCTTCCAGAATTGGCGCATTTTCACTTGTTATGGGACGTCATTATCGCCATTCGGATACAACCGATTTCCCCTTCTCCTATCTGATCGAGGAGAAAGATGAAAGTCGCCTTGTACCCGGTATCAATCTTCAAAGTATTGGTACGATTCGTGACTCGCAGAAATGGCCCAAACGTGACCGACGCAAAGATCCAAATTTGCTGGATTTAATCAATTTCAATTTACTGAGCCCCTACACGATTCAGAAAATGATCAAAGGAAGAGCGATATTGCTTGAATTGTTGAATGCCTCGGGTGAAACGGCACCTTTCTATTCCTACCATGGCATGATCATAAAAAACAGCGGTTTGATCAGAGGAATTGCCCTCTACGAAAAAGCTATTTGGAAATTTCTTGGCAACTCAATGATAACAAGACTTCAACGGAAACAAATTAATACGATAGAAGATGTACACGATGCCTTGCGAAAAGACACACCGCTGGGTAGCGGTTGCAGATGGCTCGATCTTACTGGGATGATTTGTCCATCCGAAGCGATCAATCATTTACTGGATGCTATCGAAAACGGCGGAATCCATTCCCTTGAGGAGATCAATGCATCTATCAGATCGATTCACGAAAACTACTATACTTATGAGTGGTCATGGGCTGCCGATGTTATTCAGGAGTTTTATGGAACATCGGTGAAAGATTTCACCCCGAAAGATGTTATGGCTATCACGCAGAAATGGATGAAAGCCGTTCTCGATATCGATCATATGCTTTATGATGACGCAAGAAAAGAGTTTTCTCTTATCAAACAGACTGGTTTCGGTGTAGATGGAGACAGAACAGTTCAACAACTCGATTTCGATAATGTCAGGGGAGAATTTGAAACGCATGCAGAGGTTAGCTCAATCAGAGATCATATGGCAAAAAAAGAGGCACTTGGTAAAGAGGTCATTTTAAAAATGGAAAAACTGTTAATATTAGAAACAATCAAAAATTAAATAATATGTGTGGAATTGTAGGATATATCGGGGATAAAAATGCCTATCCCATATTAATTCAAGGTCTTCAGCGACTTGAATACCGTGGTTACGACTCAGCAGGCGTTGCTATTTATAATGGCTCACTGACTGTGCATAAGTGCAAAGGAAGAGTAGCTGATCTTGAACGACATATTGCAGACAAGGATATTTCCGGATGCATCGGAATCGGACATACACGTTGGGCGACTCATGGTGAACCCAATGATCAGAATGCACATCCGCACACTTCAATGAATGGTAATTTTGTAATGGTACATAATGGAATTATTGAAAACTATGCCAAGTTAAAAGCCGATCTGGAGAAGAATGGAATTACTTTTCAATCAGAAACTGATACCGAAGTCCTGGTCAATCTAATTGAATATTTTTATCAAAAAGGGGAAGAAGTAAGCGCTGAAATTGCTGTACGCCTTGCCCTTTCGAAAGTTGTGGGAGCTTATGGAATTGCCGTAATCTGTAAAAACGAGAAGAACCAGATCATCGTTGCCCGAAAAGGAAGTCCTTTAGTGATCGGTATTGGCAATGGTGAGTATTTTATTGCATCAGATGCCACGCCTATTATTAATTACACAAATAGCGTTATCTATTTAAATGATCACGATGTTGCCATCATCACCAAGGACAGTCTGACGCTGAAAACAGTTGAAAATATTCCTGTGGCATTCAAGATTACAAAAGTCGATATGACGATCGGTGATTTGGAAAAAGGTGATTTTGAACACTTTATGTTGAAAGAGATATTTGAGCAACCAAAAACTATCGAAGATACTTTCCGTGGCCGAATTTCACCCGACCACACTGAAATTGTTTTAGGAGGATTGATGGACGTCTTTCCAAAATTACTAAAAGCTCGCCGAATAATTATCATTGGTTGTGGAACTTCATGGCATGCTGCGCTTGTCGGTGAATACCTGATCGAGGAGTATGCCCGTATTCCGGTTGAAGTTGAATACGCTTCGGAGTTCAGGTACCGAAATCCGGTACTCACCAGCGAAGATGTTGTAATTGCAATCAGCCAAAGCGGTGAAACTGCTGACACGTTAGCTGCACTCCGGATGGCGAAAGAGAATGGAGCGACCATCCTGGGAATTTGCAATGTAGTAGGATCGAGTATCGCTCGTGAAACTGATGGTGGAGTCTATACACATGCAGGCGTAGAAATTGGAGTTGCGTCAACAAAAGCTTTTACAGCCCAGGTTACTGTAATGACCCTCCTGGCACTCAAACTGGCTAAAGAACGGGGAAAAATATCTTCTGAAGTCTACCTGAGTTTAATTCAGGAAATAAGTGAAATACCCGAAAAAGTGAAATCGATCCTTGTAAAACACCCTCACTTCAAAACAGTAGCTGCTAAGTACAAGGATGCGTCGAATGCACTCTATCTTGGCCGTGGTTGTCTTTTCCCGGTTGCTTTGGAAGGTGCCTTAAAATTAAAAGAAATCTCCTACATGCACGCTGAAGGATATGCTGCCGGTGAAATGAAACATGGGCCCATTGCACTGGTTGACGATAACCTACCAGTTGTAGTGGTAGCGGCTAAGGACAATTATTACGAAAAAATCGTGAGCAATATCCAGGAGGTAAAGGCTCGTAAAGGAAATATTATTGCGGTGGTTACGGAAGGCGATGACGGTTTGAAAGGTATGGTCAACGATTTATTTGAAATTCCAAAATCACATCCTGCTGTTACTCCACTGCTCGCAATTATACCTTTACAACTCTTCTCCTATTATATTGCTGTAATGAGGGGATGTGATGTGGATCAGCCACGAAACCTGGCAAAATCGGTTACTGTGGAATAAGAAATTAAAGGCAATAAAAAAGGTTAAAGGATAAAGTAATACAATACTCTAACCTTTAACCTTTTACTATTTTCCTTGAGTTTTACATCCTTATTATCATTTTAGGACGTACCGGTAGTGCTTTATAAAAAATAATTGCATCCGATTTAGGTATAACAATACTAATCTGAGGCATTGCAGGCTCTCTGTTAAATTTAATGAGGGATTGCAACGATCTTCTGACTTCAACTTTCTGGTATTTACGGCGCATCGCATTGATGATTTTTTTACCGTCATCATCGGGTTTTTCGCTCTGCGAAATCACCAACCTTAAATTTCGGTCAAAATCCATCACAATATAGACATCACCAAGCTTTGCAGGAGCCGGCTCAACGGCTGTTTGGTTTGCCTCAATTGTATCTTTAGGAGCAATCTTTTCAATGTACTCAATTTTTGGGATTGTCGCCTCAGCTTGTTTAACCATGAAAGGTTCAGCCATCCAGTTCAATAAAGCCTCTGTGTGATACATTTTTATTGAATTGCTGACAGACAATTCCAAAATGTGACTTTCATGAAGCATAACTCCCTTAAATTCCAAAATTGCTGTATTATTGATAAGATCAAGCACAAGGTACATCGAATCTTCGTTTGCAAGCTCCAAGCGGGAATGAAGTAAAACTTCCCTTTTCCTTAATTCAAAAAGCTTAACTTTTGCATCCTTGCTGTTACCTGAAACAGCTGGCTCAGCATTTACTTCTTCTTTAGAATCATTATTATCTTTTTTGCTATTCTTTGGTTTTTCGTCTGAAGGTGTCTGCATAATTGCCTTTGGAAGTGGATTTTTTGTTATTACAGGCATTAAAACGGTACTCACGAGTGCGTAAACAACGAAGACACTTAAAACACTGGTAATGATCCAGAAGGTTGATTTATTTTTCATTTTTAAGTCTTTAATAAATAAATACTTTCGATCCTTTACTCAATGTGTGATAAATAACATCCAGATCTTTGTCGCCAAGACGAACACAACCATGCGTTACAGGAAGTCCGAGAAAACGCTGATAAAGCGTGCCATGAAGCATATATCCATCTCCAATAGAAAGAGCATAATCACCAAGAGTATTGTATTCAATACGTGAAGCCGATCTGGCCGAAGGTATCGGTAGTCCATCCTCAATAAATGCCCAGTCAGGCTTAATCCACGGACGATTCTCCTGTTTATTTAAAACAGTAAACATTCCCTTCGGTGTTTTAAATATAATTCGCTTTTTTCCGGCAATCAGAACTTCGTTTTTTCCTGTGGAACATCCCCCTGTTCTAACTGTGTCGCCCTCAGCATTCCGTAATGAATATCTATTTTCAGTTGTATTCACAACGATATAAGGCTTTACAGGCTTAAGGTTATTGAGTTTTGCCTCTATCAAATTGATGTTTCTTTGAGACCTGACTTCAAGTTTTTCAATTCCTTCGGCAGTTGTCTCATCTGAAACCTGAAATCCTGTAAACCATGATCTAACTTTAAAAGCGCTATCCTGAAAAGTCGGAGTAAAAAGGATCATCAGTACAAAAACACAAAATAGCAATACTGGAATAATCCACATTTTAACGTTCAGGTGCGACCGTTTATTTTCTTCTTCAATTTCCATCTTATTGATATTTAATTTAGTAATTCTGAAAGTGACATCATTGATCCGACAATCGTTATTGGAGTACCTACGGATACCCGACTAAAAAGTTCATCTATATCGTTGTCGGTAAGTGCAACACAACCTGCTGTCCAATCGTCTCCCTTGCCTCCATTGCCATGAATTTCAATTAATCCACCAATATGGCTGTTTTTCGAAATCTGGCCTAGTCTTTTCCTATTATTAAAAACAGCATAATCCTGTTCGTTAGGATAATTGATTAACAACGCCTTATGATAACCTGAATTCCCATTGGCCTTCTTCTTGATAATCTTGTACATCCCTTCAGGTGTTGCTTTATCGCCTGAGTAATGCTTATCGCCAATCCAATTCCGTCCAAACTCGACATCGTATTCTCTGCTTAATTTCCCATTATAATACAGGTAACCTTTATGTTTTATTTTGTCAACAATAAAAGCATAATTGTTATTCTGCGCAGACAGGCGTATTGTAGCTGCAAACTGGTTTTGCCATTTCGAATAATCATTGAAATACTCCTTCAATAGTGCATTAACATCTTTATCTGCAATGCTTATTCTCATTTTACCTTCGTTAAGTCTTTTGGTAGCAAGCATGATATCGCCTTTACCGAAAGCATTAAGTCCTTGTTCTAATGAGAGTTTACCAAATTCATAATTTTTTCTTACACTTTCTTTGAGTGGCAGATGAATAAAAACATCGTGGTAGTTGTCAAGTTTACGTTTAAGCAATTCAATCTCTTTCAGATATTTCATCTTCAAAGAGTTCTTGTTAGTTCCAGACGAAGAATTTGCCTCCTGTGCCTTTATAATAGCCGAAAGGATCAATTCCTTTGCTTTCGAAAAGTCTCTTGCAAAAAATACCTTCTCATTTTGTATCTTCCACTCGATTAGTGCAGCCTGATACTTCTTTTCAGCATTTCTATAATATTCGGGGGAATACACATCGGCATTGACTCTTTTTGCTTTACCAAGAATAGCCTGGCATGAGTCGAATTCTGCGATCGGTGGTTTGTCCATCGTTAAGATGAGCACCACATATATAATTATAATTGTCGACAGTAAAATTCCAGCAATAACAAATAACTTCTTTTTCCAACCAAGTTTCATTCTCAAAGAATAAATTTCCAAAAATCAAAAATCCTAATTCTACAGCAAAGGAACTGAAAAATCTGATGTCTTACGGAACATTCATAAGGGTAATACCGAAATTAATTTAAAAAAAACCCCCGGAATAACTTCCGAGGGTTAATGTGTTGTAAGATTGCTTAAGATTATTTCCTACCTTTTTTTGCAATAACGTCTGTCAATTCAGTGTTGATAGCTTTTGCTTTTTCAACTGCTGGTTTGATTTTGTCAGAAAGAGTTAAGATGTCTTCGTTGTTAGCAACTCCGGCAGTAACTTCAGTATTAACAGTTTCAACAACAGCGATTTCTTGACCAATTGCTTCAAGAGCAGCTTTGCCTTCTTTACCTTTAGGCGCTTTAGCTAACAATTCTTTGTCTGCAACAATAAGAGCAGTAAGATCTGTGATGGCCTGATTAACTTCAGCTTTTAAAGCTTCTTTCTTTGCAGTAGTTTCTTCAACAGCTTTTGTTGAAAGAGTAGCTACAGATGCAAGAGTTGTTTTTGATGCATCATAGTTACGGAATAAAGCAAATTTGGAATTCTGCTCTTCAACAGCGGTAAGAGATGTTTTCAACGCTTCAGAAGCAGCATTAAAAGATTCTGGTGCATAACGGTCGGCACCTGCAGTTTTTGCAGCTTCGATAGAAACATTTGCAGCATCAATTTCAGCCTGTGGAGCTTTGGCACAACTTGCCAATGAAACAACTAGAAAACTAAAAGCAACTAATTTTAATAATCCCTTTTTCATAATTTTTGAAGATAAATTTAAAAGTAATAAATGTTTTTCAATTCTTAAAATACACTGTTTAGACGCAAACCATTGGAGAGGTCACAATAAATTCAGTTTTTTTTTTTAATTTTGAGCTTTGAATTATTATATAATCTTAATTTTGAATGTCTTACCGTAATTAAAAGATGGCAATAAAAAATTCCATAAAGGAATCTTCAGACAAAGAAATCATTAGACTCATTAAGTATGAGCACAATACCAACTTGTTCGAAGTCCTTTATAACCGTTATTCAGAAAAGGTTTTCGACAAGTGTTACTCTTTGCTCAAGGATAAAACGCTTGCCCAGGAATTTGTGCAGGATATTTTTTGCAAAGTATTCGAGCGATTAGCCGACTTTCGTGGTGAAGCCAACTTTTCGACATGGCTTTATGCGATCACTTATAATAACTGTATTGAATATCTGCGCACCAAAAAGAAAATGAATTACCCGGAATGGAATAGCCAGCACGAACTACCTGATGTAATTGATGAGCTGAGCGAAAAAGAGATCAACAGCGAACGATTAATGAAGATTCTTGAACTGATCCATCCGGAAGAAAAGGCATTACTTACCATGCATTATATTGATAATGCACCAATTGCATATATCCAAACTGCATTAAAAATCAGCGAAAGTGCAACTAAGATGAGACTTAAACGTGCGCGTGACCGTGTCGCATTCCTCTATAAAGAGCAATATAACGAAGATTAGTTTTCCTATTGAATGTGACTTATACGAAAAATTCCGTCTCAAAGAGAAAACCATTCAATGAAAGATTTTATCCTAAAATATTTATTTCGGTTTAATCCAAATACGCCTGGACAGCCGCTATTGAAATCTTTTAATCAGCTATTTCCCGGTGCCACCAATGTAGAATGGTCAAAAGAAAAAGATGGGCATTTTGAAGTTATTTTTCGTGTGAATGGTATTGAACAGATTGCATGGTTCGAGAAATCAGGCAAATGGCTGAAAACTGAGACTAATTATAAAATCGAGATGCTGAATGCGGAAGTGCGTGAAAAACTCGAAAAATTCGGACAGATTATGAGTTCAATTTTTATCGAAAGGTCTGAATGTCAACCTACTTATGAATTTATCATTCGCGACTCCTACCAGGTACGTCACATATTTATTACTGATGCAGAAGGAATCGTTTCCGAAAGACGAAATTTCGATGAAGGCGAACTTCTTTGATTTCGCAAAATAACTTTTAAACAGTTCCTCCAAGTTCCTGAAAACGATGACAACTGACTAAATGATCATTTACCATTCCAGTCGCTTGCATATGCGAGTAAATGATCGTTGGTCCCACAAATGAAAATCCTCTCTTTTTCATATCCTTCGAAATAATCCTTGAAATTTCCGTCTCGGCTGGAAGTTCCTTAAGTGAAGTAAACCTGTTTTGAATTGTCTGACCATCAACAAAATTCCAGATATAACGATCGAAACTACCGATCTTCTCCTGCACCATTAAAAAAGCCTGCGCATTTTTAACAGCCGCCTCGATCTTCAATCTATTTCGAATAATTCCCTTATTATTAAGCAAATCCAACATTTTATCATGACCATAAAGTGCAATTTTTTGAGGATCGAATCCATCAAAAGCTTCGAGATAAGCTTCTCTCTTTCGTAATACAGTTTGCCAGCTTAAGCCCGCCTGAGCTCCTTCCAAAATCAAAAATTCAAAAAGTTTTTTTTCATCATGTACCGGAACACCCCATTCATGATCATGATAATGAAGATACAAGTCATCTTTTAAACACCACTCACACCGGTTTAACATGCTTTATACTTTATTAATGTAAAATAAAAAATCACAATTCAGCCAACGAATACTATTTTGCTATTTTTGTTTCCTGAATAAACTGCAATTTTTCTGCTGATGAAGAAATTTTTAACAATACTTCTTTTTACGATCATTTCGTTTTCCGCATTCCCGCAACTAAATACTGATCAGTATTTTTACATCGGAAGAAGCCGGATTTATTTCGGAAATTATGTAAGCGCCATTGAAAATTTAAATATAGTAATAAAACTCAGACCGAATCTCCCCGAGCCATATTTTTACCGTGGGATGGCCAAGCATTACATTGATGACTTTAGAGGAGCTAAAAATGACTACGATAAAGCGCTGGAGATTAAGCCTTTTTATCCCGAAGCATATATGTATCGTGGGATGGCAAATTACGAACTCAAAAATTATAATGAGGCTTTAAACGACTATTCTAAAGCGCTTGAGTACAAGAGTGACGACCAGGCCATCTACAACAACAGGGGGATTACAAAAGCGGCAATGGAAGATCTTGATGGCGCAATTGCAGATTACACCAAGGCAATTGAACTTGATCCGATGGTCGCAAACACTTATCTAAACAGAAGTTCGGCGAAGCAGATGAAAAATGATCTGGATGGCGCCATAAGAGACTGTGATGCTGCTATTCGCATCAGACCTCATTTTTCAGGAGCCTACCTTATGAGAGGTATTGCAAAATTCGAAAAAGAGGATTATGCTGGTGCATTAAAAGATTACGACTTATGCATCAGGCTTGATTCTAAAATGGCTCAGGCTTTTGTCAACCGCGGAATCGTAAAACATAAACTTGAAGATACCCAGGGAGCTATTCCTGATTATGATATGGCAATTAAATTAGACCCGGATATTGCGGTGGCATGGTTGAACCGGGGTATTGCAAAGGAGACACTAAAAATCCCGGGATATGAGGCTGATTTTGCTGTTGCAGAACAACTTGATCCTAAATTCGCACAATTCAGAAAACGACTTAATGCTGAACAGGAGCGTGAAAAGCAACGGCGGATGTATGGTTTTGTCCTCCCAACAGCTAATCAGAATCAAAAAGGCCAAAATCAATCAGTTCAAAATAACCCTTCAAGTCAGTCTGCTAATCAGCAAGTTAATCCAGGGCAGCCAGCGGCACAGGGACAACAACAATCCAATGCAAATGGAGGAGTTACAAATTCTTCTAATGCTTTAGCTCAAAACAATCAGTCAAATAGCACCACCCCGGATTCTGCTTCGGTGGCAAGAAAAGATAACAAAGGACCTGTCACCAGAAAACGCTCGCGCCGAAATATTGTTGTGAATGACGATGGTGATGTGAAGGAAACAGAAATTATACGGGGAATGGTTCAGAATCGCAATGTGAATATTGAATTGCAACCCGAATTTGTTATATCAATTTTTCACAAGGACTCGGTTGATTACGAGCGGTTACAGTATTATAGCATGGAGGTTGATGCACTTAACCGTAAAAACAACAATCAACCATTTATGCTGATTACAAATAAGCCTATCAGAAACGATATCTGGAGAGGTGATGAGTACAATGAAAACATTCGCCTTTTGGATAAAGTCATTCAGTCTAATAAGAAAAACTCGGATGCCTATTTCAACAGGGCGACATTGTACGGATTGCTCAAAAACTACAATCAGGCAATAGAAGACTATGACCGGGCAATAAAAATGGATGGACGAAATATTCTCGCCTATTTTAGCAGGGCTAATGCAATGATTAAAAGGGTGGATTTTATACGGATGCCTGGTCTGCTTCCGGAGCCAACAACCCTGAATATAAACGGTACAAAAGCCAATGCAGATGCTCCCAAAGAAGAGAAAATCCTTGATTATGAAGACATCATAAAAGACTACGAATCAATATTATATATGAATCCACGGTTCATATTTGCCTGGTTTAATATGGCGAATACGAAAGTGAAAAAGAAAGATTATCTCGGGGCAATCAATGACTATTCGAAGGCAATCGAACTTGAGCCCGATTTTGCCGAAGCTTATTTCAACAGAGGATTGACCCGTATTTTTTTGGACGATATGGAGGGCGGTGCGCTGGACTTAAGTAAAGCAGGTGAGTTGGGTCTTACTGAAGCGTATAATGTTATTAAAAGATACTGCAATTAATAAATTAAATATCAGGTATTAAGTAAAATAAGGATGTCGAATCAACCTCTGGCAGAAAGATTAAGACCCAAAAATCTGGACGAATACATCGGTCAGAAACATCTTGTTGGCGAAGGTGCCGTGCTCCGAAAAATGATAGACTCTGGAAATCTCTCCTCCATCATTCTTTGGGGACCGCCGGGAGTAGGGAAAACGACGCTTGCCAAAATCATTGCCAATTCACTGAACCGGCCTTTTTATATTCTAAGCGCCATTAATTCAGGAGTTAAAGATGTGAGAGATGTGATTGACAAAGCGAAGAACAACCGTTTTTTCACATCACCCAATCCGATTCTGTTTATCGATGAGATTCACCGGTTTAGCAAATCACAGCAAGACTCCCTTTTAGGAGCAGTCGAGCAGGGTTTAGTGACGTTAATTGGTGCGACTACCGAAAACCCATCCTTTGAGGTGATCTCTCCGCTCCTCTCCCGCTGCCAGGTTTATGTGTTGCAATCGCTAGAAAAAGATGATTTACTGACATTATTGAATCACGCAATAACGACCGATTACGAAATCAGCCAGCGAAAAGTTGTGTTGAAAGAGTATGAAGCAATGCTCCGTTTTTCGGGCGGTGATGCACGAAAACTGCTTAACGTACTTGAAATCGTTATGAACAGTGTAACCGACGAAGAGATCGTTATTACAAATGAGCTTGTTACATCGATGTTACAGGCAAATCTGGCCTTATACGATAAAAATGGCGAGATGCATTACGATATCATCTCTGCATTTATTAAAAGCATCCGTGGTGGCGACCCGGATGGTGCGGTTTACTACCTTGCACGAATGATCGAAGGTGGTGAAGATGTTAAATTTATTGCCCGCCGGTTGCTGATCCTCTCTTCTGAAGATGTGGGACTTGCTAACCCAAACGCCTTTCTGATGGCACAAAACACGTTCGATGCTGTCCATAAAATCGGGATGCCTGAATCACGCATCATACTGTCAGAATGTACAATCTACCTGGCAACATCTCCCAAAAGTAATTCGGCTTATGCAGCCATTGATGCTGCTATGGCCGAAGTTCGCGAATCGGGTAATCTGCCAGTGCCGCTTCATCTCCGAAATGCCCCCACCAAACTGATGAAAGATCTGGGATATGGGAAGGAGTACAAATACGCCCATTCGTACGAAGGAAATTTTGTGGATCAGGATTTTCTCCCCGAAAAAATTAAAAACAAGCGCTTTTATACACCACAAAATAATCCCACAGAACAAAAAATCCTCGAAAGACTGAAGGCGTGGTGGAAGAATAGATTTTAGAAAATTAATTTTTTTTAAATTCATCGCACTCACTTGCAGTACTTTAATCTCTCAATTCAATTCACTTTGTAACAATTTCAATAATTTTTTAAAAAAAATGTCAAAATGCTTGCAATCGCATAAATCTCATACTATATTTGTACTATAACAATAGTACAATAAACATCTATTACAACATGATAAAATTTAATCTTGACCCCAAAACAGGGATCCCGTTTTACAGGCAGATTCTCGATCAGATTAAATTCGGGATCGCATCAGGTAGCCTGAGTATGGGCGAACAACTGCCCACCGTAAGAGCACTTGCGGTCGAGTTGAAAGTAAACCTTAATACCGTTGCAAAAGCTTATAAGGAACTTGAAATTAAGGAAATACTTGAAACACAACAAGGAACCGGAACTTTTATAAGTAAAAATGAATTTGCAATCTCAAGCTCAGAAAGAAAACAAAAACTCCAGAGTATAATCAAAGAATTTGCAACCATAGCATATAGTTATGGTTTTAATATTGACGAACTAATTGTTGAACTTAAAAACCAATCAAAATGAAATCTGAAAACTTTCTGAATGGCGTTTCACTAACGCTCCTGATTTGCCTAACTACCTTAATCGGAGGATTGTATTATTTTGAAATAATTAATGTCGTAGTATCTATAGGCGCATTTATTTTATCGGTTTATATCTCTTATTCAATACAAATTGCTGACCAATGGGAAAAAGCAGTTGTTTTGCGAATGGGGAGATTTACCGGTTTGAAAGGCCCGGGTTTCTTCCTGATTATACCCATAATTGACCATATTGACAAATACATTGACCAAAGAGTAAGGGTAACGGATATCAAGGCCGAAGAAACATTAACAAAAGATACGGTTCCTGTAAATGTCGATGCAGTTGTTTACTGGACTGTCTGGGATGTTGAAAAAGCCGCCCTTGAAGTTCAGGACTATGTTAAAGCAGTTACATTCATTGCCCAAACTGGCCTTCGGGATACAATCGGCAAACATGAATTGTCGGACCTGCTTTCCGACAGGGAAAAGATTTCAGTGGAGTTACAGGCTATACTTGATGAACACACTAATCCATGGGGAATTACGTGTCAGAATGTTGGAATAAGGGACATTATTATACCTCAAAATCTGGCAGATGCGATGAGTAAACAAGCTCAGGCCCAAAGGGAACGCCAAGCCCGTGTTATATTAGGAACTGCAGAAACTGAGATTGCATTAAAATTTGCTGAAGCGAGTCAGCAATATATTGATAATCCTGTAGCACTGCATCTTAG
>Ga0209484_10000035_pt1 | contig 27720 bp, 36 predicted proteins | sample NGEPer16B_FD_185493 | JGI IMG/M metagenome (GOLD analysis project Ga0209484, IMG submission 185493) | Arctic peat soil microbial communities from the Barrow Environmental Observatory site, Barrow, Alaska, USA - NGEE Permafrost159B-16B... | ecosystem: Environmental > Terrestrial > Soil >... | reverse complement strand
TCGTGATAGACGAAACCGAATCGGAAAAGGAAGAAATTCCTGGTCTTGAGCCTGCTTCAAAGCCGGTTGCTACAATGACAATTGTCGAGAAAGAAGAAGTTCGTAAGCCTACGATTGAAGAGAAAATACAGAGGGTGGAAGATCTTACGCTCCTGATCGACCGGTACAGGGCTTTGGCTGAATCAAGGCGTAAGCTACAAACTTTCCAGATTGGGGCTGATTCATTGAGCTCAACCATCCTTCTGCGGGATGCCGCCGGCAATGAATTCAGAACTTCCAATTCATCGGTGATTACTACGGTTATTGATGAGATGATACGGACGCTGGATTCTAAGGTCCGCGAAGTTGAAACCTTGATCAACTTTTGAAAAATCGCGAGCTTTGCTCCCTTTTTTTGTTCGTTGTGTCGAAATTAACTTGCCTATACAACATGTATTCAATCGCTTTGTATATTGTGAAATACCTTAAATTTTTTGTATGTTAGGGTAATAATTTTTTACTCTTGACAAAAGAAATATGGCGGCAAAGTTGGCTTGAATCAATCAATAATTTGACTTCATATGCATTGCAGAAAAATTGCTGGATAACCATTCCAAACGGAAATTATCATTGGTCATTTGTTAATTTTGTGAATAGCTATTTTAAAGATGTGCTCTTTGGTTCCGATTATCAGTTCTATATCGGTGTGAAATTCATAACGCAAAAAGAATATGAAATCATAATGGACTGGCACACTGATCTTAATAATTATATCCCGCCGAACGGCAATAACTTCGACAACCTGGCCATATTCTCCGATAAAAAGTGGCTTTCCATTTTGTTTAAAGGAATATACGCCAAACAAAAATTAATATCGGCTATTGCTGAAGGTGAAAAACGAAATCTGGAGGAAATAACCTTACCCTGGTTACCCCCGCAGTGGTATCAGTAGTTTTTCAATCGCATTAAATTCACTATTTTCAATTAAATTCATTTTATTCCAGTTGAAATTACATTTGAACTGGATCTGGGCTTCCCCAACCGGAATGGCATCAAAACAATGATTGTTATGTTTTGTGTTAGCAAATTGAAAGAGGGTTTAGAAATCATTCTTTGCGGAAAGAACCGGATTTATTTCTATATTCATTTTTTTTAAGTAAGTTAGTAATTCAAATTAGTAATTAAGAATGAGGTAAATATAAGCTGGTCATATTGTCATCCTGGTTTTTTATACACGCTTTACGCATATTGGATGAAGTTTTTCTTGTTTAATTAATGCGAATAGAATGATTCTAATTAAATAAAATTATATTTATATCATAATTAATTGGATTTATTGAAAAAAAGAGTGTTATATATTGTATTATTTAAGGAGAGGATAAATTAAATGAACGAGGAAAATCCGTATATTGACAATGTGGTTTCTTAACTTTTATTTTCCGATTTTACTATAACAATGAGATATTTTTCAAAACAATGAGTAACAAAGAACAGGATTTAACAGATGCACAGTTGCTGCGTTTGAATGCCGAAAAGCAACTTAAAGGGAGTAAGAAAAAGGAAGACGATTCTGATATGGATGTTAATCGGCTAATACAAGAGCTACAGGTGCATCAAATTGAATTAGAAATGCAGAACAACGAGTTACACAGCGCAAACGAAACTGCTGAAACGGCGCTTCGGAAATATACGATGTTATATGATTTTGCTCCAATAGGTTTTTTTACGCTCAATTATGCAGGTAAAATTGACGAGCTGAACTTTACAGGTGCAGATATGCTTGGCGAGCGACGTTTTAGTTTAATAGGCAGTAACTTTAAAGTTTTTGTTTCAGGAGACTCGAAAGTTGTATTTGAATCTTTTCTCGATAAAGTACATGCAAGTATTTCCAAAAAATCGTGTAAAGTGAATCTGAATCATTACAATAATCCTTTACGTTCTGTTTATATGGAAGGTGTCGTTACTGGGGAAAATGGAAATTGCTTTCTGTCGGTAGTCGACATTTCGGACTTCGAAAAATAGGTAATTACTCAAGAGTGCTTTGATATAATTTAGAAATGTGATTGTTTGGAAATTGTTCGCTAACCATAAATAGTACCGGATGAAACTTTACATCAAAAATATGGTGAGTAATCGTTGCAAAATGATTGTGAAATCTGAACTTGAAAAATTTGGATTTCATTTCCTAATTGTGGATTTGGGCGAGGTGGAAATTATGGAGAACATCTCTGATGATCAATACATCCTTCTAAATAAGAACCTCGAAAATTCTGGCCTTGAATTATTGAACGATAAGAAAAGAGTGCTGGTCGAGAAAATCAAAAATGCAATTGTTGAATTAGTCTATTATTCAGAAGAACAGCCAAAGGTTAACCTTTCCGATTATATAAGCGGAAAACTTAATTACGAATATACCTATTTAGCCAACCTTTTTTCGGAAAGTCAAAGCTTTACAATTGAGCATTTTTTTCTGGAACATAAAATTGAAAGGGTCAAAGAGCTCCTTATTTATGAAAAGAAATCCCTTACTGAGATTGCCTATCTATTAAACTACAGCAGTGTCGCTCATTTGTCAAATCAGTTTAAGAAAATGACTGGATTAACTCCTTCTAATTACAAGATAATAAAACTTTAAAATACGTAAAACAATTACATTTTGTGATTACCTGAGTTCACAAATTGTCTTTCGGGATACCCGCAGTAACGAATTCCGAGCTTCAAACTCATCAGTTATAACCACTGTAATTGATGAGATAAACGAACACTGGATTCAAAGGTCCGCGAAGTTGAAACTTTAATCAATTTTTGAAAAATCGGGAGCTTTGCTCCCTTTTTTTGGTCAAACGGAAATAGAAATAAAAGACACTCATTTTGGCCTTATGCCAATTTTAATAGTATTTTTATAAATCATATGTTTTTCGAATAATCTTAAAAATGCAAAAACAAAGTAGGCATGTGCCCAAATAAGCAAAAAACAGTTGAAGCATTAACAGATGTACCGCCTGCAAAGACCGAAAATAGCCAGTTTTCCATCGTTGGCATCGGTGCCTCCGCAGGGGGACTTGAAGCACTGGAACTGTTTTTTATGAACATGCCCAAAGACAATGGAATGGCATTCGTAATTATTCAACATCTCGACCCAAACCATTTTAGTTTGCTGCCAGAACTGTTGCAACGTATAACCCCATTGAAGGTATATCAGGTCAGCGACAATCTTTTGGTGAAACAGAACTGTATATATGTAATACCTCCGAATAAGAGCATTTCATTGCTCAACGGTGTATTACATTTGTTCGATCCGGTTGAATCAAGCGCTCAACGTTTACCTGTCGATGCTTTCTTTCGTTCGCTGGCAAATGACCGGTCGAATAAAAGTATAGGCGTTATCCTTTCGGGTATGGGATCTGATGGTAGTCTTGGATTGAAAGCCATTAAAGAAAAAAATGGCATCGTATTGGTGCAGACTCCGTCAACAGCCAAATATGATGGAATGCCCCGTAATGCTACCGAGGCTGTTATGGCTGATATTGTCGCTCCTGCAGAAGAATTGCCCGGGAGGCTAATTGAACTTCTTAAATACATTCCGTCAGTTATTCCAGATCCTGAAAAAGATGATAATAGTCTAAAAAACCTTGATAAAACTATCATTCTTATTCGTGAACAATCTGGTCATGACTTTTCATTTTACAGGAAAACTACACTCTTTCGCCGCATCGAAAGGCGAATGGCTGTTCACCTGATAGACAAGTTGGCCAATTATGTCCGCTTTTGTCAGAATAACCCAATGGAAGTTGAGATACTTTTTAAAGAATTATTAATTGGAGTTACCAGCTTTTTCAGGGACAAAGATGTTTGGAAAAAGCTCACAGAGCAAGTACTTCCAGATATTATCGGCAAACTTCCTGCCGATTACGTTATACGCGCTTGGGTTATAGCATGTTCTACCGGAGAAGAAGCTTATTCGTTGGCTATTGCATTTAAAGAGGCATGTGTAAAAAATGCAAAAAATAAAAACATAACATTTCAGATTTTTGCTTCTGATCTCAATCAGGAGGCCATCGACAATGCCCGTAAAGGATTGTATTCCTCAAGCATTGCTACTGATGTTTCATCTGAATTCCTCAATCGGTATTTTACAGCCGAAGCAGACGGATACCGTGTGATTCCGACCATTCGTGATAAGGTGATGTTCGCAACCCATAATGTTATTAAGGATCCGCCATTTTCAAGGCTCGATATCATTTCATGCCGTAATGTGCTGATATACATGGAGCCGGAATTGCAAGAAAAAATAATAGTTCTATTTAATTACAGTTTAAAACCCGGAGGAATTTTGGTTTTGGGTACCTCCGAAACCCTTGGCAAGGAAAACCTGGGTTTTCAGAAAACTGACTTCAAGTTTAATATTTTCACGCATACATCTGCATCTCAGATTTCTGAACTTAAACAATTCCCCATCACTTTTAACCAAAAAAGTTTAGTGTCAGGCGAATTTCAAGAAAAACCTAAAGTTGCAGAAAATTTTCAAACCCTTGCCGATCAATTTTTGTTCCGTCGCTTTGCACCTGCCAGTATACTTATAAACCCCAATGGCGACATCATATACATGACCGGCCGCATTGGGAATTATCTCGAACCGGTTGCCGGAAAAGCAAACTGGAATATTTATTCTATGGCACGCGATGGCTTACGAAAAGAATTGTCGGTCGTCTTGCGTAGTTCATTGCAAAACTATGACAAGCATATATTGCACAACATCAACTTTGGAACTCCTGGGGATAGGTTGGTCGCAGATGTTAAAGTTCAACGCATCGACAGCCAGGATTCTTTAAAAGACATGATCATGGTAATATTCACCGATATAACAGCAAAGGTTGAAAATGAATTAACGATTAATGCAAATAGATTAAAATCAAGGGGACAGCTTAAGGAGATGAAGATTCAACTACAACGAAGTGAAGAAGATTTGCAAGTCCTGCGTAAAGAATTGCAGATTTCACAGGAAGAAATGAAATTCATCAACGAAGAGCTGATATCTACCAACGAAGAATTGCTGTTAACCAATGATGAACTCAACTCTTCAATGCAGAATATGCAGAGCCTTAATGAGGAACTACACGTTTTAAATTTTGGGTTGCAAAGCAATGTTAATGATTTTGTTGTGGTTAATGATGGCTTGAAGAATTTGTTAAACAGTACCGGGATTGCTATGCTGTTTCTCGATAAAACGTTAAAAGTCCGTAAATTCACTGACCAGGTAACCAATATATATAAACTTCGAAATACAGATATTGGAAGACCCTTAAATGAGTTAGCCTCACATTTTCAATATCCTGAAATTGAGAGTCATGCCAGACAGGTACTCCAAAATCACACATTTATCGAAAATGAAATTGCGACCAACGACGGACGTTGGTTTAATGTAAAAATTATGCCTTATCACACTCGCGATAATCGCATTGATGGGTTGGTGTTAACGTTTACCGACATTACACTGGCTAAAAAGGCCCAACAGACACTGACCTTTTCGGAAACACGTTATCGCCGGCTCTTTGAATCGGCGAAAGACGGAATATTAATCATCGATGCCGAAACCGGAATGATTATGGATGTGAATCCATTTTTAATTGAGATGCTGGGTTATTCAAAAGAGCAATTCACTGATAAATCAATTTGGGGAATCGGGTTTTTAAAAGATATCGTTGCCAATAAAGATAAATTTTTAGAATTGCAACAAAACGAAATAGTCCGTTATGAAAACCTGCCACTTGAAAGGGCCGACGGGCAAATGATTAATGTTGAAATTGTTAGCAATGTATATTTAGTATCAAATGAAAAGGTAATTCAATGCATTATTCGCGAAGTCAACAACCATTTAACTACAGGGAGATGATTTCCACTTTAAATTTTATGCATATCTTTAATTTTAATTGGTTTACCTCTGTTTGCATAAAGGGATAAACTTTCAATCGCTTATAACGTTTTATACAATACACCTCACTGTCCATTCCTATATTCTTCATTCTCAGAAGATCTCTCTCCTACAATTTTTCACCAAATGTATTAATCGCCGGCCGGAAAAGTCAAGGGCCGGAGGGTTGGCCTTTTTGATATTCCGTAGTGTCACCCACGGCACTTCGTGCTCGGTCACTTTCTCTTTTGTGTTCTTTCCCGGTGTGTTTGAAACTGACATTTGCCCTTGACAAGAATCCGCCCGGCTCAATTCTCACTGGTTCAAATTATGGCGAGTCAGATGCCAATATAAATCCGGAGGCACCGGTGAAAAATATGAAGATGGATAATTGGAGTTTAATCAGCATTTACACGACAAAACAGGCCGTTGCTGATGGCGTATTGATCAGGGTGAATGATGCCCTGTCAAAGCAGATGGGGATCAGGTATCCTGTTTACCTTTCGCTGGGTGTCTTTTCAAAGTATGTTCAGGTTCCAGCTGGATATGATAATGAACTGGATAGTACAGGCCGTCTGTGCGATGTTCTGAACACATTTATCTATGCCGCAAAACGAAGTTCCAACAGCTACCTCGAATATAACTTTATCACCCATACCCCGGATGCAGATAACTGGGAACAGAACGAAGTCTTTACCGGTGGTGACCGTACATACCGTCTTGTAAAGCTCAAAGCGACGATCGAAGGTCATGATTTTGACGACCCGACACCCGCCATATTCATCCTTAAACCACAGGAGGACTGACCATGACACGCACATTTAAACTCCAGCCAAAGTATGTTTTAAGGAAATATACACGTGACATTAAGGTAATTCCAAAGCTGACCATCTCCGGGAACTGGCTTCAGAAAGCTGGTTTTCTCCCTAATGAAATCATATATGTGAAGGTCGAAGACGGCCGCCTGGTTATCACTTCTTATCAGCCAACCGAATAATTAACAACGGCGTGCCAGCTGCCAATACAAGCCCCAAAGGCATGGGCAAAACAAATGACTGAATTTCAGTTTCTTGAAAACCTTGAATTTTACCAGCGCAGGTTTGAAAAACATCACCACAAGTTTATCGGGGATTTGAACCTTTATATCCGGAATAATCGTGTTCATAACCGAGTGTTTTACAATACGGTCCTGAACTATTCTTTGAATTTAACCTTAACAGCTTCCTGGATTAAATTATTAAAGGATTTTAATTCAGATAAATACAATAACATTTTGCGTTTTTCAACCGAATTCAATAATTTAAAGGGTGTGCCAGGTGCCAAAATAAATCCGCGGGATAGCGGTAATAACCAATGAGTCAATACAAAAATGATACAAGGATGATCACCGCTAAGTTTTCATCCAGTTGTTCCAAATGCAAAACCAAGCTTTTAAAGGGAACCAGCATTTATTACTGGCCTTCATCAAGGGAAGTATTCTGTACCAAATGCGGTGAAGGTCCATATCGGCAGTTTGTTTCAAGTGCTGCGGATGAGGATGTCTATAACGGATGCGGTAATCCTTACGCTTACTGATAAAAGAAGGGGAGGGGTTCCCCTTTTTTTATTGGAAAATTGACTTCGAAAAGATGAAGTATTGAAGAGTGGAAATTTAAAATGCATCAATCAAAACTTAATGTAATAAATACCGAATTGTCTGGGATTAATTCATCGCCTTAATAAACAGTATCATTTGAAAATTATTACTTCTAACGCAATTATAAAAGTATGAATTTTGCAAATTTTCATGGTAATTGTGTAACAAATTACCTCCATTTGAGACCTATTTTTGGACTATGAAATCTTTTTACTCTTTAAAAATGAAAAATGATAACAATTACAGAAAAAGGGAACTGGAATGACCTCAAAGCTGAGCTCAAACATAAATTTGAAGTCTTATCAGATAATGAACAGAGTTTTGAAAAGTGTATGAAAGAGGAGACATTTGGGAAACTTCAAATTAATCTTGGCAAAACAAATGATGAGTGGCGCAAAATTATTGCAATGCTCTGATTTAATATAATGCTCAAAAAGCCGTTTAACCCTTCATTGGCTAAACGGTTTTTTTTTTAAAATCATCATAAATATAAAATCATAAATCTGGAAACAACACGGTTCTCATTTCTGGTTCGCTCCCAAAAAGCCTTGAAAACATTTTGATTTTTCAGCGGATGTCATCTCTTACCGCCGTTCCAATCCCGGATTTCCAATCTTTTTTGCTTTTATTTGTTTCAGCTTCACAGTTTATTTGGAAGTCGTGTTTCCGTCACACCAATTCCGGCAATTTTACCTCCGTGTGACAATAGGAAGCCGCTTCGCACACTGATTAGATCATCCCGTCAAATCCATTTTGCAGATGCACTTCAAACATGTATTCCGACTCCAAATCCAAAGTTTTGGATGGTAAGAGATTTTTATAAAATTCTACGCTAAGTTAGCTCCCATTGCGGGTACCGCTCCGCTCTGTCAAGGACTTTCGCGGCATATCCTCCCTCCCGATGGTCAGTCCGGTATTCCACGGTTTCTTGACAGCCCCTCCATGGTCCGCTGGTCATTTGCATATAATTTTTATCTAAAAATCAATACCATGAAAACTTTTAAGAAATTTTACATCGGAAAAGGAAAGCAAGTTGAAGGTCTGAACATTGCAAAATGCACCTGTCGCCTGGAAGATCTCGAAAAATTCAGCTACGAATACGACGGCGTCAAATACGTCACATTCGAAGTGGCTAAAATGAAACAAGCCGATAATTTCGGTCGCGACTACACCCTCTATGTTTCCAAAAAGGAAGAAACTGAAGAAGTTGAAAGAGCATCAAAAAAAGCTTCCAAAAAGGCAAAGAAATCCAAAAGGGAATTGGAACACGCCGGTAAAGAAGGAGATGATCTTCCTTTCTAAAAAACAAAAAAAGCCTTGTTTTCAAGGTTTTTTTTGTGGTCTTGGCTCTTTATTTAACTCAATTTAGTATGCACTTTTAAACTCAGTATTAAGAATAATATAATGTTGTATTTATTTGGCAATGTTCAATAATAGTATTACAAATCTCATTATGAGATATGTAATACTATAAATAGATGAGATTAAAAGCACTTGAGGTGCTTTGAAAGAGCGCCCTTGATAACAGTACCAGAATACGTAGTCTCTGCTTCCTTTTAAGTCATCAAAACGAACGATTACTGATCTATCAAAAGTTATTGCATTTAGTTATAGAACCATAGAGTGTTGGTTCGATAGCTGAACTAAAAACGGGGTAGATTCTCTTCCAATTTTACCCGGATGAGGTGTAAAAATCCGTTTAAAAGGTTAGGAGGAAGAAATCCCAAAACAACAGGATCTTCACAGCAGAAATTTAAAAAATGTGTTGCTTCATTTTGAAAAGGAACACAATATTAAACTTTGTAATTTATGCTGTCAGCATTGATATTTACAAAAGTGTGAATCATGTAAACTTCTCTTGGAATTTTGTAATATAAATCCAGTTAACCGATCTTATATTTGTATCAGGAATATGTACATTTAATGATTTTAACTTTTAAAAATTAATGATTATGGGAAATTTACTTTACCTTATTGCCGTCATTCTGATTATCGGTTGGCTTATTGGATTTATAGGTTACGGCACAGGAGGTATCATCCACATTTTACTTGTAATTGCTATCATAGCAGTGCTTTTTAATATTATACAAGGAAGAAGGTCTATTTAAATCATCTGTTTATGGTGAAAATGATTTGATGCTCTTGTTTAATGGTATCATGAATTTTGGAAACCCGGGGACTAAATTTGTAGTGCAGGAAAATTAATCGCAATTAAAAATTTAAAACATGAACACAACAGAATTGAAAGGAAACTGGAATGAGCTGAAAGGAAAGCTCAAAAAAAGCTATGCAGAATTAACTGATAATGACCTGTTATATGAAGAAGGTCGTGAAGATGAACTATACGGCAGACTTCAACAAAGACTAGGGAAAACCAAAGAAGAAGTCAAAAAGCTTTTTGAGGATCTCTGATTAGTGATGATTATAAATGAAGCCGTTTAGCTGAAATTCTGATAAACGGCTCATAAAAAACAGAATAAAATTATTAACACTTTAAACTAAGATAGTGTGAACTCAAAAAAAGTAATAGTCGGAGTCTTTGCGGGTATCGCAGCAGGTGCATTGTTAGCTATATTATTTGACCCCAAAAAAGGTTCTGAAATCCGGAAAAAAATACATAAGTTGGGAGGAGAATTTGGAAATTTGGCTAAAGAAAAATTCAATGAATTACTTGATGGCATCATTGAAAAGTTTGATGGGACGAAGGACGAAGTTCTATAATTAACCCAAAAGGGTATGATAAAAATTAAAGATGAATTCTATGGTGTTTCAAAGCAATATGGAAATTAAATCTTAGGAGGCTACAAAATATCCAGAAAGGCAATATGGTGCTATTAATACTTATTCAAAGGAAAACAATAAGACATTTTTCTAAAATAAAATCATATGGCAAAAATTGCTCAGACGATTTAAATACAGAAGTTGAAATAATGTACGAATTTGCAAAAGCCAAATTGGAAGCTTTCTAAATCAATTCTCCAATTAAGTATTCTATAAAAATGCTTTATCAAACATATATAGAACGTTACCATTAAGGCATAAGGATGGTAGGGAGAGTATCTTGATGAGGTGTGATTCCAATATATTAAATAGAGAATAGGATATCTGTTGATTTGCATTACTTAATTGTCACTAATAGAAGAAATTGTCAATGAAAGATTTGAAAACTAGTGGTACGGCAAAAGATTTTCCAGTTGTTTGCGTAGGAGGATCAGCTGGTGGTTTGGATGCTTATATCCGGTTACTTCAGAATCTTCCGAAGGACATGGGTGTTGCTGTCGTTATCGTTAATCATGTGAGAACACTACCAACTATGCTCCATGAAATACTCCCGCGTTTCACAGAGATGCCGGTGGAGTTGATCACAGAAAAACTGGATATCAAGCCAAATCATGTGTTTATCATTCCGGAACAGCGAGACTTACATGTTAAAAATGATGAGTTTCGCCTTGAGCCGATTTCGAAGCCAAGAGGTTGGCCCGATGTGATTACTGTTTTCCTGCGTTCGCTGACACAAAACTGGGATGGCAAAATCATCGCAGTGATTGTCTCAGGCTATGACGGTGACGGAGCAGAAGCGCTCTGTAGAATAAAAGAAGTTGGGGGTATTACAATTGCACAAAAGCCTGAAACAGCAACCCAGCCAGATATGCCGGAAAGCGCAATAGCAAGCGGTTGTATCGATTATATACTTTCACCTGAAGATATTGCAGCGCAAATTATTAAAATTGCAAATGCAGTTAAATCCTAACTCCACAATAATTACTCCGTCTAATTTAACAAAACATAGTGACAATATTTGGTTGTTTATTTATTGTGTTTTTGAGTTACCTAATTAAATTGTCTATGTATTGACCAGAATGGATTCAAAAGTTCAAGGAGAGAGACTGAAATAAGGAAGTATATTCGCACAATCCACGTACGGTACAACCTTCTATCCCAACATTTATAGATTCCCTAGCTTCTCTCTGCTGTTGATGAAGGGCTTCAATTTCGTTGTGCTATTTTTCAATCTCTTCTAAATTTTCCTTATTGTTTTTTGTCATCAGATTAATTAAACAATGCCAAGTCTTTTTAAAACCTTTTCAGTATTTGACATATCTCCAATCATCCTCTCCTCCGGCAATGGAAACTTCTTTATCAAGACTGGTACCGCAATTATTTCTTCGCTGAGCGCCAAAGATGGCTGCTGGTAAATATCAATTATCGCCAATTCATATTTACCTTTTAAATATTGCTCACAAATTATATTAATGTTTTTAATTGCCCGAACAGAGTTAGGTAAAATGCCTGTAACAAATAAACGAAGAATGTATTTCCCCTTCGCCGCATTTAAAGCTTGTGTATTTTCGATATTGTCAGAAGTTTTTTTCGACATGGTAGTCAGCTTATTTTCAAATGAAATGATCAATCAAAATTGTTTTATTTTTGTATTCACACTAACGTGAACTTTCTTTCACACCAATAGATTCTTTTGAAGTAGATAAATTGGCATGCTCCTTTTTCCTTTTTTTGGTTGTAGTTCCTGATATCAGAATACTGTTACCCTCGTAAAAGCCTTTATTATCCAGCATTTTATCTAAGTCTTTAATACCTGAGGATATCCTTTTCAAACTCGATTCCTGTTGGACTGCTTCACTTATTATTGGGTAAACAGATATTCCTCTTTCATCAATTGTAAAAGGATATTCATTGTTGCAATGAATTGAACCCCGGTATTTGATAATTCTTAACTGCCTTGTTCCTATCTGATTGGTTGTCCGGTTATCCAGAACTATAACACAATCGGCTACATATTCTACTATTCCACTACGAGTAAGAAAGGGATCACCTATTTCGGAGGTAATTATTGCAGTAACTCCCTTTTCTTTTAACCATGTCAAAAGTCTCAGAAATTCTGAACGGAGTATTATTTCATCAAGTCAATAAAATAGTTTATCCAGCGAATCAAGTACTACACGCTTTGCCATTACTTTATAAATTGCTTGTTCTAGCCTGACAAATAAACCCTCAAGATCATACATGCCGGTTTCTATTATTTCATCCGGATTTATCCTTACTTGTTCAATGTGGAATTTATTATTCGCAATATGTGTATCCAGATCGTAGCCCAATGATTTTGCATTCAACATCAATTCCTATTTTTTTTCTTCAAACGCCATGAATACAGCTGGTTCATCAAATAATGCAATTCCATTTACCAGGAATTCAATTGCCATAATGGTTTTCCCGCATCCGGTATTACCTAACAACAGTGTAGAACGGTTTTTGGGTAAGCCACCATTTGCAATTTCATCAAGTCCCTGAATACCAGTCATCGATCTGGAAAACTTAAAATTACTTGTATTTGTTTTATCAACATTGATTGGCTTCATGATAATGAATTATTAAAAGTTATAACTCCTAAATTGTTAAAAAGCAAAGTTAGATCAGGAAGAAAGTGCTAGTGTTATATAATTACGGGAAATTTTTTTATCATTTCCACATTTATGCTTTCGTTTTATTATTCATACACGTTGACCACCAGCGTCAGCAATTAAACTCGATGACATTTGTTTCTTGACAGCCTCTATGGTCCCCTGTTCACTTGCATATAATTTTTATCTAAAAATCATTACCATGAAAACTTTTAAGAAATTTTACACCTGAAAAGGAAAATAAGTTGAAGGTCTTGACATTGCAAAATGCACCTGTCGCCTGGAAGATCTCGAACAATTCAGCTACGAATATGGCAGCGTCAAATACGTCACATTCGAGGTGGCTAAAATGAAACAATCAGATAATTTCGGTCGCGACTACACCCTCTACGTTTCCAAAAAGGAAGAAACTGAAGAAGCTGAAAGAGAATCAAAAAAAGCTTCCAGAAAGGCAAAGAATTCCAAAAGGGAATTAGAACCTGCTGTTAAAGAAAGAGAAGAACTTCCTTTCTAAAAACCAATAAATGGCTTGTTTTCAAGGTTTTTTTGTGGTCGCTGCCCTGGCTGTACCAGATTTATTCGCTGTTATCCGATTACAATCGATTATACTCGGATATAAGCGTTTACAATCCGATTACAAATATTATATTCTTCTATTTTTGAAATATTAATTTTTTATTTTATTTAATAGCTATGATAATTACTTATTTTCAACAGCATAAATCCCCTTTCCTGCATGAAAGTATAAATGTAAGTGGATTTATATGTCCCAACAACAAAGGTAATTGTGAGCACATGGATTCATTGTCAATGACAAGAACGGTAAATTGTATTGATTGCGGAATAACTAGAAATGGAGAGAAAATTGATAATCACCTAAATACATCAGAATGGGTATCAAACAAGAATTAAATATAAAAACAACTTATTAAACTAAATCATTATGGAAATTAATCCAAAACTATCGGAAAGTGCACTTCGGGATGTGGAATTGGTGATGTCCGCCAAAGCAGGCATCCAAAAAGCGTTTACCCAACTCCATAATCACTATAGAAATTCAATTTATTTTATGATTTTGAAAATGGTTAATAATAAATTGGATGCGGAAGAGCTAACCGTCGAAGCTTTTGAAAAAGCATTTATGAATATTCACCAATATGAGCCCGAATATGCCTTTAGCACCTGGTTGTTCCGCATTTCCTCCAATTGTGCCATCGATCACCTTCGAAAGAAAAGGGTTACGACAGTTCCAATTGAGACCTCTGCACACGCAAATAATGGCGATGTCGTAAAATTTGTTCGCTCTGTAAAGACAAACATGGATAACCCGGAGGAGTTTTTAATAAAGGAGCAAAATTCAATCTTTATACGAAATACAGTATCCTCGTTAAAGCCACGCTATCGCGCATTAATTGAAATGCGCTATTTTCAGGAATATACCTATGCGGAAATTGCCAAGGAGCTACATTTACCGCTTGGAACGGTAAAAATACAGTTATTCCGTTCCCGCGAAATGCTTCATGACCTTCTTCAAAACACTGAAATGGCACAATAAATGTACATGGTCTTGATAACTTCCTGAAAATTGCCATTGAAGTATGTGTTCCAGAATTAGGAGTAGATTTTGCTACTTCCCCAAAATGATACAACAATATTTTTTATTGTAAATCTTACAAATTTCATTAAATACAAGACCGGCAAATGCCGGTTTTTTTGTCCTTTCCCTTCGAATCCCAGTCATTTATTTTTACTCAAAAAATGCAAAATGGCAGAACCTCAATTTATCAGCCGTAATCTAACACTCAAAGAGTTCGAGTTAAAAGATGACCCCAATGGGAAGCAGGTGACTTTCTCCATCAAGTTCGTGAAGAAAAACGGTGAGCTTGTTTTCATTCCGCGTGCGGTAGCTGCCGGACTGCGTTTTAATATACGTGATAATTGTATGCGAGGAATACTTCCAGTTGACGCTGATAACAATCCATCAGGTCATGTAACTCCTGTGCATATCGATGGTATCCTGGAATGGAATAGTAAAAAAGTAAAACTGTAGTGGCGATCCTGTGTGATCGTCCCATCCTGCGTGATCGCCCACTTTTCACCCACTTAAAACAACATTTATGGCAGATATTCTCTTTAACAACGCTGGGGTCCCGCTGATTGCCTATGGCAAGAGTTACCAGGCATCAACAACCGGTACCCCTTCCGATAAACCAAAGAATATATTACAACCCAAATATCCCGATGAGGAATACCTTATTGTCGGGGATACCAAAATAGCGGTATGGGGTAACAACAATGATTTTCCATCGATGGCTGACCAGGTAATCAGCAGCGTGGGGGTTTTAAATACGGGCTTGAAATTCACGCGCAACTTTACGCTGGGGCAGGGTATTTTTGCTTGTACCATAACCGATTTTGATGAGTCGGGTAACGAGGTTCTTTCCCGGGTGAAGGATAAGTCATTGATCACCTTTGCCAATTCACGGCTGGTACGCCGTTTCATGTCAAAAGCATTGCGCGATTACCTGAAATTCGGCTGCGCCTTTGTTCAGGTCATCATGAACGCGGATGGCAGCAAAATGGTGGGCATCAATACAATTAATGCCAAATATTGCCGCCTTAGTATTGCAGATCAGAACGGGGTGATTCAAAAATGTGTTGTTTCTGGGAAATGGCCCGATTCTCCCGGGCAGGATCAATTCCAGGTATTTGATGTGCTGGATGAATACGATCCTTTTGCAGACCTTCAGCGCCGTCGGTGGGCACAGAAAACAGCCGGTAAATCGTTCATCTTTGTGATCCGCGATTCATGGGGGAGTGGTGAGTATTACAGTTCCGCGATCTGGTGGGCTGCCTACCTTGCCGGGTGGATCGATATCGCCAAAAAGGTTCCCTCTTTCCTGAAGAAGGCTTACGAAAACCAGATCACGTGGAAATGGCACATTCAGATTCCTTATGCTTTCTAGGACAAGCAGTTTCCATCGATACAGTTTGCCACGACCGAACTCCGCAAAGCGGCCATTGAATCCTATATATACAGCATTGAATCGAACCTGTGCGGTACAGACAATGCAGATAAGCCAATATTTACATTTTTCGATATCAACCCCCAAAACGGCAAGGCGGAAGAACAATGGATCATTAAACCGCTGGAGAACAAATTAAGCAATGAACAGAACCTGGTCACTTCTGCTGCGGCCAATTCCGAAATCATGTTCTCCATCATGGTCAATCCCAATGTTCTGGGTGCAGGGATGCCGGGTGGTACCTATGCCGGTAACCAGGGTGGTAGCAATATCCGGGAAGCTTACATTGTTAATATCGCCAATTGCTGGCTCGATCGTCAGGATTTGCTGGATGTACTGGAGTTTTTCATCCGTTACAACGGGGCATGTGAGGATGTTGAATGGCGTTTTCGCAATACTATTCTAACGACACTTGATACCGGTTCGGGGACAACAAAAACGTTGAGTTAAGCGTTATACAGATACTCATCAGATAAACTTATTAAAACTTATACTAATATGCTATTTTCGAAGGAAAAAAATCCAAAAATGGAAGAGATCCGGAATTTTATTTCTGTGAGCGCTTCTTCAGAATTTGATACCATGGCGCCTCACATTCAAAATGCAGAACGCGATTACCTGGTCCCTTTAATCGGGAACGATTTGTATCAAATGCTGATCACCTTCTGCAACAAAGAGGTTCACGATATGACGGATGAATCGGTTCAGAAAACAAATCAGCTTTTAGCCTTTGTCCGGTCAGCCGTTATTCACATTGCATACTGGATCGGATTCGATGTGATCAATGCGCTGATTACAGATTCAGGCTTTAAGCGAACCGAATCAGCCAATGTCAAAAGTTTGTTCAAGTACCAGGAAAACAACCTGAAAGATTACCTGCGCACCAGCGGGTTTAACGGCCTCGATACGGTGCTTCAGTTTCTCGAATTAAACCTTGCTGATTTTAAGGAATTTGAAGATTCCCCTGCGTTTTCATTAATGAAAACGTCATTTGTTCCAACGACTTATATCTTTAATGAGATCTGTTTTATTAATAACAGCCGACTTACTTTTCTGCGGATGAAACCGCATCTTCAGTTACTGGAGGAAACTGAAATCCTGCCCATTTTGGGTCCGGAAACCTATTCCTATTTAAAAGAGGAATTATCCAGGCCGGAACCGGATGCAAAGATTTACAGGATACTTCCATATATCCGTAAGCCGCTTGTTTTCCTCGCATCCGCGATGCTGATGGAGGAAAGTGGCGCTGACCTTACGGACAACGGCCTTTATTTTACGGCCGTATCGGCTGTGCATGTAAATGATACAGAATACAGACCTTCTTCCCCCGAACGCGTCTCGATTCTATCCTTGCGTAACCGTAACCTGGGCAATTCTTACCTTGATTTGCTTCGAAGTTATCTTTCTGCCAATCCTTCGGACTGGCCCGATACGCCGATTTCAACAGGTAAGCTGTTCCGCCGGTCCAACACAGACAAAAAAACTTTCTGGGCATGACAAATCTTGAAATTGAAGTTCCTTTTTTCTTTTTCACACGCAGGGCAAAAGGCACCTTACCTGGTTCCTGGAACGAACTATCTGAAAGACAGTTTATCGCAGTTTCCACGCTGGTGAATGGCAGGGAAATTGATTTTCATTTTCTTTCAGTCCTGACTTCATTTCCTCAGCGGCTGATAAAAGCGCTCTCGCCTTACCAGCTGGCCAAATTGTCAGATAAGATTGATTTTATTGGAAATGGGTCAAAATCTCACAATGCCTTTTTTTCTGTCCGGCTGAAGGGAACAAAACTTTATTCGCCAAAACCGAAGCTGACTGGCATGACCTTCGGGCAATTCATTTTTGCTGATGCTTACTACAATAGTTGGCTTGCAACTAAAGACGATGAAACGCTCAATAAACTCATTGCATCCCTTTATCTTTTCAGCGATGAAGAATTTAACGAGGCGGCGATTTCCGGAAAAAAATTGCGGATTGAAAAGCTTCCGAAGGATCTTCGCCTTTCGATCGCATTTAATTATTCCTTGGTAGTTTCCTGGCTTCAGAATGCTTATCCGTTGATCTTTCATTCGCCTGCCCATCTTCCTGATTCCGCCAACAGGGAAGATGATATCCGCTCCAAAGATTCCGGATGGCTTAAAATATTTGAATCCCTGGTAGGAGAAGACCTGATCCACCGGAATAAATATGCAGAACTTCCGGTGAATGTTGTACTTAATTACCTGACAGCAAAATACAAAGAAAATGCAAGGGTTCATTCATCCGTTTAATTCGTCTAATTCGTTATCATTCGTCTAATTCGTATCTTATGAAGACAACGTTCTCCGATGTGATCCGATATTTCAGGATGCTCGCTTCACAACATGATTCCATCGGCCACAGTGCTGCAGAAAAGCACTTTTACCGCTTCGAAATTGAGGAGGTACTTTCCGGTCTGAAAACGATCAATTACCCGGCTTTAATCCTGGAAGGTTATCGGTTTTCTTTAATCGATAAACAAAGTGACAATGTTTTAAAGGAGCGGACAGGGGCCTTTATTTTATTGGACCATCTTTCCGATGTTTCCGATTACGATGCGATGCATGAATTGTGGGACCGCCTTGAATCGATCTGTGATGACATCATCGCCCGGGTGAAATCCGATAAGTACAATGCATCTGCCAAAGCAGTCCGTGAATTCGATTTAAACAACATTGAATTTGCGCTGATCGCAAACGAGAATGACAGGAATTTCGGCATCCGGTGCACTTTTACAATTACATCACCTTTTTCAACAACGGTCGAACCTTCCAGGTGGAATTTAAATGTTTGTGTTCCTGTTTAATTTCAAAATGAAAAATTAAAATGGCCTTATCTACTTTAACGCCACCCCGTATTACCGCGACGTCCTTAACCCATACGGAGGTTCAGGAACAAAATGAAGCGGTATCCAAATGGTCATCGATGGTGCAGCGCCGCTTACGCCAAAGCCTTCAGCAGTTTAATAACGGCAAGAATTCAACAGTCCAACGCCCTGGTCGTTCTGAGCGCATGCTTCGGGCTAGCTTGTTTTCCAAAACAAAAAAAGATTACGGTGTAATTGACAGGGTTTCAATTCAATTTGAACGTCACGATGTTTTTGTCCATAAAGGGGTCGGAAACGGGTATAAAATGAAGGGTGGAACAGTGATAAGAACCACCAAAAAACAACGCCCGATCCCGGGTCACGCGTTGCTGTGGAATGGTTTAATCCGATCCTTGATCAATCTCTTCCTGAACTGGCAGATAAACTGGCTGATATTGGGTCAAATGCTGTGGTGAATGCAACGCGGATGTCAATCAGGTGACCAGTGAAGAAATTTGTACCTGTTTTTTATTAGAAAGAAGGACAGGTTACTGTACCCTGCCCTTTAAACGAATTAAATATTTTATACACCAAACTTCGTATTCATAATACCTTTAAAAAAATTTTATTTTTTTAAAGGTATTATTTTTTGGAATAATATGATTTAAAGAATGTATTTTGATTTCCTGGTCCGTTGATTCATTGACTTCTATTTAGTTGAAAAGGATGGTGCCGGGCGACTCCATCCTTTAACAAAGTTTAAACTTCCTGACCTATTTATCTCATTCAAATCATTTATTCGCAATATTTTCAGAATTGTTTCAATATTTGGCTGTTTTTTTATACATAAATGCAAATTTTTGAATCACTTTTATTTCACTATTCATTTTAGTCATAACCGATATATATTTGAAAAGGATGGTGCCGGGCGGCGCCATCCTTTTACTAAAACTAACCAAACTAACCTAAATTAACCTCAACATGATGAATATAAACAAATATCAGGCCACCGGAATATTATTCATTTTTTATTTAGTTAATATATCTAAAAATAGGAAGAAGTTCCGATCCTATACAAAAATGATTCCATTTTGTAATCCGGATTGCCTTATTCTCTGCTTACAAGTAATACTTATGAATTCTGAAAAATTAGTCTTTAATGCAACGAATTGACATATAGGCATATTCATGCATAATTGGATCCGGATAAAAGGGTCCTGTTCCAAAATAACCGCTCACCCAATTAAGTCCCCCGTAGATAGGATAACCTGAATCAGTATCTGTTGAAGAACTCCACCAGTGGCCTCTTTTCCCTTCGGGCCAGTCAGGTGATCCTCCATTTACAATTAGGAAAAACGGGAGTGCTGTAAATCCTGATTCATTGGTAGCATCAGTATTTGGACTTAACCAATGTTGTGTCCCTGCCTCTTTCATTTTTCCTCCGGCAACATTTTCTCCTCCTAAATAATTGATTAAGGTTTTCCAATCTAAATTAGTAGGCACATGCCATCCGGGGGGGCTATATTGCGGGGGTCAATTACTGCATACCAATTGTATATTATTCCATCTACGTTTATTGAAATCAGACTTCTCTCTGAAAAAGCTCCGATTTTTGCTTCATAGTAACCGATAGAAGCGGGGTCATGTATAGAGTCACCATTACGGTAGCGGGTTACTTTCAGGTTTTCTTGCATCCAAACCTGTGTGCCAATGGTTACAGTATTATAAACATTGCCATCAATGTCGTATACTAGTTCTTTTTGAAGTAAAAATACAATTGGATTATTAATATAGGTTTTCAACCCTGCATTCGTCAAGGTAGTATCCTTTGAAAAGTAACCGCTTTTACTCACTGAAATCTTGTAGCTTTCATAACCATCGCATACATTTATAGTATCAGTCATTGCAGCGATAGAATCATTGTATAGGGTTGAATCGCCGGGAATTCCTTTTATTAATACGTTTGCGTTTGTATTATCCCAATTTTTCGAAATCGGGTTATATAATTGCACACTTGTTTGAAATCGAATAGGCGGTATGATCAAATTAAAATCAAAAGCAGTATAACCAAAATCCTTTACAGGATTCAATTCTGTTGACAAGACTTCAGGGACAACTTTTGTTACTTGATTTTTGGTAACGGTAAAACTAAGGGGTAATGGGTCCGTGACCAAATACGCAAGTGCAGAACCTTCAAGGGGTGATGCAAAGATTACTTTATAGTTTACATCCAGAACAAGGAATTCAGTCAGCTTGTAGGGTGTGTTGGCAACCTCAAGAGCAATTGATTGACTAATAAAACTGCCACTGAAATTGTATAATTCCAGCCTTTTGGACGTGTATACTTTTTCTCCGTTTGATTTCTCAATGGTTATTACGATGTATCGTGAATCCTCTTTTAAATAACCTGATTTGAGGCCAATTGCAGGTCCGGCTTTTAAATCCTTTTGTTCAAAAGAAAAGGTTACCTCTTTTTTAAAATTTAAATCAGTATCTAATTTTTTTTTGCAGGAACTAAAGCAAATTACACATACTAAAATTGTAGTTAGGAGTCTGCCGATTTTTTCTTTCATATTATTTGTAATTTTTGGTATTTTTCAAAATTGTGATAAATACAGGCTTTAGTTGTTTGATATCCGGATACTTCCGTTTATATCCGGCTATAATCATTTAAAATTCTATAAATTCAGGTATAACTTTTTATATTAATAGGATGTGTCAGAGTAGTTTAACTTTACAATTTCTGAGAATTATTTCCTTATTTGAAAAGTGATTATGATGATTAAAGTTACTGACCTTCTTTAGTTGAAAAGGATGGAACCAGACGGTGCTATCCTTATTCAAAACACAAACTAAAAATATATTTGACCTAATGATGTATTCGGAATATTCTCAAAATTGTTTCAATATTTGGCATACATTTTATTAACTATCACGAAATTTTTATAGCGCTTTGATTTTACAATTCAGGAATTCAGAACCTCTTTTTAGTTGAAAAGGACAGAACCGGGCGGCTCCATCCTTTTACTAAAACTAACTAACCAAACTAACTAACCGTATCAAAGGTAACGTTATTGAATTGCACCCACAATTTTTTAGCGTTAACGAATTGTAAAAGAATTGAAATATTGTCTTAATTAACTCAGTATCAAATTATTTTGTCTCTTCAGGTTTCTGACGACTTTGAAACCAGGGTATTTCAGGAGATGGTTTTTCTTTATGAAACCGACGTTGCTGTAAAGGAGCTGTTTTTATTTCTTCAAGTAGTTTTTCCCCGGCAGGATTCAGCATCGAGGGATCATTATTACACTTCCAGTTGACCTTTTCCGAAACTGGGTAGGCGTTCATTCTGTCATACGGGTAAGGATTAAGCAGTCCTAAAACATTCGATAAATGGTTCGACGCTCTTATCCATTCCATCTCCTCCGATCTTGAAAGAATGACCGGCATCCTTTTAACGCCAATGCTTTGCAATAGCGGATTGGCGGTTGTCGTAATAATTGTAAATGAGAAAACAGTCTCCATCGTATCCGGGTTTTTCCATTGATCGTAAAGCCCTGCAAAGGCGAACGGCCGTTTCTTGTTTTGCAGGTAAACCAGATAGGGTTTGTTTTGATATGACCATTCATAATACGCATCCGCAATCACCAGGCACCTTTGAAACTGAATGGGTTTACGAAAGGCAGGTTTCAAAAATATGGCATTAGATCCGGTGTAGCATGTATCGTTTCAGCTGTTTTTATCCCCTTCAGCACTCGCATTGATCAGATTCAACGGTTTGTCCGCACAAAATGGTGTCATTCCAAATTTGAAAACCTGCATCAGGTGCGGATCCCCACTAGTGATCACATAGGACCCATCACCTTCCGAAACGGCATACAATTTGGGGATTTCAGGTATACTTGTACCGAGCTTGGCATTAAACCGGGGCACAATCCGTTGAAGATCACTGGCCAAAACAAATTTCCTGCACATGATTATGTTCTAATCAATTATTTGATTGCAATATAATCACGTTTTAGGATTGTTATTCCAGAAAGTGTGTTAAATCTATAACAAACTCAATTCAGGGTAATCCACCTTCTCTAAACTTTGAGGAACATTGCGGTTGTTCCGTCCATTATTTACATTCTGCGAAACAGAGTATGCGATCATGTCTGATTCACGGTATGGACTTATAAACTCATTTATTTGTGATGGCGTCAGGTTGGGGTCGATCCATCTCTTTTCATCGTCCGGTGAAATAATAAGCGGCATTCTCTTTTTCAGGTTGTGAATGTGTTCCATTAACGGATTTGCGGGTGTCGTCAAAATGCTGAAGGTGTTTCTGATTTCACCCGAACCTTTGTCAACCCATGATTCATAAATGCAACCCAGGGAAAAGATATCGCTACTTTTGGAATGTATAAAGTAGGGATACTTTACTTTATTCAGGTCGCGCCACTCATAGAATCCATTAACTCCAAGTAAACAACGCTTTGTAGTAATGCTGTTACGAAAGGACGGCTTTTCAAAAACAGTCTCGCCAGCGGCATTTAACGTCATATCCTGTATGTCTTTGGCTGCTGTGGAATCCTTTATCCAGAAAGGAATAAGTCCCCATTCATAGAGAAATATACCGTCATGTTTAACGATGGGTAATTGTGGATGGATGAAACCGCTCACAAAATAATAGGTGTCCAATTCATCCTGGATTGCTTGTCTAACAGCGTTATCAGGCAAAACTTTTTTGTAACGCTCTGCGTAATTTAGCAGTTTTTTCTCCATGTATGCTATGTTGTAACACATGTCTATATTTTTAATACATCAAAATGTATGCTGTCTTGCAGTCTTTGGAAGGCTGCAATTAACTATTGTTTATGTGTACGACAAAATGAAATATTCGTTTCCTTTTTTTAGTACGTATAGTGTAGGAGATTTACAATAATTTAAACAACGTGTTACATTTACGGTATCAATGTCAATGTAGGAAACAATGACGACATTGAGGATACGAACCCTAACAGTGAGCGGTTCAGCGGGCAAAAAACGTTGACCACCAGATTCTATTACCTATTTTTAAATGAAAATTTATGATCAGATTCTTTTGCCAATTTTTTCAATTCGTTAATTATCCTGACTTTAAAACGAATATGATTTGGATGTGGGCACCAAATCAATTCATTTTTTCCCTTCATTACAGGTGTCTTTTACAAAATTCAAAAAGCTTCTCATCAAGGTCATTCATTACACTTTTAATGTCTATTGACGTGTAGATTTCGATACTCTTTTTGTAGTTTTTATTTATGAACGCCGACCGGGCCTCCAGAATTCTCAATTCATAAAACTGGCTATTATACCTTTTCCTGGCTTTCTTGTCATACTCTTTTATTATATTATCCTGTAGTTTTGAATACGCTTGCAGCCGGATGCATTCTCCTTCAAAAAAGTCATCAACCAAATAATCAAAGTCGGAAAGGATGTATTTAAATGGTAAAAGTTTATCATCTGTTTGGATACCCTCAAACTTTTTTTTACTTCCAAATCCGAGTTTGTCTAGATAAAAGTCATGACCGACGCTTAAATTGTCAAATTGATAAACGATTTGCCCCACTGAAAAGCGATACCCGAGAATGAATTCTCTGCGTTCGTTTTTGAATTTCGCAAGCGTAAGATGCCTTCCTGCACCGCGAAAGTCTTCGAAGCCCTTAAAATCAAAATCATAGAGCTTCAAAAATGGCTCAAGAATTTCAAGTCCTTTCTCCAGGTCTGCCAATGGTTCAAGATTCTTTTTACGGTTACTTTCTGTTATATATACCGACATTTTGCAATTTATATAAGATTTCGGAGGTCTAACATTAACTTCAAATAACTTGACAGACCAAATGTAATGATATTTTCCTTTATCTTTAATATTCAATTAGTTTATTTAACGATTGCCCACTTCCACTATGGACAAAAATCTGTCCTTTCCTATAAGATCTTCCCCTTGTAATTTAGCCGGAAAACACCTCTATGGCTACAAGTTACAACCGGTAGATCAATCTTTATATCAATGGAAAGCAGGTTAGCAATGATCTGAAACCCATTCGTACCGAAATGGCAAGGCTTGTCAATGAACAGGCAAGGATGACCATTGGTAGTGATGAATATATCTGTCACGCCCAGGGCATCCGGCAGCTTAGGGGCACGATTGCAGAACACAACAGGCAGATCTCGGGTATATTCCGGTCATGGAGCATGGCAAGGATCGGTGATGAATTTAACAGGTATTACTCGATGATCCAGGCAGCTACCGTGGCGGTTGTCGGTCTGGTACTGGGGTTTAAATCACTCGTCAAGGTTTTTAACGATTACGAGGAAAGGTTGGATAACCTTTCGGCGTTGACGGGTCTTGCAGGTAAGAGCCTTCAGTGGCTGTCTGAAAGAGCAAAAGAGTTAAGCGTTTCCATGATTGCAGGAGGGGTCGTGGTGAAACAAAGTGCTCAGGACATTGTGGATGCTTTTACAAAGGTGGGATCAGCAAGACCCGAACTGCTTAAAAATAAATATGCATTAAGCAGCGCTACAGAGGAATAGATCATTTTAAGTAATGCCTCCAAAACAGAGCTTCAGTCTGCGATCGAATCATTATGTATGGTTATAAACCAGTACAATGTATCAGCAGACATGAGCCGTAGGATTATCAATGCACTTGGAGCAGGTTCCAACGAGGGGGCGGGTGAGATTCCCTATTTAACTACGGGCTTTGAAAAGGCAGGTACAGTGGCTTCAATGGCCAACCTGTCGATTGAAACGTTGGTCGCCACCCTTGAAACGCTGGCGCCCCGTATCCGGGAACCCCAGATCGCAGGCCGTGGCCTGAAAGGAACCTTACTCGCCTTGCAACAGGGGGCTGATGAAACAAATCCAAAGATTGTCGGGATGGCGGCGGCCCTGGAAAACCTTGCCAAAAAGAACCTTACAGCAACAGAAATGTACCGGATGTTTGGAAGCGAGAATATTACGGTTGCAGCCATCCTGATAAACAATGTTGAAGAATTAAAGAAATATGAAAAAGCCGTTAGCGGAACCAATGTAGCTGTTGAGCAGGCCACAATCAATACCTCCAATAACAATGCGAAGTTGGCCCAGACCGGGAACCGGATTAACAACCTTGCCAATGAACTGGGTGCCAAATTAAGTCCTGCGATGCACGTTGTAACAGTCTATTTTGGTGTTTTTTTAAAAGGAATTCTCAATACAATTAACTTCCTTGAAAAGTAGGGAAGTACCCTGGTTGCCGTTACCGTCACGCTGTTAAGCTATGTGACAGCTGCAAGATTGCTGGTGCTTTGGACGGAACGTGGCAATGCAAATAATGTGATTGCGATCACGGTCGCGAATGCAAAGGTGTTCTGGCAAAACACGGAAAGGGCTTCCTTGTTACTTTTGTCAGCAGCCCAGGCGTTGTTAACAGGCAATATCACCCGTGCATCGGCCGCGATGCGGGTATTCAATTCGATCGTGAAGATCAATCCTTTTGCATTGCTCGTTTCCTCTTTTGTTGCAGCCGGACTGGCGATTAATGCCTATACTCGCAGGTTATCGGATGCACAGTTGCTGCAAAATACGTTGAACGAACTAACCCTGACCGCTTCCAGAAATGTAGTCAGCGAAAAGGTCGCCCTTGATCATTTACTCCTGACCGCCAGAAATGAGGCGCTCACGAAAGTGGTGCGCCAGCAGGCAATGAGCCGGATCAATCAACTTTCCCCTGAATTCCTTGGCAATATTACCCTTGAAGGTATATAAAACAAAATCGGCATCGGACGCGATTGAATTGTATATCAAAAGCCTGGAAAAGAAAGCCAGGGCACTGGCTTACTTTGAGAAGCTAAAGGAACTGGAGAGCCAAAGGATTGTTCTCGAAGCAGGTGTTGGCGGTGAGCAGACGATGGCCGGTAAGTCGGTTACCTTTTTGCGTGATCCTTTTGGCTTCAGAAATACAGGAGCGAAAATAGAGGAAAAAACAGGCAGCAATTGCTCTCTTCCAATGCTTCGCTGACAGCCAGTATTCAGACTGCGATCGCGGATGATGGTTCGGAAGATATTGTACCTCCTTTGGCCACCGGGAATAAAGGACCTTCCGGTAGAGAAGGGGAACAAACCAGGGAGCTGATCACCTTAAAGGAACAGGAACTGGAGGCGGCTAAACGGATGCCGGGTACTACCAAAGCGGAGATTACGGTCCGCAACCAGCGTTGCGAGGCGATCCAGAAGGAGATCGATGTGATGAATAACCTGGGCAAATCCTATTCAGAATTTGCAGACAGGGAGGAGAAAAAAGCAGATAAAATCCAGAAGGAGAAGCTGGAAAAGCTTCAGGCCGCCAATGACCAGCAAATAGACCTGATCAACCGGAACCACTTGGCAACGAGGGACTTCGGAAGATGAGTTTGAAGCTCAGTTACTGGCGCAGGAATCGGCTTTTCTTCGTGAAAAAATGACGATTTACAAGGCTGGCAGCAAGGAGTATGAAGAGGCGAAAGCCACTTTATCAACCAATGAGGTAAAGGCAGATCAGAAAATCAAGGATTTGCTTTTAAATGCAGAAAAGGCATTGGCTTATGCCCGGATTGACAACCTGATGGAGGGGATTGAAAAGCAAAAGGCGATCGAGGAACAAAGGTGGAAAGAGGAGCTGGCAGGTTTGAAGAAACAGCTGCTCCGGAAAGCGGATATCAATGAACAGGAGAAAAAGCTGAATGGGGCCAAGCGTGAGGAGATCATTGAACGGGAGAAACTTCACCTGAAGACGATTGCCGATTTGACACTTGCCGGCCAGGTGAACCCCCAGATGGACAGGGCGGTTTATAACCTGGCGAGTTCCCAAACGGATGAAGAAAAATGGGCGGCCCAAAAGGAGTTGGCCAAGGCAACCTATGCCGAAGAATTCTCTGCCGCAAACG
>Ga0209484_10000034_pt1 | contig 27765 bp, 32 predicted proteins | sample NGEPer16B_FD_185493 | JGI IMG/M metagenome (GOLD analysis project Ga0209484, IMG submission 185493) | Arctic peat soil microbial communities from the Barrow Environmental Observatory site, Barrow, Alaska, USA - NGEE Permafrost159B-16B... | ecosystem: Environmental > Terrestrial > Soil >... | reverse complement strand
TGAGCAGCTATAAAGACGTTGAACATATCATGCAACATCTCTCGGCCCAGGACGCGGAACTGCTGCGCCATACTCGTATGCTGATCCACCTCCTGGAGAAAAACGGCATCTCACTGGAACAACTGGAAGCAGAAGTCACTTCTATCGGTCATTTAGGTGATGGTTTTGCCCAGTCACGGTCGGCAACCGATGTTCCCGCCACTTCCGCTCCTGCCAAGAGCGAGAAGTAAAATGCATAAGCTAAAACAGCGGGTTGCATTTCATAGCTGTTCTCTTGCTTTACCGGAGAGCGGCATTTTTCGTTCCTCACAAAGCATAGACAGCAAATATTTTTGAGGCAGTTCTGGTATGCTGCCGTCAACGGTTTTGACAATCCCCTTTTGATAAGCAGATAGGCTTCTAATTCGTCTACGAGATTGAACGTGACCGCCGCAACTGTAGTCGTAATGATTTGCATGTCAGTCGGTTCATTGCCGGCTCTGTAAGTCTCATATCAATCACCTTACACGGCGTTGATGTACCCTTCGACCATCTGCGAGCGCGCTGCGTTGTGCGTACAAAGGACCAAGAATCGTCTGGCGGGACGCTGGATGCCGCGATGCCACGCCGGGTCAAGCTGTCAGAGGCTCCACACGTTAAAAGTGTAAGCCAACCAGCTGGACGAAAAACGAGAGGAAATACACGATGGCAGCGCCTTTGATAGTCTTGGCCACGAACATGATGATGACAAAGGTGGTCGGGCTAAACTCTTCAATTCCCGCGACGATGGGCACCACATCGCCGGCAAAGGGAATCCACGGCGAGATTATCAGGAGTGCGGCCCCATATTTACCAAACCAGGCTTGGACCCTCTTTTCACGGTCGGGATTATGAAAGGGAATAATCCTCCGGATCCCATATTTCCCTAGAAGGTATCCCACCGATGCACCAAGCACCGACGCAGGAATCAGCACCAACAGGATGACGAGCGGACTCACATTCTCGCTCAGCAGCAGCGCGACTGTCGGCTCTGTGGGGATAGGGAGCACTGATGAGGTCGCGCTGATGAGCAACAGTTCAAGCAAGCCATAGTTAGTGATGAAAGGCAGTGATAAGCACCCAGTCACTTTGATCGGTTACGACTCTTCTATGCGTTAATAAAAAGGTAGTGATGATGCCGCCCGGCCAAACGGTAGCATTTTGTTGCATCAGACCAACAACATCGCTTATATCAACGCGGCCCGTTATCCGGCCCCCCATTAACAACACCAAGCTATCTGGGCCTGTTTCAGAACTTTCAAAAATCCTTATTTATTGACCCTTCAGCTCCATATTGAGGGAAACGCCTACTACTGTCCGGATGCCTACGACGAATGCTAGAATAATAGCCTGATCCAATGTGGGAGTAAGTACGGTCCTCACTAGGTCATTCGCAACAAAAATATCCAAAGCGAGAAGGATTTTGGGCGTATAGTTCAATCGAATAGCCGTATAATTTGGGGCTTTTCGACGAAACGCGTTCGTCACGAGTTCCAACGCGACGCGGGCGCTTCCGTAGAAAATGAGAAGAGCACCTACGAGCTCGAAGAAGGTGACAATCCAGCTGACAATGATGACCCAATTTATAATGTTCTCTAACATGTGACAAGCAGCTTGACTTGTTATCGGTCATACTTGCTAATAACTTTTTTTCTAGGGTAAGGGTAAGACGAGTTCCAAGGTGCGATATCCCCCTTAAAAATCTTCCATTGAGGAATGCCAATCGAGTAACGGATAGTCCTGCCTCGATCAGGCCTGCCACTTTTCGCATCGCACCTGTAGTCAATCGGGTAGGTTAATATTGGCCACTTGCCCGAGAAAGCCGCCGCAAGGTGTGACACGAACACACTGTCACGCTTTTCCACGCAATCGCTGCCTCATGCGGCCTTATGAAACTACTCTGTGTAGTGTGGATCGGAGATGAACGTTATGGCAACGAACGTAACGACCACAAAAAACGGGGCCTGCTGGTATGGCCTCCACTTCGGCTGCGTGAACACAAACGATCCAAACTGCACCAAGTGTGCAGAGCGCCTCGCCAACGCCGTGAACGGCATGCTTCGCCCCACGTCTTTAAATAACGTATATTTATCATTCCGCCCTCTTACGAGGTGATAACTGATGATCACGGATGACGAGTTCACAAGTCGTTTAATCGGGTTCGGGCTCAGTGAAAAGGAGGCCCATACGTATCTTCACTTGATTAAGTACGGCCCAAAGACTCCGTCGCCGCTCGCCAAATCGCTGCACACCTATCTTGAGGATGTGCACCGGACGCTCACAAGTCTTATCGAAAAAGGCATGGTGTATCTCTCTCACGATTCACCTACAGTATACGCCGCTGTGGACATTGAGGTCGCTCTCGACGCCGCGTTCAAGAAGCAAGAGAGCGAACTGCGCGAGATGGAGGCGCGGAAGCAGGAGCTGCAGGGAATTGGCACTGCAACAGCGATTTCAGCCGACAGATAAGGTGACGACGTCCAAGATCATCACTTCGTCAGATAACTCTCCCTGCATAATCGTCAGGTGATCATGCTTTATTGTAAGCTTTGACGGGTTGCGGGCATATGCAACAACATCGTATCCTTCCGCAAGTGCCTGTTCTACCAGTAATTTTCCTACGTTCCCCGAGGAACCGAAAATAGCTATTTTCATAACAAATTAAAGCAGTTGCGTCATTCACCACACGTCGGCATGAATCCTACGTGGGTCGAATCTGTTTTGTTTCGGCGGCGTTTCAGCCGGATAGCCTACCACCACAAACGCAAGCGGCACGACGCCCTCAGGGAGCTGGCAGTGTTTGGAAAATCCAATCACCCGACGGTCCATCGGGTCCATCGGGTACACCCCGGTCCACACCGCCCCTAATCCAAGCGCATGAGCAGCAATCAGAAGGTTCTGCGTAGCTGCAGAGCAGTCTTGCACCCAGAATCCAGGGGCGATGAGGTTCCGCGTATCGCCGCAGATCAATATGCCAAGGGGTGCATGCGTTGCCATCCGGGCAAACGGGCTAAACGTCGGAATAGCGTCGAGCATTCCGCGGTCTTTTATGACGATAAACTCCCACGACTGCTGGTTCGCAGCCGACGGCGCACTCATCGCCGCCGAGAGGAGTTTCTCCACGATCTCATCGTTAATTTCTTTTTTTTCATATTTTCGCACGCTTCTACGCGTTTGAATAGCTTCTAGCGCGTCCATGATCTTTGTCCTCCGGTTCGTATTTTAGTTGGGTTTAATCTCAATTGTTTCCTATTGTTACTTAGTGTTTTATTGATCGAATCGTTTTGTAGTTTCATATCTCGTGCAAAATACACATACAGTTCTTTACGTAAGTCTGCAGTATCTGTATCGTGCACTCGTTTGCGACCTGGGAACACTGCAAACAACCTAGTTTTACTTTGTGAGCGCTGCCACAAGAAAGAACACAGCACAAGGTGGTATGAATTAACCTCCCTGTTTTTGGTGCCATCATACGATAAGAGATAGAACGCAGCGAAACGAAAACACTTAAACTATTACACCGCCGTTTTCCCGTTTTGATTGGTACAAAATGAAATAAAAACTCGTAGCAATGTTTCTGACTATAACGAAGGCACGGTAGGTGAATTGAGAACGGATCAACCAGACTACGGCAATTGGGTCTCGGTGAGAATACTCTACGCTTTGGGCGCGCTCGCGATTCTTCTGCTGGGCCTCTCACTCATATTTCCTCTTATTATCGTCGGGGCAACAGCGTCCCTCGTGGCGTTTGGGTACTTCATGTATGCGCGGTATCGGTTCACCCTACGAGGTGGGGACCTAAAGGCGCAAATCCGTGAACTTGTGGTGCACTCTATAGAATGGGACGGAGAGGGTCGCGCCCTCGACTTAGGGTGCGGAAATGCCGCCCTCACCATTAACATGGCCAAACGCTTCCCCACCGCGCGCGTCACGGGCATTGATTATTGGGGTGGAAAGTGGGAGTATTCACGAGCCGTCTGTGAGCGCAACGCAACGATTGAGGGGGTGGGAGACCGCGTGAACTTCCAAAAAGCAAGCGCTTCGGCCTTACCTTTTGAAGCGGGATCCTTCGATGCTGCAGTAAGCAATCTGGTCTTTCATGAAGTGAACGATACAAAGGATAAGCGAGACCTGATCGAGGAGGCATTGCGGGTGGTTCGGAAGGGCGGTGCGTTCGCCTTTCAAGATCTATTCTTAGTGTCGCGACTCTACGGCGATGTCGAAGATTTGCTCGAAGTAATCAGGAGTTGGGGTATCGAAAGCGTCGAGTTTCTCGATACCGCTCATTCGGGTATTGTTCCAAAGGCGATAAGGTTTCGCTTTATGCTCGGTTCGATTGGCATTCTCTACGGGGTAAAATAAGAGGCGTTGTGCTGCTCTTCGCTTAAAAAGGTAACACTTAACTAAATTATTCGAAACCAAACAGCAGAAACTTAGAGCTCATATCAATGCTATATTAACGGGCGATAAAACGTGCGCCCAATGGAAAGGCAAGGAAAGCTGAGAATTGCGCCCTATTTTGACAACAGAGGCTTTAAGCCTGCAAGTGGTGTTGAGCTGATTTTTAGTGATGGTAAACACGTGTTACACAATAGCAAAGCAACTTAGCTTCGGTTGCTACTCGGGAGTCTAATAAGTTTCCTCTTTTTTCAAAAGGCCGATTGCGCCATCTGGCTCGCTTGGTTTACAATATGCAAAGACCGTCGAAGTAAGCGCCCTCACAAAAAGTGAGAGGTCGCGGGTGACCGGCTAAATTATATGTCGTGCGACCGAGTCATGTGGATAAGGAGGGTGTCACGTTGGGATTGATCGAGATTGCTGATTCTATCAAGAGCATGGAGATCAGAGGAGCGGGACTGATCGCTAGGAGCGCGGCGGAAGCGCTCCGAGAGCAGGCCCAAGAATATCAGGGCGATGACCTCGCAGAACTGCATCGGCGTCTAGAGGAGGGTGGAAGGTCACTCATCTCGTCCCGGCCGACCGCCATATCGCTCTGGAATGCGGTCCAGGCCACCTTGAGGGGGTCTTCCAAGGCTACGGAGACAGAAGAGCTGCGCGCCTTAGTGATATCCAACGCCGACCGTTTCATAGAACGGTCCAGTAAGGCCGTTGAAATAATTGGACGGATCGGCTCCAAGCGGTTGAAAAGCGGGATGGCCGTCCTCACCCATTGCAACAGCAAGGCCGCGCTGGGCGTCATCAAGGCCGCCCACGCTGATGGCAAGGACATCAGCGTCTATGCCACCGAGTCGCGCCCGTGGAGGCAGGGTCTGCTGACGGTGAGTGACCTCGCCGCCGCCCAGATCCCCTCCACCCTTATCATCGACAGCGCGGTGCGCTGGAGCATGAAGGAGGTAGACGTCGTGCTCGTGGGGGCGGATACCATCTGCTCTAACGGAGCACTCATTAACAAGATCGGCACCTCCCAAGTAGCCCTGGCCGCCGAGGAGGCGAGGGTGCCGTTCATAGTCTGCGCGGAGACCTACAAGTTCTCCCCCAAGACCGTAATGGGGGAGCTGGTGGAGATCGAGGAACGGGACGCCCGTGAGATCGTGGACCCACGCGAACTGCCGGCTGGGGTAAAGGTCCGGAACCCGGTCTTCGACTCCACTCCTGCCGAGCACATCGATTCCATCGTCACCGAAATCGGGGTGATCTCCCCCTATGCCGCTTACGAGGTAATAGTAAACGAGCTCGGACAGGAGTCTATCTTCGAGGCCAACGAGGGATAAAAATGGAATATTCGGAGAAATATCTGCACCTGGGAGAGCGCGTCGACCCCGATGCCAACGTCATCTGCATATATAAGATCACGACCGACTTAGACATCAAGCTTGCCGCGACGGCCATCGCCACCGAGCAGTCCACGGGGACCTGGACGGGCATCTCCACCCTCAACGATGAGATCTTCGAGAAATATCATGGACGGGTCATCGACATCCAGGGCAACGTCGCGACCATCGCTTACCCGGAGGACATTTTCAGCCTCGACATCGGGGGAGTGCCGCAGATCCTCAGCGTCGTTGCCGGTAACCTGTTTGGCCTAGAGGGGTTAAAAGGTGTGCGCCTGGAGGACGTGGAGTTCCCCCACAGCATGCTACGCGAGTTCAAGGGTCCTAAGTTCGGCATCCCAGGGTTGCGGAAGATCCTGAAGCGACCGGAAAAACCTTTAGTAGGTACTATCGTCAAGCCGAAGATCGGGCTGCCCCCCAAGGGTATGGCTGACTTCATCTATGAGGCTGGAATGGGGGGGCTGACCAACGGCAAGGATGACGAGACGTTGTCCAACCAGAGGTTCTGTCCGCTGGAGGACAGGGTAGTCGCGATCGCCGAGGCCATCGACCGAGTCAAGGCAGAGACAGGGCAAGTGATGATACACGCCATCAATGTCTCCACAAAGGGAGACCAGATCCTGGAGGTCGCAGAACGCGCCCAGGAATTGGGGGCGTCGGAGCTGATGGTCGACGTGATCACGTGCGGGTTCGCCGCGGTCCAGGTACTAGCCGAGGACCCATCCATCAAACTCCCCATCCACGTCCACCGCACCATGCACGGCGCCATTACCCGCAATAAGGACTTAGGCGTCTCGATGGTAGTGTTCGCCAAACTGGTCCGCATGTGCGGCGGGGATGCCCTGCACGTAGGGACATTCGGGGTGGGCAAGATGAAGGACAGCTCGGCCGAAGACCTCGCCAACCAGCACGCCTGCGTCGGGCCTGAGCTTCCATACGAAAAAGTGATGCCAGTATGCTCCGGCGGGATGCACCCCGCGCTCATCGAGCCGTTGGTGAAGATCGCCGGTACCAATGTCCAGATTCAAGCGGGAGGGGGCGTGGCCGGACACCCCGGAGGGGTCCGGAGCGGGGCCCGAGCTATGGTCCAGGCGGTCGAAGCGGCATACCAAGGGATCCCTTTTTCGGAATATTCCAAGAGCCATCAGGAGCTCCGAGAAGCGATCAATAAGTGGGGATAGAGATGCAGCTCACAGCAAAGTACATCGATATGGAATCCGCGGAATTCACCGCGGTCCTACATACGGAGGACGCCCGAGAGATCGGGGTAAGGGAACAGGACAGGGTGCGCATCAAGCACGAGCGCAGCTCCGCGGTGACTGTCGTACAAACCACCGATACTGTGGTGAAGAAGGGGGACGTCGGGATCCTGGGTAAGGCGTGGTCCGCGCTAGGACCAGACCCCGACGAGCTCATCGAGGTGGTGGCGACGTCCAAACCCGAATCGATCGAGTTCATCAAAAAGAAGATGGACGGTAAGACGCTGACCACCGAAGAGATTCGGACGATCATCGGCGATATCTGCTCCCACAACCTTAGTAATATCGAACTTGCCTCGTATATCGCCTCGCTCTACATCAACGGCATGAACCTGCGGGAAACGGCCGACCTGACCCGGGCGATGGTGGAAACCGGAGAGATAATCAAGTTCGACCGCTCCCGGGTGTTCGACTTCCACTCCGTCGGGGGATGCCCAGGCAACAAGATTACCTTAATCGTGGTCCCGATAGTCGCAGCGGCCGGACTGCTGATCCCCAAAACTTCCTCCCGGGCCATCAGCTCGGCGGCGGGTACTTCCGACATCGTGGAGGTGTTCGCCAAAGTGGACTTCGACGGGAACAAGCTTCGCAGCATCGCGGAGACCACGGGAGGAGCATTGGTCTGGGGCGGGTCGGTGAACCTCGCCCCGGCTGACGACCTTATCATTAGGGTGGAGTATCCGCTCGGCATCGACCCCCACGCCCAGCTTTTGGCCTCGGTCATGAGCAAGAAGAAGGCGGTGGGGGCGGAGTACCTAGCCATAGACATCCCGATGGGCGAAGAGACCAAGGCGCCCACTATGGAGAAGGCAAAGGCGTACGCCAAGGACTTCGTGGACCTGGGTGAGATGCTGGGCATCCACGTGGAATGCGCCATCACGTACGGAGGGCAGCCGGTGGGAAGGGCCATCGGCCCGGCCTTGGAAGCCCGGGAGGCCATCGCCATACTAGAGGGCGAGCAGCATCCCAGCAGCGTTGTCGAGAAGGCCTGCGGAGTGGCCGGCATGTTGCTGGAGATGAGCGGGATAAAGCAAGGAGAGGTCAAGGCCCAGGAGCTGCTCACGTCAGGCAAGGCCCTAGATAAGTTCAGGGAGATCGTGGCCGCACAGGGTGGGAACCCCAACATCGGGTCCGCGGACATAAAGATCGGGCAGTATAGCTACGATGTTACAGCCAACAGGTGTGGCTACGTCAACAGCATAAGCAACAAGGAACTGGTCGCGTTGGCCCGCGCCGCCGGGTCTCCTCAGGACAAGGGGGCGGGGGTCCTGCTCCATAAGAAGCGGGGAAACCGCGTGGACGAGGGGGAGGCGGTGCTGACCATCTACGCCGACATCCGTGCCAAACTGGACCAAGCGGTGGAGCTGTCCCGAAAGCTGACCCCCGTCACTATCGAGGGTATGATCCTAGACAAGCTCCCGTACAACCGAACCATGGTAATCGAGCAAACCTTCAGTCCCCCACGGTCGCCCTAACGACCGAGGATGTGAGTTATGACCGACGCGTCATCCGGCGACTTAGCAGAAGGGATGCTGCTAAAAATCAGAGAACATGATGTACGAATAGGTGATATACTCGCAGAAGTGCGACACTTTACCGCAGTCTCCGGGATCCTTTTCGGTTTCCTGCTCACTGTGTCTATCGCATACACAGCTCAAGTTCCCTGGATCGTTCCTCGCGTCCTTCTCCTCTTAGCACTTGTGTGTACGGGATCTGCTACGCTCATCTTCATCTTGCCTCCATTATACCACCACTTGCGCTTTCCGATGGATGAGAAACAGACGCTACAGTTCCTCTGGCGAAGTCATAAGTTCATCTTATGGGGCCTTGTGCCTTTATATGCGGGCGTTTATTTCTCGGTGTTTCTTGCTTTATACAACGTCATCGGGGCTTCAGCCGCCGCCGTAATTGCCACAGCTATGGTGATAATTCCTTTTGTTGCTTACGAACTGAGAAAAATCGGCGATCCAAAGGAGCTCAGATAGACCCAGATAAATTTCACCGCACGCGCTCCAATCTTTTAGCTAAACAGCAAATTTTCGTTTCAAAAAGGGATGTTACGGCCATTCTTTAGCTTCAAATCGTATGGGAACCCCTTTGTACGGCTTCTTGTGGTCGAATGTATTATTTAGGATGGTTCACGGGATTTCGAATAAAGCTGTAGTTTGAGACGCATCGAAGCTCGATCGCTCGCTCCAGATTCATTTCGAATCGGGAGTGGGGCCTTCAAACAATTACAAACTTGTCACATTGCGCGCTTTATTCCTGCAATCGCCGGTCAAGACTAGATGCACCTAGCTGTCGGAGAATACCATACAAGTTCAGCTCGCCCCACTGCTCCGCAACTCTACCCTTCTCGACGCGGAAAATGGTAATTCCTTCCAGAGTTACCCTTTTGTTAGTGGGGGGCACGTCTAGGAAAGGTCCCTTGTGCGTCGCGTGTCCAGACCACCGAATCACCACCTTATCAGCCTGCGCGATCGTGTCCTCGACGACGATTTTGGCATCAGGAAAAGCGGTACGATAGATTGCACTGGCTTGCTTCGTGTCCCTTACGTCCGGCAATTGACCCTTCAGTGGGTTATGATCAACAAAGCTGGGCGCAGTCGTTTCTTCGAGCGTCCGTAAATCGCCTGAATCGAACGCTCGAAAGTTGCGCAGCACAGTTGCTCGATTTGTCTCTTCAATAGACATGTCTTTTTAGAGGCTCTTACGGTTCGATCTCTGCGCTTCATCCGGCGACATTTGGCGCTAAAAGAAGCTTCTTTACTCTTTAGCTGCCCCTTTTATACAGTAGAAGGCTTCGCCGAGGTCAAAAGTTGCCGATATGGGGCACACTCTACATGGACATTTAACGCGTCGCGGAATTTTCGGACTTGCGCCGATAGCGCAAAAAAGCGTATCACTTAGTTCGTTCTGATTGTACGTGGGACAATCTCCTTTATCACAAATACAGCTCTTCCTGTTGGCTTCGGTGTCTGGTACCTGCATACACATCTCCCGTTTTACATTCTGCTGACTTCGGTAGCTGCGGATAAGCGTAGCCAACGCACAGAGGCTTTCATTACCATTCCGTGCGTTTAGAAACCGTTTAGTTCTGAATAAGGGATGAGCGCGTCACTGGTATAAGATTTTCGAGCTCCCAAGCTGGCCGCCCGTTTGCGCGTGACCTGCCCTCATCTTGTCAATGAATTTTGACCCCTCAAGCACAAATTAAAAAGTCTTTATTGCACGACTAGTATTGCAGGCGAAGCTTGATGATGCGGATCTACACAGTTGGACATTCGAATCGATCGCTGCAGGAATTCATTTCAATTCTATCGCATTATGCCGTTTTAACGGTGATCGACGTGCGCAGCCATCCGCACTCGCTCGCTAATCCCCACTTCAATAAGGAAGTGCTTGAATACGAACTGCCACGGTCAAACATTCGATATTGCTGGATGGGAGAAGGACTTGGAGGGTTCAGACCCCAGATGCCGAACGATTCGCCAAACACTGCGTGGAAGGTGAAAAGTTTCAAGAACTACGCGGATTTCGCGCTCACCGATGCTTTTTCTGACTCCTTGTCGGCACTTACTGCTCTTGGCACAAAACAAACCGCCGCTTTAATGTGTGCTGAAATCCTTTGGACGCGTTGCCATCGCCGGATTATCGCTGATTATCTCTTAGCGCTTGGGTGGGAGGTCGTGCATATTATCGACGCTTCTCGTTCTACGCTCCACGAGCTCACCCCCTTTGCGAAGGTTGACGGTGCCCATATTATTTACCCCGCCCCCGTGCTCCAGTATTCACTGGATCATTTTCAGCCAGAATAAGACGCAATCACGCGTATGCGGCTCTTGTTATCGCGAATCCCTTTGAATCGTCAGAGTAATCTCAATAGAGGAGGCATTAAAAAATGACACGCCACGAGCTTCATGTGGCATAACTTGGCCGAATTGACTATATCTTAGGTTATATGAAGCGATATCTGCCTCTTTGAGCTTTCAATCGGAGATACCTCTGCACCGAGGATATTGTTGAGGTCAAAGCCGTACAGCGTCGCGTCTTTTTCTAAGACGACGAGTCGTCCTTTTACACCAATGACGCGGCCCAAGAGCATATTCTTCTCCTGCAATGGCCGCATCCAGAGCGGTACATCAAAATAACGGAGCTTAGTCTCACCATTAATGTCCATCTTAGCTTTCATAGCGTCCCAAGCCGCCCAGTCGATTTCAGTGTCAACGAGCATTTTTTGAGAATGGCGAACTGTCCCTTTGATTCGGTAACGCTTCTGCAGTTCACGCTCGCGTCTTCGGGCTAGTTCGCCGTCTAAGACATAGTCCACCACTGCACCCACATCGGCACCTTGCTCTCGCAGCCGGTCATCAAGTCGGCTGGCTTTCGTCACACCGATCTTGAAAATGTCGGGCCTGAACATTGCGATATATACGGCGTGCTCTTCTAAACACGTTTTTTCTTCCTTCAGGCACGTTCCCGTGCAGATCGCACAGGCATTAAACTCCTCGCAACTCCCACACACCGGCACGGCTTCACTATCGCACGAACTATACACGCCAGCCTGCCACTTGCCGATGCATGTTCGCCTCCCTACCCCAAGTGAGAGACTACCAGAGAGCGGTATCAGTTCCATGCTCGGATACGCCAGTAACGTCTTTTTTAGAGACGAGAAGCCAATAATCTTCACTATAATTAGGTTTGTTTCTAAGTATTAATATGTTGTAACCGCGCGACCGTTACTATTTAAGCTCAGAAAAAAGACTATGGGGTATGCTCGTTGAGGTCATAGAAGAGCCCGTGTTTTACGACGGGTCGCAAATAGAACCTCTGTGGGGTTACAAACGCCGCGGCATACTCGGCGATTGTGTTATCGTTTTTCGGGGTGGCATGGACGTCTCGGAAGAATGCATGAAAGACTGCGAGGATATTCGCGGCAAAAGTAAAATAACCGGCGACGATGTCCTCCATCTCATCGTTGAACGCTTTGACAGCCCTGGAAACATGTTTTTATCCTACTTATTACAGCGATTACTCGTTATTTCCGGGCAAGCCGTGCTCAACATGTACGGTATTGAAACGATGAGATCTGGTGACGATCTTTACGTTTCAGACGAGAAACTTTCAGTGAGCATTGCAACAGCAAGCATAACCAGCGAGAAGATGCATCTGGGAATCAACGTCACCACGAGCGGGACGCCCAAAGGCGTCGCCATCACAAGCCTAACTTCCTTGGGGATCGAACCAGATGAAAGCCTTTCAATCGGAAGAGATATTGGCGATATGTTCGCAAGAGAGACCCTCGGAATCCTTAAAGATGTGGTGAAGACCCGTGGGTCCTAACGCTGAGCTTCTCTTGGCGGGCTAAAAAGGGGGATGCGCAATGCGAAAAGAACAGATCATTTACCTAGAGAGGCCCGGCCCTCAAAACACGGAAGACGTCATCGACTCCGTTAAGACCTACGTCGCCCGGAGCGGTCTGAAGCGAGTCGTTGTGGCGAGCACGACCGGCGCTACTGCGGCGAAATTTGCAGCCGCGCTCGAAAACACCGCAGAGCTGGTTGTTGTGACCCGCCATACCGGCTTCAGTCAAGAGGGAACGCAGCGTTTTAACGCAGAAACACGGAAAATGCTCGAAAGACGGGGGGTCACGGTATTGACCCAATCACACGTGCTTTCAGGAGTTGAACGGAGTATCTCTCGGAAGTTCGGCGGCATTTCACGCGTTGAGACCATCGCAGAAGCTCTTCGCTCCCTGCTCGGACACGGACTCAAGGTGTGTGTCGAGATCGCGATCATGGCAGCTGATGCCGGCGCAATACCTATTGAAGACGTTATCGCCGTCGGTGGCACGGATAGTGGTTCTGACACCGCTGTAGTGATTCGTCCTGCACACATGAACAACTTTTTCGATGCCCGCATCAGGGAGATCATCGTCATGCCACGAGGTGGCGATGCCTGATCGATTTGAAATTACGCACAAAGACGTGTTCGGGCGTATTGGCAAGCTTGATACGCCACACGGGCCGATTGAAACGCCAGCTCTGCTGCCGGTCGTAAACCCAAATACGGCACTCGTTGCGCCTAAGGAGATGCGACAGTTTGGCGCCGCAGCGCTCATAACCAACGCGTACATTATCTACCGGAATCCGCGTTTAAAGGAAGCGGCGCTCTCTGAAGGTATTCACGAATTGCTCGGATTTGACGGACCGATCATGACTGATTCAGGATCGTTTCAACTTGCCACATATGGGAAAATAGAGATTGGCTCAGCAGAGATAGTAGCTTTCCAGCGCGATATAGGGTCAGATATCGGCACTCCGATTGATATACCGACGCCCCCTGACGTTCCGTTTGAGCGGGCACTCAGGGAACTCAACGTGACGCTGGAGCGAATTCGGGAGGCAGCGGCGTTCTGTGGAGCTGAGATGCTCTTGGCAGCGCCTATCCAAGGGTCGACGCACCTCGACTTGAGAGAACAGCACGCGCGGCTGCTGAGCACCCTCAACGCCGACGTCTACCCGATCGGTGCGGTCGTTCCGCTCATGGAATCCTATCGGTATGCGGATCTGAGCAGCGTCATTATGGCTTGCAAGGCAGGATTGGCGTTGAACAAGCCCGTTCATCTGTTTGGAGCCGGACATCCCATGATGTTCGCTCTCGCCGTGGCGTTGGGCTGCGATCTGTTCGACTCAGCCGCCTATGCGCTCTATGCGAGAGCAGGGCGTTATATGACAGCAAGCGGCACGTACCAACTCAACGACCTCGCTTATTTGCCGTGTTCGTGTCCAGCGTGCGCAGGTGGAGATCCGAAGCTTACTGAAAGGGAACTTGCAGAGCATAACCTTTGGGTGTCATTTGCTGAGATCAACACTATCAAGCAAGCGATAATTGACGGACAGCTCTGGGAGCTGGTTGAAAGACGATGTGGGTATCCCGCGCTCTTGCAGGCCCTCCGAACGATCCAAAAAAACTGCGCGCCCTTTGAAGCCATAGAACCACTTAAGTGGTCTTTTATGTACACAAGCACGGAATCAGCCGAACGGCCTGACGTAGCACGCTTCTTAACAAAGCTTACCAACATTGAACTGACCGGCCGGGTGCTCATAACGACTAACAGGACGCAGACCCGGGACATGGAACACGAATTTGACACCACTTTACTTATGAAAGCGCCTTTTGGTCCTTATCCACAAGAGCTCGCAGAAACGTATCCTATCGGTCAGTCTGAAGTCCCCGATCCAGACTACGCCTCAATCAAATCCGCGGTACGAAATCTGATAGCGCTTATCAGATCTAAAAACGTTGACGCGACCTTTGCCTATGATAGCACGTGGAATCACGACGATCTTGAAAAACTAAGCTCTTATGCAACGCTCTTACCCTTGTAAAAGAATATGACGCGCCTGTTCGAAGTAACAAAGCGGGACGGTGCTGCCCGCTTAGGAAAGCTCGGGTGGCGAGGCAGAACGCTCGCTACACCGCACAGCCTTGAGTCCAAAGAGGACCTCGAGCTTCTGAAGGAGTCGACGATTCACCGAGCTGAAATCGACGTGGCGATCGTCGCCGCTCAAGAAGGGACCGGCACAGAAAGAATCGATGCTGATGTAGTCATCCTCGCAGGCGCGGCGAGATTCCAAGAGGATCCACGTGGCCTGACCAAAGCGCTCTTGGGGGCTCGAAAATTAACAAATCCTGATTCGGCGCTTTATGTGCCGGCGTTGGCGACGCCAACGAACGTGAGCTTGCTGGTGTACGCGGGCGTTGATCTTTTTGATTCCATTATAGCAGAGGTCAAGGCACGCGAAGGGTACTTTCTCGATGCCGACGGCGAACGACGTTTTGACGAGGTTTCGCATAGGCCCTGTTTTTGCGGCGTATGCAATGGCGCCAACATAACGGAACTCTCGTTCGAGCACAAGGTAGCGTTAGCATCTGACCACAACAAAAAAGCCCTCAAAGAAGAGCTCAACAAGGTAGCCGAGCATATCGAACGCGGAACCCTACGGGAGCTTGTGGAGGGAAGATGCAGGGCAGCTCCGGCACTTACAGCGCTTTTACGGTTGCTCGACAACGAGTATGAATACTTTGAGCGGCGATCGCCGATCGTTCGAACTGCTACGCTCCTGGCGTGTTCACAAGAATCCTTAAACAGGCCGGAAATACGTCGGTTTGGCGAGCGCGTCATCGAGCGCCTTCGGAGAAGAGACGGCGTCCTCCTTCTGCTTCCGTGTTCTGCACGGAAGCCTTACTCTCGCTCGCGGTCCCACAGGATTATCCTTACACAGCTCGGGGAACTGCGCCAGCATCTTAATGAGGCCATAATCACGTCGCCTGTCGGCGTTGTGCCACGAAGCCTCGAGATTATGTACCCTGCGAGCAACTACGACATACCGGTCACCGGCACATGGACGTGCGATGAGAGAGAGTGGGTGACCGCGTGCCTCACTCAATACCTGTCGGCCAATACCTTTGAAAGTGTTATTGCACACGTAAGCGGGCCCTATCGACAGATCTGTGAATCTGCAGTTGAGCAACTGGGGATCAACGTAGTACATACCGTCGACGATGATAACGTCCTTAGTTCTGCGTCCCTCCAACGCTTACGCGCTGTCGCACACGAGCTTGTTGACGCGTGTTCTCCTGCCCGGCGCGATTTGCGGTTTGATTACATGCAGGATCTTGCTGATTTTCAATTTGGCCCCCACGCGTCAGAGGCTATCTTTCCAGAAATCCCAAAAATCGGCGGGCTTTTTCCGACCTACTATGCCTCGGATCGTGGACGGCGTATTGCGACTATAACCGGCAGTTACCAAACCCTTGCCCTGACGATCGAAGGCGCTCGAAGGTACCTGCCCGCAAGTGGGGGTAAGTATTGCGTGCAAATCGATGATTTTGAACCAAAAGGAACGGTTTTTGCGATCGGTGCGCTCAAAGCCGACCCGGGCATACGGCCTTTCGACGAGGTCGTCGTAGTGAACGACCGCTTCATTGCAGTTGGAAGAGCTCTTATGAGTGGCTGGGAAATGCAAGCGTCAAAAAGAGGTGGCGCAGTTGTTATACGGCACGTGGAGTCGCGATGAAAAAACAGCTAGTAGCTCGTGAACACACGACACAGAAGCCGGAACCAAAAATGCGCGGCAGCCGTGCACGTGGTAATACGCAATTTGCCTGGACCGGCTCGGATCTGCTTAACGGGGAAATCGTTCCGTCGCTTACTATGGTCCTTACGACAAAAGGTTGCTCCTGGGCCCGTCGAGATGGTTGTACCATGTGCGGCTATAACGTCAACTCGAATCCTTACGTGCAAGCCTCCGACATTCAAAAGCAATTCAACCAAGTAATTGCACACTATGGCAAAGCGTTCAAGATCGTGAAACTGTTCACCTCAGGCAGCTTTCTCGATAAAGAAGAGGTACCCATCGATGTGCGAGACACAATCCTGTCTGAGTTGAAGGACATGCCGAAGGTTATCGTCGAGAGTCGGCCGGAATATGTCACACCTGAGATCTGCGATGATATCGCTCGAACAAACGAGCACGTTGAAGTAGCAATTGGTCTTGAAACGTCAAGTGACCGCATCAGAAACAACTGCGTTAACAAAGGATTTTCATTCGGCGATTTTATCAGGGCATCTGAAACCGCAATCGCTCACGACTTCACTGTTAAGGCTTACCTGCTCCTCAAGCCACCTTTCATGACGGAACGGGAAGCCCTGGAAGATGCTCTACAATCCGTTCGCGACGCTGCCCCGTACGCAGATACGATCTCGTTGAACTTGTGCAACGTACAAAAGGGCACTTTGGTTGAGGCGCTTTGGAAAAAGGGCCTTTATAGGCCCCCGTGGTTGTGGACCGCCGTGGAAGTCTTAAAGCGCATGCAAGAGACGGCTACTGTGATCTGCGATCCCGTTGGAGGGGGCTCCCGGCGGGGGCCGCACAACCGTGGCAAATGCGATCGCAAGGTGGTTACAGAAATTAAAGAGTTCTCACTCTCTCAAAACAGCGCGTCATTCACCGCTTCGTGCACCGATCAGATGCTGTGGGAGTTTGTCCTCGAGTTTGAAGAGTTCAGTTATGGGGCACCGCTTGTGCCGTAAACTTGGTAAATTTTAGTTTCTTCGCTTCTCGCATGGAGTATTGCTTGGCTTTTAATCGGTGTATTCCTTATACTGTTCGTCATATCCCTCGTCGCTGCGTGGTTAGGAAACCGCTAGCGTGCGAGTAGGTGAATAGTTCAGGTCGACGTTTTCCTCACCGCAAAATACGGACAAACCCAGGATCTAAGTCTATATTTAGCAGCAGCTTTGTTTAGCAAAAGTGATTGGCAAAACATCGCGTCAAGGTCCACAAAAGATCTATCCAAAGATACGCTTGAATTCACGTATCTGTCCTGGCGTGCCGATAACCGTTAGAAAAGAATCCTTAGGGATAACTTGATGCGGATCGGGATTTGGTGTAGTTGCTCCATCGACAGTGACGGCGATAACTGTACACCCGGTGCGTGATCGTATCTTAACATCCCTTAGGCTTTTACCTACGAGTGACGTACTAGCAGGATATTCAACAACCTTCATGTCCTCTGAGAGCAGGATCTCCCGTAGTTTCGTGCCGCGCGGCGGGGGGTCAACAAATTTCAGCAAGACTTGGCCAGCGACAACGGACTGGGACAGCACAAAGTCTGCTCCTGCTTGATACAACTTTTCAACTGCTTGTGGACGCACTGCACGACAGATAATGTCAATCTGAGGGTTTAGTTTTCTCGCAACGAGAGTGGTGTAGATTGCATCCAAGTCATTATTGACCGTGACGAGAAGCGTAGATGCTTCGGTAATCCCTGCTTGCTTAAGGATTGTCCTATCGGCGGAGCTTCCAACCACGTCACCGTGGTGCTTATCAATGATGATATGTTCAATACCGTTTGACCGCAACACCTTGGATGCCCGTTTTCCGACATCACCGTACCCTGCGACGATATAATGCCCCCTGATCGCGCAGTACGTGCCATCGAGCCGACACATTGAGAGTTCCTTCGCCGCGTCGAGTTGCTTTTTTGTGCCTATAAGGAGGAGCACCGAGGTGTCCGTGACGATTTCAGCGGCCAATGGATTGAAGTTGATTTTTGCGCCCTTCCATATGCCTATGATTGTTGCACCGGTTCTCTCACGTATCTTGGCGTCTTCGATCGATAATCCGTTGATGCCACTTTCACTTAGAATCGGAAGCTCAAAAATCCGCAAAGAGCCAATCAGAGGAGTGGAGCCAACAAGCCGGTGCGTTATAGGCATTGCCGCCTTGTGGCCAATATCGATGCCAAGGAGTTGTTTAGGCGATACGACTTTATCAGCACCCGCATAGAGCAAGTATGCGGCGTTTGACATGTCCTCAACGAGACCAATGATATCCGCTTGGGTAAGCTTCTTTGCAGCAAGCGCGACGATGGCATTCTTCTCATCGCTCTGATTGAGGACGACTTTGCTTGCGCGCTCTATCTGAGCATTTCGCAAAGTCACTTCTTCGGTGGGATTTCCAAATATGCAGGGGATCTTTCGTTCGACCAAGTCCTCAATAACTTCCCTTTCGTCGTGAATAACGAGGTACGATAAACCCCGCTCTACAAAATCCTCGATAATCGCCTCCACCATAGAGCTATAACCCACGATCAAAACGTGGTTATTGGCCTTTGACTTCGTTGGCACCGATCGCCGAACGCTCTCCAGCACGGGTTCAAGGACGACGGGGATCAGGATTACAAAAAAGATGATGATTCCCGTCAGCATTACAAGCACTGCAAACATTCTGCCAACGCTGCTTTCAAAGACGATGTCCCCTAAACCTTGAGTGGTCATCGTTGCGATAACCCAGTAGACCGCGTCGATTATCGTATAAGACCTCCCTTCAACACTGGCCATCAAGAAGAGGAAGACGGCGCTATAAACGATGATGAACAGCGCTGTGGCTAAAAGGAAGGTTAATAGAGACTTGCGGAGAGGTTTCATTGCGAACACCTCGGGTTTTCGAAACCAACTTTTGCACTTACATATCAATGCGGGATATAAATAGTAACGTCTTTTGACGTCTTTAAAATCGAATTTGATCTTGCTGTGGGTTGCCTAGTGAGAAAGGTTTATCATAGGCACGCATAATGTCTAGATGCCATGCACGTCGAGGACATAACACGATCGGTGAGGGCCCATCACAAGTGGTTCAGCGAATCCCTCCCTCTGATCGCGAGTGAGAATATCACCAGTCCTGCCGTGCGTCAGCTTTTAGCATCCGATTTCGGCCATCGATACGCCGAGGGTAAGGTTGGCCACCGGTACTACCAAGGGGTTAAGTACATCGACGAGGTCGAGCAGTACGCCATCGACTTAGCCCTCAAACTGTTCAGGGCTGAGCACGTTAACGTACAACCCATCTCGGGCGTAAACGCGAATATTGCTGCTTTTTTTGCCCTTTCAAGCCAAAATGATGTACTAATGGCACTTGACACCTCGCACGGTGGTCACCTGAGCCACGGGACGAAGTCCGGTCCGGGTATTCGTCACCTAAGAATCGTCAAACATCCCTTCGACTACGAAGAGATGAATATCGACACCGATGCGATGGTCTCGACGATTTATGAAAAGAAGCCCAAAATCGTACTCTTTGGGGCGAGCTTGTTTCTCTTCCCACACCCGGTCAAAGAAGCGTACGATGCCGCACGTGACGTCGGCGCCACAATCGTGTACGATGCCGCACACGTGCTCGGCCTCATCGCGGGCGAGCAGTTCCAGGACCCACTCAACGAAGGAGTTGATGTGATGACCGGTTCAACGCATAAGACGTTTCCCGGACCCCAACACGGAATAATCTTTACTACGCGCGCACTAGCAGACGCGATCGATGACGCTGTGTTTCCGGGAACCGTCAGCAACCACCACTTGCATCACGTGGCGGGTCTAGCGGTCACACTCGTAGAAATGCTTGAATTTGGAAAAGCGTACGCTCAGCAGACGATCAAGAATGCAAAGACGCTTGGTGCGGCGCTCCACGACCACGGATTCAACGTGTTATGTCCTGAAAAAGAGTTCACCGAGTCTCATCAGATCGTATTGGATGTAGGACGCGCTAGTGCTATGGCAGTTGCTCTTGAAAAGGCAAACATCATTGCCAATAAGAATCTGTTACCGTGGGATGATCATAATGCTCCAGAAAATCCTTCGGGGATCCGATTTGGAACGCAAGAGCTTACACGACTAGGAATGAAAGAGTCAGAGATGAGAGTTGTAGCGGGACTTGTCGCCCGCGTACTTAACGGCGAAGCACCCGAAAAGGTTAAAAAAGATGTGGTAGAGTTTAAAAATAACTACCAGGAGGTCGAATACTGCTTCAGTCATGAGCTTGGAGCTTACCAATTCCCCGCTTGGTAGATTATTTTGCAGCGGAAGTGCAATACTGATAGTTTTCGATATGGATGGCACACTCATCGATGGCGAGACAATCGATGAGTTGGCAAAAGCTGCCAATGTCGGAGACCTTGTGGCGGGGCTCACAAAGCGCGCCATGAGGGGCGAGATGGATTACGAAGAGGCCTTACGAGAACGCGTAAAGCTCTTAAAAGGCCTTAACGTAGCGGAGGTCAATAAAGTAGCCTCAGAGCTCCTTCTCATGAAAGGGGCCAAAGAGCTCATCCAGGAGCTTAAGAAAGAGTATAAGATCGCAATGGTTTCTGGAGGGTTTACCATCGTTGCCCGCAAGGTAGCTCAAGAACTCGGAATTGACTGTCTGATGGCCAATGAACTCGTTATACAAGACGGATTATTGACAGGAGAAGTTATTGGACCATTAGTGCACCAAAACTCCAAAAAAGAGGCACTCGAGGCGATTGCCAAGCGAGAGGGGGTACGCCCGGAGGACTGTATTGTGATCGGAGATGGGGCAAATGACGTCTCAATGTTTGAAGCTGCCGGGTTTTCCATAGCATTTAACGCAAGTCCAATTCTGTACGATATTGCAGACATCGTAATTATGCAGAAGGACCTTACTATGATACTGCCGATATTCGAGAGAGGAGCGCATGCTGAAAGAGTTGCAGGAAAAAAAAGCCTTGCTAAAAAAGGAAGCCGACGCCTCGAAGCTTGAGCGTAACCGGCTTAACGCAGAAGCAAGTCAGTTCGCTACGAGACGTGACGAGTTAAACACGAAGACCCGAGCATTGATAGACAGCGCACAGCAGTCTAAAGACAAGCGAGATGAGTACAATAAGCTCGTTTCAGAGAACAAGGATAAGCGGGACGGCCTTAATGAACAAGCGAACAACTTTCTCGCAAAAGCAGACCAGATCAAAAGAAAATTTAGAGTCGCAGGCGGACTTTCGCTAAGCGAACTCAAGCGCGAAATTGATCAGCTTGAATTTAGGCAGCAGACTGAAGTTGTAAGTACGGAAAAAGAGCGCGAACTTGTGGATCACATCGCCCACCTCTGGGAAGAGTACAGAAAGAAGCGGGTAGAGCTTGAAAACAACACTGAACTCAAAGAAGCGTTGGATAATGCTCACCAGCTCCGGGAAGAGGCAAGCGAATTTCACAAGCAGCTTACGGATAACGCAGACCGTGCGCAGGAATGCCACGAACAGATGCTGAAATGTTTTAAGGAAGCGGATAAGATTCGCGCTGAAGCTGATGTCGCACATAAAGAATTTGTGCGCGCACAAGAGAGTGCGGACGAACAGCATCAAAAGTACATAAAAATGGAGAAGGAATTAAGAGACTACGACAAGATCCTATCGAGTCTCAAAAAGCGCACCAAAGAAGCCCGTGAATCTCGCGAGAGGGTCGACGTGCTTAAACGAGCTGAGGAAGTTTATGCTATGTTTAAAGACGGGCAAAAACTCGAGACAGATGATCTCCTCCTTTTGCAGCGCTCAGGCCTTCTATAAGCTTCACGCTCCTTGTAAGTAAGAATGAAACTGGTCTTGTGTATCGATCGTGACAACGATCTGGGCTCAAAAGCCCACCTTCAGTGTCCGATCGTCGGGCGGGAAGACAACGTCAACGCAGCGTTACAGCTCGGACTGATCGATCCCGAAGATTCTGACGTAAACGCTATTTTTGAGGGCATTCGCGTTTATGACGATCTAAAGTCAGAAGGAGTCGACGCCGAGATCGCGTCCATAGCAGGCAGCGAAGATGTTGGCTTAAAATCAGACCAAATCCTCGCAAAGCAGCTTGACTTTGTACTTAAAAAGGTTAACGCGACGAGTGTCGTTATCGTCTCTGACGGCGCAGAAGATGAATTTATACTGCCTATCGTTGAATCCCGTATACAAATTGACGGCGTAAAACGCGTGGTCATACGTCAGTCTGAAAGCCTCGAAAGTACCTATTACACGATCAAGAAGCTCTTCGAGGATCCAAAGATTGCGAACTATTTTTTTATACCTGTCGGACTTACCCTCATTTTATTTGCGATATTCTCGTTTGCTCGGCAACCCGAAGGTGCTCTCATTGTAATAAGCGCATTCATTGGCATATACCTTCTTTTTCGAGGGTTTGGGCTTGATGAACCTCTTGAAGGCATTGTCCGAAGTGTGAAGTCTTCGTTTTATGGGGGCAATATCTCGTTTGTCACGTATATGGTAGCCCTTGCACTGGGGATTATCGGAATGGCACAAGGTATTATCACGACCTTGAGTTTGGACTTCAGCAGTTATGGCGGCGTGCTCACCGCAGCAGTCTTCATTAATACCGCTGTGTGGTGGTTCGTTGCAGCAGGGGTGATCGCAATTATCGGCCGAATAATCGACGCTTATCTAAACGATACAAAACACGCGTGGCGACGTGTGGAAATTCCTTTCTTCATATTTTCGACCGGTCTGATTTTATGGAGCGCAAGTATCCTCATATTAGCACTTGGGGGAAAGCCAATCCCTGTGCTGAACCCAGCGGACGTTTTGATAACTCAGACGTCAAGGAGTATCGAAATCGTCACAGGCTTCCAGCTGCTCTTATTTTCAGTTGCCGGTGCGATCATTATCGCCTTGACTGGCATCGCTATATCTTCTCTTATAAAAAGAGGGCAAGAGCCGCCTATAGCGCAACACAGCCCACCCAGTTCAAGCGAAAAGTAATCGTCAACACATACAATCTTCAGGGTATGCCCAACGATTAGTCGCGTTCTCGCATCAGACTCAGAATATCACTTAAAATTGCACTTGCGGTCTCAATCGAGCCGGCTCCTTTGCCGGCGACAGTGATCTCACCGGCAGTATCAGTTAAAATCGAAGCGGCGTTAAGCGTGCCACTTACGTTGAGCGGATGCCTCAGTGGTATTAACTTTGGAGCGACCGTTAGCTCTTGAACGTCGCCAATGAGTTTTACCATAAATCCTCGCTGTCGCGCAAGCTGCAATGCGTCTTGCGTGATCTGCTCTATACCTATTACATTAACGTCTGCAAACGTGACTTGACGGTTAAAAAACGCATTCGCCAATATGACGACCTTACAAGCGGTGTCAATGCCAGCCACATCATATGTCGGGTCTGCTTCAGCTATGCCCATATCCTGCGCTTCGCTCAAGACCTGATCATATTCAAGGGCCTCCTCAGCCATTCGAGTGAGTATGTAGTTACATGTGCCATTGAGCACACCCCTTATTCCAAGTACTTGAGTGCCTGCAAGGGTGTCGCGTATAAGGTTGATGATGGGCATCGCGCCGCCGACAGTCGCCTCGTAGCGCAACGCTACCCCTTGTGCACGAGCCAACTCAGTTAACTCGCCAAAGGCTGCGACCAGAGGGCCTTTGTTTGAGGTAACTACGTTTCGCTTGTTTTTAAGCGCTTCACGAAGGTGCGTCAAACCGGGCTCCCCATTTTCAATATTCGTAGGTGTAACCTCTACGACGACGTCGTGGTCAACAGTTCGTATGACGTCGAGCGCGGTAAGATCAGAATTTGCGATGGACTTACCCATGCGCTTGCGCGCAAGCACGTCCTCTAAGTCAGGCGTGAGCGCAACCCCTTTTGAATCGGCAATAGCTACAACTTCCAAATGTGGCACGCTTTGCACGACTCGCGCAACTCCTTGTCCTACGGCCCCAAATCCAATAATAGCGAGTTTAAAGGGAGACGAGTTATCCTGCATTGTTCTGGCCTCCGGATAGTCCGCCCTCATCTATTGGTACGATAACGAGCAAATCCTTGCGCTCAGCGATTTCTTTGAGAAGTGCGATTGACGTTTTTAGTTCCTCATTTCCAGTAGCCATTATTGTAACAATAGCTGACGAAGGGCCGTCGATAGCGGGCATTGAAAGACTGAGGTCTTGAACTTCAGCAAATCCTGTACTATCAATCGTATCAATCGTTTGTCGCAAGTCAGTATGGATAATATGCCCGATGAGCAAGATGTGTGCCCTTTCGCGCAGCCTCATCTTGCCTATCCGCACAACCGTCACGCCGTTCTTTTCAAGTCCTTCCTGAAGCTCTTCGAGCTTGTGTTCTTCGATATCGAAAATTACGTAGACCGGTACCGTATTGCGAAACGTTTTCTTATCGTGATGGTGAACGATGCTTAAAACGTTGCCGCCGAGGGCGGACACGGGAGTTAACACGTGTATGAGCTGACCGGGTGTATCTTTCAACTCTAGATCCATCGAAATTCTCATATTTTTACTCCAAGCTTGGGTATATTAATATGCATTTGGCTAATAACCCTTTTCCATGGTAGCGTCAGACCACGACACATTATCGGGAATTATGCAGAGGCGCCGCTCTGTAAGACGGTATTCGCGAGAGATAATAAGCAAGGAACTGCTGGACGAGCTCCTCAAAGCCGCGCAGCTCGCGCCTTCCGCTGGTAACTTACAAGCGCGTGATTTTATTGTCGTGCGAGACCCCAATAAGAAGCACGAACTGGCTCTAGCGGCTTACGGGCAGTTCTTTGTCGCAATGGCCCAGGTCGTGCTCGTCGGTTGCGCGAACATAGTACGGTCTCGCATTGCGTACGGACAACGTGCTGAGCTTTACGCGGTCCAGGACGCCACCATCGCTGCCAGCTACATACAACTCGCAGCAGAAGCGCTGGGCGTCGCGACGTGCTGGATAGGTGCGTTCGATGAAAAACGCGTTTCAAGCTCTTTAGAAATACCTGTCGATATTCGACCTGTTTTAATGCTCCCTATTGGATATGCAGGGGAGGTTCCAGAGCCTAGACCTCGAATGGCGCTCAGTCGGTTCACTCACCAAGAGTTTTGGAGCTCAGAAGGCGCTTAATTGTCGCTCATCGCTTCTTTCTTACATTAGCGTTTTTTATAAAGCTCTGAGATGACCGAGCATTTATTAGCCAAGTCGTATTAATCGTCGATAGTGTCATATGGAGCAACAAGTCGCTGACGCCTGTGCCAAAATTATTGACGGCATCCTCAACGGCCAGATAACGCGCCAGAATTTGCAGCAGGCGAAAATGGAGGTAGCCCGGGGCTATCGTTCTAACTCGTTGCTGACGAACGCGCAAATCTACGGGGCAGCAGAGGACCAAATCAGATACAAACTGGTTGACGTACTGCAACGGAAGCCAACAAGAACCGCGTCAGGCGTCGCAGTCATCGCAGTTATGACCTCTCCTTTTCCGTGTCCCCACGGCAAATGTGTACCGTGTCCTGGGGGGCCTGAATTTTGTGTGCCTCAAAGCTATACCGGCCTCGAGCCCGCAGCAAAACGAGCGATTCAACACGGATTTGACCCATACAGGCAAGTTAAAGCTCGTCTACGCCAGTTACGCCAGATAGGACACCCCACTGATAAGGCGGAACTGATTGTCATGGGGGGGACGTTTACCGCGCGCCCGCATGATTATCAAGAGTGGTTCGTTCAGCGGTGCATACAAGCAATGAACGATTTCCCCCTCTCGCGCGCCGATAGCTCCCTCCGCCTTAACGAAGTCTTCTCGGCTAACGCGTCAGCATCAACGAGAAACGTGGGAGTGACGTTCGAAACACGGCCTGATTATGCCAAACAACATCACGTCGATGAAATGTTGTCCCTAGGGGGGACTAAAGTTGAGCTCGGACTTCAGAGTACCTCAGATAAGATCCTCCTCGCTATCCAACGAGGGCACACGGTTGCTGATACTGTTGAGGCAAACCGGGCGAGCCGCGACAGCGGATTAAAGGTTGGATTCCACGTCATGCCCGGATTACCGGGCTCAGATTGCAAATCCGATCTAGCAATGTTTCGAGAACTGTTCACGGACGAACGGTTTTGTCCTGACTACCTCAAGATATACCCAACGCTTGTGACGGAGGCAACAGTATTGCACGAGCTGTGGAAGCGCGGCGATTACGATTCCTTTGATCTGACCAATGCTGTTGAGTTAATTGCTCGCGTAAAAGCGCTGCTCCCCAATTGGGTGAGACTACAGCGCGTACAGAGAGATATTCCCGCTCAACGAATTGTCAGCGGCGTCAAAAAAAGCAACTTACGGCAGCTGGCCAAGAAGCGCTTGCTTGAACTCGGTGGTGATTGCAGCTGTATACGGTGCCGAGAGATTGGACTTAATGACATTACCCAAGTGGAGAGCGTCGAAAGCCGTGTCGAAAAATATCGGGCCTGCAATGGTATTGAGTACTTTATTTCAACCGTCGGTTTGCTTAGTGATTTGGAGTACCTTATCGGTTTCGCACGGCTACGTCTCCCATACCAGTCAGAGAGGCCTGAAATAACAGCTGAAACGGGGCTCATCAGAGAGCTACGTGTATACGGGAATTTGGCAATGCTAGGCGAGCGGCACGAAAAAAAGTGGCAGCATCGGGGATTTGGAACTCAACTTTTGCACACTGCAGAAAGTATTGCATCCGATGCCGGGATGCAACGGCTTGCGATTAATAGCGCAATCGGAGTTCGTGATTACTATAAAACGAAAGGTTATGCCCTTGACGGACAGTACATGACGAGAACGCTCTTGTAGCGCGTCAAAATCCAGCCAGTGAAGATTTTAAATCGTCACTGAGAGATAAATAAATTTTAATTATGTTTCCAAAATGCCTTTGAAGAGATTTAAGCGCGGCCTTCGAATGGTCTTCTGCATGTATTTCCCTTTAATGTGCTCGTTAAAAAACTTCAGGTCGGTTTTTTCGAGGTTGAACCCAAGCGAGTTCATTAGGCCGTGGTAGGTCTCTTCGGGGACATCGGCATACTGATAGACGCTTGATTCACAAAACTCAATCTCGAGCATTGATGTTTCTCGGTCATAACCAACAGCCCGTATGCTTACAGAAAACTTATCTATATTCACGTTAGAAATCCATGGTTGTCATTAACCTCAGGAGGGCCTAGAATCCGAATCTCACGCGTTTTAGTGCTGTTTTTACTCATTTCAATGACGATTGGTTCGTCAGCAATGGTTTATCCGAACGGGCCCCAAATCGTGCTAGCCCAAACCACTTCGGCAGTAACTCCGACGGTAAGTCCGACGGTAAGTCCCACAGCATCACCGACAGCAACTCCGACGGTAAGTCCGACGGTAAGTCCCACAGCATCAACGACAGCAACTCCGACGGTAAGTCCGACGGTAAGTCCCACAGCATCAACGACGGAATCGGCGAATCAAACAGGGGGTGGCGGTGCCGATCCCACACTGATAGGTGCAGCAATAGTCGGAATTATCGCCGTGGGGCTCATGGCTGGCATCTACTACGTGACCAGGAGGATGTAATCACGCA